>OGEU01003384.1_pt1 | contig 10233 bp, 8 predicted proteins | sample 1570651 | NCBI WGS metagenome assembly OGEU01 (sample SAMEA2582129, study PRJEB24529) | metagenome | biome: Human gut stool | place: China | collected 2011
TAGTAATTGTTCAATTTGCATATACAATAAAGATAAATTATGAGTTTCGCAATTACCTATATACATCATCGGCAGGAAAGGAGCAGACAATGATTATTAAGTTAAATATGACCAGTGAAATTCCGATTTATGTGCAGCTTCGCAATGAGATTGTGCTGGGAATCGGCAGGGGGGAATTGAAAGCTGGGGAGCAGCTTCCGACGGTACGCCAGATGGCGGCGGATATCGGAGTAAATACGATGACGGTAAATAAGAGTTACCAGATTCTGAAAGCAGAAGGATTTATAGAGACGGACAGGCGGAGAGGGGCGAGAGTGAGTGAAACGATACCGGTCAATCAGGTATTTAAGGAGAAACTGGAGGCAGAACTGGAACTGCTGACGGCGGAAGCAGTGGTACGCGGCATGGAAGAGGAGGAGTTTTATCAGATGTGCAGAAACCTGTTTGTAAAGTGGCAGAGCAGTGGAGAAGAAATGGCATGATAGAAGGGAGATGGAGTTATGTTTTTTTATATTATTATAGGAATTACGAATGTGATTATTCTGGCATCTATGATGTATGTGTATGGAAGGGCTGCCACGGTGCAGGAACACAGAATTCTGGATGTGACATTTACGGATGAGCAGCTGGAAGATGAGGATATTGGACTGATTGCAGAGCATTTTAAAAAGATACACGGGGGAATCCTGCTTGCGGGTTTTGTCAGTCAGTTCCTGTTAATTTTCCTGCATAAGTATATATCTTTGTTTCTGCTGTTTTACATTATCTGGATGGTTGGGATTATGGCAGCGGATATGGGCTGGTTCATCCGGATGCACAGGGAGATGTACGCATTAAAGGTTCGGAAAGGCTATACCTGCGGTTCCGGGCAGATTATCCGTGTGGATACAAGGGTAAGTACACAGGAAAATAAAATGGCGGTTTCTGGATGGTGGTTTGTACCGGTATTTTTATCCGGGTTTCTGATTTTGAATGTTCCGCAGGCGAGAACTATGTTTAATGACCTTGTGGCAGTTATACTGTTTCTGATGCCATTTGGTACAAAGATAATGTTCTGGCTGATTTACCGGTATTTTGTAAAAAAGAAAAACAAGGTGTACTGTGAAAATGAAGTGGCAAATTATGAGTGCAGCAGAATTACGAAGTATTATTATTCACTGGCTCTTGTGGCGGCTGCATATATCGATTCCGCCGCCATGTTGATGCTGCAGTACAGCTACATGAAAGAATGCAATGCGTGGACTTTTGTCATGACTGTATTTTTTATATTGGAGCTGTCCGTATGTGCATTGATTCTGATTGCGGGTATGATGGTCAGAAAGAAACGCAGGGATGTTCTGAGGGAATCCGATGAAAAAGAAATTCTTGCAGATGACGATTATTACTGGGCAAAAGGCTGGTATGAGAATCCGTGGGACAATAATCTCTTTGTACAGGATCGTATGAATACCATGCACTTTACGCTGAATTTTGCAAAGCCGGCGGCGAAAATCATTGTGGCGGCTGTGGCAGCAGTATTTGCAGCAGCAAGTATCTGGCTGGTAGCAATGTTTTTTCTGTTCGATTTTCAGGAAATGCATATTGAGATGACGCAGGACAGCATTGTCCTGGAAGCACCAATGTATGACAGAACTATTCCTGTGGATGAGATCGAAGAGGCGGAACTCTTATCTGACCTTCCGGAGGACGAGTATATCAGGATAAATGGTACGGCTACGGACAGTTATCTGCTTGGACATTTTAAAGATGGTCAGGGACAGAAATGCATGATTTATTACTACCGGGGGTGTCAGCCGGTGTTAAAAATAGTTACCGGGAAGGAGATTTATTATTGCAGCAGCAAGGATGACGGAACTATAGAAGAAATCTATAACGAATTGTGTCGAAAAGATGATTGAAAACGGTCAGATATAGTGTATAATGAGTAGGAAGAAAGGTGGTAGAAATGGCATATTTTCCAATGTTTGTTGAATTAGAGGGGAAACACTGCCTGATTATCGGGGGTGGAAAAGTTGCATACAGAAAAGTAGAAGTGCTGGCGGATTTTGGAGCAGAACTTCTGGTCATTGCACCGGAGATCTGCGAGGAGATAAAGAACTTTACAGCCGGAAATATTGCATATGAGGAAAGGGTATATATGCCGCAGGATATCGGGAACTGCTTTCTTGTGGTGGCTGCGACGGACGATGAGGAGCGGAATCATGAGATTGCACAGATATGCCGACAGAAGAAGATCATGGTCAATGCCGTGGATCAGATCGGGGACTGCGACTTTATTTTTCCGTCCTATGTCAAAGAGGGTGCCGTGGTTGGTGCATTTTCCAGTGGCGGCAACAGTCCGGTCATTACACAGTATTTGAAATCCTGCATGAAGCGGACGATAACACCTTTCCTTGGCAGAATGGCAGATTTCTTAGGCAGTATCCGGCCCGAGGTAAAAGAGAAAGAAAAGACAGAAAAAGAAAGAAAAGCCGTATATCAGTCCCTTCTGGTACAGGGGCTTTCGGAAGAAAAGCTTCCGGTGCGGGAGGATGTACAGCGGGAAATACAGAAAAGAGGAAATGAATATGGACAGAATGAGAAGACTCAGACAGAATGAAGCAATCAGAAGCATGGGAAGGGAGAATCATATCCGGACGGACGAACTGATTTATCCGATCTTTGTAATCGAAGGAGAGAATCTCTGTAATCCGATTCCATCCATGCCGGGTATCTGTCAGTATTCCATTGACCGGTTAGCGGAAGAAATGGATCGTGTTATGCAGGCAGGGATAAAGAGTGTGCTTTTATTCGGTGTGCCGGCACATAAGGATGAAGTGGGCAGCGGTGCTTATGATGAACAGGGGATTACACAGCAGGCAATCCGCTTTATCAGAAAACATTATCCGGATATGGTTATTATCGCCGATGTCTGCCTGTGTGAATACACCTCGCATGGTCACTGTGGTCTGGTAAAAGATGGAAAGATTTTAAACGATGAGACACTTCCGCTTCTGGCAAAAGCAGCGGTAAGTTACGCAAGGGCGGGTGCGGATATCGTAGCACCGAGCGATATGATGGATAAGCGTGTCAGTGCAATCAGACAGGCATTGGATGCGGAAGGATTTACCGAAGTTCCGGTTATGTCGTACAGTGCCAAATTTGCGTCCTGCTATTATTCGCCGTTCCGTGATGCGGCACATTCCGCACCGGGATTCGGCGACAGGAAGACCTATCAGATGGATCCGGCGAACGGAAGGGAAGCATTGCGTGAAGTGGAAGAAGATATTATTGAGGGGGCAGATCTGATTATTGCAAAACCGGCACTGGGTTATATGGATGTAATCAAAGATATTACAACACATTACAATATACCGGTTGTTGCATACAATGTCAGCGGGGAATATTCCATGGTAAAAGCGGCGGCATTAAACGGCTGGATCGATGAGAAGCGCATGGTAATGGAAAATATGGTTGGATTAAAACGTGCAGGTGCAAAGATGATTATTACCTATCATGCATTGGACGTGGCACGATGGATCAAAGAAATGGAGTAAGACAATGAGAGAAGAGATTTCGCAGGAATTATTTGAGAGAGCAAAGAAGAAGATACCGGGCGGTGTAAACAGCCCGGTACGTGCATTTCAGTCCGTGGGCATGATACCGAGATTTATCCGTTCGGCAAAGGGAGACAGGATTACGGATGTGGATGGCAATGAATATATTGATTATGTATGCTCCTGGGGACCGGGAATCCTCGGACACGCACATCCGCAGGTAATACAGAAAGTACAGGAGGCATGTGAGAAGGGGCTGACCTATGGAGCACCGACAGAAAATGAAGTTGTGCTGGCGGAAATGATATCGGAGCTGATCCCGTCCATAGAGGTAAGCCGTCTGGTATGCTCAGGTACGGAAGCCGTAATGAGTGCCATAAGAGCGGCAAGAGGATTTACGGGAAGAACAAAGATTGTGAAATTCAAGGGCTGTTATCATGGACATTCCGACGGGCTGCTGGTCAAGGCAGGTTCGGCGGCTCTGACCACATCCGTGCCGGACAGTGCAGGTGTGCCGGCGGATTTTACCAGACATACGCTTGTTGCGTTATATAATGACAGGGATTCCGTGGATCAGTTATTCGAGGCACAGGGCAGCGAGATTGCTGCAGTTATTGTCGAACCGGTTGCGGCAAATATGGGAGTGGTTCTTCCGGAAGAAGGATTTTTGCAATTTTTAAGGGACATTACCCGTCAATATGGTGCATTATTGATTTTTGATGAGGTCATTACAGGCTTTCGTCTGGGATTGGGCGGAGCACAGGAATATTATCATATTACACCGGATCTGACCACACTGGGCAAAATCGTCGGCGGCGGTATGCCGGTGGGGGCATACGGCGGCAGAAGAGAAATCATGGAGATGGTATCCCCGGCAGGCCCGGTTTATCAGGCAGGTACATTATCCGGAAATCCGATTGCGACCACAGCGGGAATTGAAACATTAAAACTCTTAAAAGAAGATCCGGATGTTTATAAGAGACTGGAAGCAAAAGCATTCAAATTGGAGCAGGCAGTAAAGAATGCAGCCAGCGGAAGGGTATGCGTCAACCGCATCGGATCTTTAATGAGTATTTTCTTTACAAAGGAACAGGTAAAAGACTACGAAAGTGCCGTATCTTCCGATACTTCCAGATATGCGGAATATTTTGCATATCTTTTGAAATCGGGAATTTATGCAGCACCATCACAGTTTGAAGCAATGTTTCTGTCAGACGCACATACACAGGAAGATATTGGCCGTACCTGTGATGTGATGGACAGTTATTTTTCAGAAATTGCCGGAAAGAGGTGACAAGATGGAATTAGGAGTGTGTGGAATTAATTATAAACATGCGGGACTGGACATCCGTGATAAGACAGCATTTACGGACAGCAGAAAGATTACCCTGTCAGAGGAAATGGAGAAAAAAGGAATTGGACAAATTCTGATACTGGGAACGTGCAACCGGAGTGAAGTCTATTATTTTTATGAAACAGAGGAGCAGGCGGTACAGGTGGAAAGCCTGTTCCGGGGCATTTTTCCGGGAGTCAGCTTACAGGAATATATGCATTCTGCCTATGGGGAAGAGGCGGTAAACTATCTCTTCCGCGTGGCAGCAGGCCTGGCATAACAGGTACTTCGAGAGGCTCAGATTCTTGGGCAGTTAAAAGATGCCTATGAATTTTCCAAAACCATGGGTTACAGCGGAAAAGAATTAAACCGTGTGGTGCAGGATGCACTCGCCTGTGCCAAAAATATGAAAACGGAATTGAAAATCAGCGAGATTCCGCTTTCCATCAGCTATGTCGGAATCAAAAAGCTGGAAGAGGTATGTCCGATACACGGGAAAAATGTATTAATCGTGGGAAGCGGGCAGACTGCGGCACTGGCACTGCGCTACGTCTATGCCTACGGTGCGGAAAAGATTACCATATGTAACCGTACCGCGGAAAATGCAAAGAAGTTAAAAGGAGAATTTCCGGATATTCTCATCGGAGCATTTGAGAACCGGTATCAGATTATGAAGAACTGCGACATTGTCATTTCTGCGACTTCCTCCCCGCATATTGTCATTAAGGAAGACCGGTGCATATTAAACGGAGAAACATATTTTCTCGATCTGGCTGCACCCCGTGACATAGATATGGCATTGCAGCATCATATGGGCTGCCATCTGATTAATCTCGATATGCTGGAAGAAGTTGTGCAGGAAAATCACAGGGAAAGGGAAAAACTGACCGAAGAGGGAAAGGAGATGATCGATAAGGCAGTGCAGGAAACTATGACCTGGCTGTTTGCTGCCGGGGTAGATCCGACGATTCAGTCCATACGGATGAAATGCGATGAGATCGTGGAGGACAGTTTTGCCTATCTGAACCGGAAAATAGAACTAAGCAAAAGGGAACAGCTTCTGGTGAGAAGAACACTGGAGGCATCTTTCAAACGGCTGTTCCGCGAGCCGGTCGCAGAATTAAAAAAGCTGGAAACAAAAGAAGAGCAGAACCAGATCCGGGATACACTGGAGAAACTGTTCCAGATACAGTAATTATTTGGAAAACTGTAATGCAGCAAGGAAAGGATGTTTATTTATGAAAGTAAGAATCGGTACAAGGGGATCGAAGCTTGCCCTGGTGCAGACCGAATATGTGAAGCAGAGACTTGAGAAGGCATATCCGGAGGATGAATACGAGATAGTGATTATAAAGACAAAGGGCGATAAGATTCAGGATAAGCCTTTAAACCAGATTGGTGCTAAGGGACTTTTTGTAAAGGAGATCGAGGAACAGATACTTTCAGGAGAAATATCCATGGGAGTGCATAGTATGAAGGATATGCCGGCGAAGCCTGCACCGGCACTGGGATTTTCTAAAATGTGGAAGCGGGAAGCTCCTTTTGATGTACTGGTTTTGCGGGAAGCAGAAAGTCTGGATGAATTAAAGTCCGGTGCCGTGATTGGAACGGGCAGTGAGAGAAGAAGAAAACAGCTGCACCGACTGCGTCCGGACCTTGTATTTACGGATATCCGGGGAAATATTGATACCCGGTTAAAGAAGATGGAAGAGCAGAAACTGGACGGAATCGTTCTGGCGGCAGCGGGATTGAACAGGCTTGGAATAAAACCGGAACATTGTTACTGTTTTAACGGGGATGAGATGATACCTGCACCGGCACAGGGAATCCTGGCACTGGAACTGCGGGAAGATAATGAGGAACTGCACAGAAGGCTCGATGCATTGTATGATGAAGATACCGAGCTTGCAGGAAGGGCGGAGCGGACATTTCTGGAAGAAATCGGCGGAGACTGTCATGTGCCGGTCGGAGCATACTGTGAGGTTTTTGATGCAGGAAAGAAACTCGTGTTGCATGCCGTCTACGGAAAAGACGGCGGGGAAGAGATTTATCCGGTGTGTGTGGAAGGCAGAGAGCCGGAAACACTGGCAAAACAGGCGGCAGCAGAAATCCGCCGGCAGATGGCAGGAAAAGTACTGCTGACCGGAGCCGGACCGGGAGATGTGAGACTGATTACCGTCCGCGGACTTGATGCGGTAAAGCAGGCGGACTGTATTATATATGACCGGCTTGCCGCACCGGAACTTCTGATGTATGCCAAAGAAAACTGTGAGAAAATCTATGTCGGAAAAGAGAATCACAACCATACCATGCCGCAGGAGAAAATCAATGAACTGCTGGTGGAAAAAGCCATGCAATATCCGTTGGTTGTGCGTTTAAAAGGCGGAGATCCTTATGTGTTCGGAAGAGGCGGAGAGGAAGCCCTGGGGCTGGAAGAAAAAGGAGTGCCTTTTGAAGTGATTCCCGGTATCTCGTCAGCCATTGCAGGGCCGGCCTGTGCAGGGATTCCAGTTACCCACAGGGGAATTGCCGATGGATTCCATGTAGTGACGGCACATAATAAGAAGGATGAACTGGCGGATATTGATTTTGCAGCTATGGCAGGGCAGGATGACACCTGTATTTTTCTTATGGGACTTGGAAAATTAAACGAGATAGCAGAGCGACTGATCGAAGCCGGAAAACCGGAAGAAACACCAGTAGCAGTGATCTCCCATGCAACCTGCAGAAATCAGGAAACCGTGGTTTCGGATCTTGGGCATATCACAGAGGAAGTGAAGCAGAAAGGTCTGACACCACCTGCATTGATCGTAGTGGGAGATACTGTTAAATTGCATGAAAAGTTGAAATTTTCCAGACAAAATCCACTATATGGAAAGAATTTTCTACTGCCAAAGATTGGAAAAGAACCATCCTTGCTTGCGGAAATGTTGCGGACAGAGGGTGCATGTGTAAAAGAGGTTCAGATTGGGGAAATCCGGATGCTCGATGTGGAAGAAGAAATTTTTGCAGAGAATTTTGTGGAAAACAGACCGGACTGGATTATTTTTACCGGGAAAAACGGGGTAAAAGGATTTTTCCGGCAGTTATATCATGCACATATGGATGCAAGAAATCTCTGCGGGTGCCGGATTGCCGTGATGGGAAAGAAAACAGAAGAAACATTGAAATCATATGGAATCCATGCGGACTGGATGCCGCAGAGAGCCGACAGCATTGCATTCTGTGAAGAGTTTGGAGAAGTACTGCAGCAGTCAGAAGAAAAGCAGAGCATTCTCTGTGTTATGCCAAAAGAGGGAAACGGAGAAATTCCGGAGAAATTAGAAAAGCTCTGCAAAATCCATAAGATTCGGGTATATGAAAACAGAGAAATTGAAATGGAAAAACAGGAATTTCTGATGAAAGATGGGGATGCTGTTATATTTACCTGTGCGTCACTGGCAGAGCGAAGCTGTAATACTGCAGGGAAAGAAGAAATTGGGAGAATGCAGATATTCAGTATTGGACGAAACTGTACGAAAAAACTGCAGGAATTGGGACTTTTGGAAATTATACAGTCAGAAAAATCATCTTATGAAGGAATTTTGCGTACAATATTAGAATATTATCGTTGAACTGACAGAGAAAAGGTGTTATTATGGTAATACCACAGATAAAGGAGAAAGAGGAGGCGGGGAGTTATGGCAGCAGAAGAGAAGAAAATAAGGTACGACAGAGAAACAGAGATTGCATACAGTAAACTGCAGGATGCACTGGATATGGCGGAAATCATATTTTGTGAATACGATATTAAAAACAATGTTTTTGTGCACAGATCCAGATTTCATGAGAATATAGGAATTGACCATAATGTACAGACCATGGGTGAAGTAGAAAATGATGATGTTACAATTTTGCTGGAAGATAAGCATAAAATTATGGAAGCGATCGAAGCAGTGAAGAACGGAATACCAAGAGTCGAGATAGAGTGCCGGGTGCTGACGGCGGAGGGCTACCGGTGGCACAGAGGACTGTATAAATGTGTATATGACAAAGAGGGTAATCCGGAATCTGCATATATCTGTTTTGTTGATATTCATGAGAAGAAAATACATGAGATGGAACTGGAGCATAGGATAGAAAGAGAACCGCTGACCGGGTTGCTGAACCGGCGTACCATGGAAGAAAAGGTAAATGCCCTGAGCGATACAGAAAACGGAGAAACAGCATTCCTTCTTACGGATATTGATGACTTTAAAAACGTAAATAATTTATACGGACACGGCTATGGGGACAAGGTCATTATCGGAATTGGCAAAATACTGCAGCAGGTATTTAAGGAGAATTCCTATATCTCAAGAATGGGTGGGGATGAACTCGCAGTCTTTGTAAAAAATGTGCCGGATCGGGCAACATTTCTGGAGCAGGTGGAAACTTACCTGAATCTGGTCAGGGAATATGGCAGGGAAGAGGGCAGAGAGATTTCCTGCTCTGCGGGAATCAGTTTTTCAGCTCAGATCTGTTTTGATACGATGTACAAACAGGCGGATGAAGCATTATATATGGCAAAATATCTGGGAAAGGACAGAAGCTTTGTCTATGGTGCACCTGTGCTGGCAGCGGACGGGAAAGAAGAACCTGTGCTTGTGAAGTCTGATATCAAGAAAGTAACAAATGACATGATGGATATTTTCTTAAGATGTGCACCGAACAGCATGATTTTTATGGAAGATCTGAATACAAATATTACCAGGTGGACGGCTGCAGCGGTCGATTATTTTGGATCTCCGGCAGGGGATTTGATCGTGTCTGGATTCCGAAAATACACCCCGATGATATCGATGGATATCTGGATGATATCATGGATACCCGGGAAGGCAGGAAGAAAGTTCACTGCTATGAATATCGTGTGAAAAATAAATATGGTGAGTATGTGTGGATTCACTGTGAAGGAAGAATTTTCCACGATGATGAGAAAAATATCCATATTTTTATGGGGATGTTAAATAATTATGGCTCTTATAGTAATTTTGATGCAGGGGCAGAGGAACACTGATAAATGAATCTGTAAAAGGAGGGCAAATAAGGTTGTTTTTTGCAGGATTTTATGTTATGATAAAAGAAATGTCGCTTGGGGAGCTTGTCAGACAGGCTGAGAGGAAATTAAAAATTTCGACCCTTATACCTGATGCGGATAATGCCGCCGTAGGGAATCTTTTTATTGCCGTTCGGCAGATCTGGTCTGACATTCGATTTCCCCGAAACCAGTTTTATTATGGAAAGGATTAAAAATATGACAAGAGAATATGCAACACAGATGGAAGCTGCCAGAAAAGGTATTGTGACAAAGGAAATGGAAAATGTTGCAAAGAAAGAACGTATGAC
>OGEU01003387.1_pt1 | contig 10229 bp, 10 predicted proteins | sample 1570651 | NCBI WGS metagenome assembly OGEU01 (sample SAMEA2582129, study PRJEB24529) | metagenome | biome: Human gut stool | place: China | collected 2011
TTCACATTGTATTTTTCAAGGATTCCTGCCTTGTTCAACTCGGAACAGAGATTCAATCCTGACTGACCACCTAAATTAGGAAGTAATGCATCAGGCCGTTCCTTTGCAATAATCTGTTCCAGACGATCTACATTCAACGGTTCGATGTATGTCACGTCTGCGGTTTCCGGATCCGTCATAATGGTTGCCGGATTGGAATTCACTAAAACAATTTCATACCCCAGCTTCCGTAACGCCTTACACGCCTGTGTGCCGGAATAATCAAATTCACATGCCTGCCCGATGATAATCGGACCGGATCCAATAATAAGTACCTTATGAATATCTGTTCTTTTTGGCATTGTTTTCCCTCCACTTTTGTTCACTGTGAATGATTCTATCACCTGCTCTACAGCCGTGTCAATGAAATTTATTTTTCTGTGGTTCCCGCGCACTTCCGGTCAGCTTTCCAGTTCATTCCCCGGAAGATACCACTGAAGGTTTCTGGCGGGAATGACCTCATACTGATCCGGTCCCTCGCCCTTGCTCAGATATACGTTACGAATACCTTCCTGAATGATCTGACGGGCACATAACGGACAAGGTCTGGCCGGATGGATGGAATTATCCTCCGGGTTGATACTGGTAAGATACAGGTCTGCTCCCAGTGTCTGCTCTCTTGAGCAGTTCAGCAGCGCATTGGCCTCTGCATGAATGGCACGGCACATTCCATAACCCTCTCCCTGGTGCATGTTACGCTGCATCCGGGGACACACCCCGATATCGCAGCAGTTTTCAAAGCCCCTTGGTGAACCGTTATAGCCTGTGGAAATCACCGCATCATCCTTTACGATCACAGCCCCATATTTTCTTTTCAGGCAGGTGCTGCGGTACGCAAAGTTCTCCGCGCTGTTCAAATACATATCCTCTTTGGAAATACGCTGCTTTCCCTGTGGTTTAATCATTGCTCAGTTTCTCCTTAAAAAATGCGATCATATTATCCCAGATTTCCTTCTGGAAGAATCGTAAATCGGCATGGTCTGCGCCATCTACTTCAAGTAACGTAACATCACAGCCTGCTTCCTCCAGGGCATCATGCAGACGCACTCCCTGCTCAAACGGAACACACTTATCATCATTTCCGTGAATAATCAGGAACGGAGGTGCCGTCTTTGTTACATAATGTAACGGGGAAAGCTTCATGGCATCCTTTTTAAAGTTATAAACATTCTTTCCCAAAAACATCGTCTCCCAGGTAAGCGCAGCCTCTGCCTCATTGTCCATGCCCGGCATGGTGGTAAGATCCACTACCGGATACCACGGGCAGGCTGCCTGAAGTGCACTGGATTCCTCCAGATAGGCTCCCACATCAAACTTCTTATCCGTTGCAAGTGCGGCAAGACTTGCCAGATGACCGCCGGCAGACTCTCCGGAAATACCGATATGCTTCTTATCTATATGGTAACGGTCTGCATAAGCACGCAGGTAACGGATTCCCGCCTTCACATCTTCGAGTGCTGCCGGGAACGGCTCTTCATTGCTTGTACGGTACTGTACGCTCGCTACAACAAAGCCCTTACGTGCCAGCCTGGAAAGATAAGCCAGATGCGCGGATTTGTCCATCTTCATCCATGCACCGCCACATACCCATACCACACAGGGGTATAACCGGGTATCATCCTCCGGATAAATAATATCCATCTTCAAATCCATACGGGTATGTCCGTACCAGGCATCCACCTGTGCAAAGGACACATCCGTTGTCACAGAAAACTGCGGCTTTTTGACTGTAACTTCTATTTTCTTTCTCATCTGCTGTTTCGCTCCTTCTGTTCTTTCTATACTTTCTACCTTTATACGAACCTTTCAGCCATGCTCCTTCATTATCATCAGACAGTACACGCCGGCTGAAAATTTATACTAACATTATCTTAGCGTTTTCAGTAAAAGAATGCAACCGGAATATCCCCGCATCTCTGTCCCGGTTACTGTTCACTCCCGAATCAGCCCTGAATCATGTTCTGATGAATCATGATTGAATCATGCCCTGTCCTTCTTACATCCTTATCTTTTTATTTTATCGTGTTTCGAGATTCTTTTATTGTTTTTCGATAAATAATTATTGACATTCATGTTTTTCGGTGTTATATCTATAGTAAGTAATGTGAATTTTTACGTAAAGTGCAATTTTAAATCGCTATATCTATGATAAAGTGATTGTGCAGATTACTACCAGATTACTTACAGATTAAGTGATTAAATGAGATCAAATGAGATTAAATAAAGCTGAAGATAAGCTGAATTGTTACAGGCAGATGAAAACCAGAAGCCTGAAACATCAAAAAATCCATACAAACAACAGAAAGGAAACTTCTTTATGAAAAACAAACTTACTCTTTTTACCAAATGGCTGTTGGATTTCATGTATTACGCCGGAATCCTAACGACTGTACTTGTTCCTGCCATTATTTATTTTTACGGAAAGTACAACCCATATTTCAGCATACATATTTTATCCCTCAGCGTCATTTTCATGTTGTCCGGAATTCTCGCCGTCCTGATCATCCGTGAGCTGCGAAGGCTGTTCCTGAGTGTATTAAACGACAACTGCTTCATCCATGAAAATGTCCGGAGTCTTAACCGCATGGGAACCTACAGCTTTTTCATTGCCCTGATTACCTGCTGCCGCCTGTTTCTTTACCTGACTCCGGCTGTGCTGGTCATTATTCTGACCTTCGTGATTGCAGGACTGTTCAGCAAAGTGCTCTCCCAGGTCTTCGACCGGGCAGTCACCTACAAGCTCGAAAACGACCTGACCATATAAAAGCACCGGAGCGCTCTTTTCCCTATCAATGAACGGAGGTAAACAAAACATGGCAATTATCATTAATCTGGACGTCATGATGGCTAAAAATAAGATTGGCTTAACTGAACTGGCAAATGAGGTGGACATCACCCTTGCCAATCTCTCCATCCTGAAAAACAACAAAGCCAAGGCCGTCCGTCTTTCCACCTTAAATGCCATCTGCAAGGCATTAAACTGCCAGCCTGGCGATATCTTAGAATATGTTGACGATCCGAAGGACACAGATTCCTGTGAAACACCGGATGACCAACACGAAATGTAACTGTGAAGGTACTGAATAATTACGAATCAATTTCCAAGGAGGAACTGCTTATGGAACCTGTTAAAACAAATGAAACTACAACACCTGTAAATCCCCTGTTTCCTGTTATGGGAATCGGCTGCCTTCTGTATGCCCTGCTTTATACGATCTGCCTGTACCATAATCCATCCGGAATCAGCTACCCTTTTTACATCGGTGGAACCTGCCTGTTTTTCTGCTTCTTTCGAATGAAAAGTTCACTTACAGACTCTTCGTGTACGAATGGTGTTACAATGCAGCCAATTTCCTGTAAAGGAAAGTGCAATCGTATCTTTACCCCCATGGTGATCTTCGATCTCAGCAGCCTGATGCTGCTTGCACTCTCTGTCTGCTTCACGGATTCCTCCTATCTGATCCTGCTTGGGAAAACCCTGATTCTTTTTCTCCTTCTGCATTTATTTCTGTGCAGCTTTTATGAGGACCGGCACTGGGATATCTTTACTTACGTATGGGCAATGATCAAAACCGTATTTTCAAGCCTTGCTTTCCTTGCCCGGCCATTTACGGATCTTACCGCCTATGTAAAGGACCGCCGGAATATCCGGACATCCCATACAGACAACGGTCGTGTTCTTTCTATCGTGATCGGATTGACGGTTGCACTGTTTGCCCTGCCTGTTATCCTGTTACTTTTAGGAAGCGCCGATGCTGTGTTAGCCAATCTCTTTCAGGATGCGTGGAACGTCTTTGAGGGAATTATGATCCATGGAGATATTTTGACCATACTGGTCATGTTTCTTTTTGGCTTTTTCCTCAGCTACTGCCTCCTTTGCCGGCTGCAGACACCCAATCTGAAGGAAGCTCCTTCCTGTCAAAAAGAAGATCCCGTGATTGCCATAACATTTACGTCCATCTTCTCGGTAATTTACGTTCTGTTCTGTGTGATTCAGATTGTGTACCTTTTTGCAGGTCTCGGCACACTTCCTGAAAACTATACCTATGCTTCCTATGCAAGAGCGGGCTTCTTCCAGCTGGTATTTGTATGCCTGATTAATCTTGTTTCGGTATTGCTGTGCATCCGCCTGTTCCGTCCGCACCGCATTTTACAGCTCCTGCTTTCGGTGGTATCACTGTGTACCTTTGTCATGATTGCATCGAGTGCCTACCGGATGCTGCTCTATATCAGTGTATACCATCTGACAGTACTGCGTGTTTTCGTATTATGGAGCCTCCTGGTTATCAGCTTCTTAATGGTCGGAACTCTGATTCTGATTTATAAACCGGCCTTTCCCTTTGTACGGTATGGCATTATTGTCGTAACAGTGCTGTTCCTCTTATACAGCTTCTCCCGGCCGGATTACCGGATTGCACGTTACAATATTTCCCATGCCGCAAAGGATGATTACGCCCTTACCTATCTCTGCCAGCTGTCTGCCGATGCAGCCCCGGTGATTCTTGGAAAACTCCCGGAGGAAAGCGATGATCCGGATGATTACTACCTTTCCAATCTGCGGCAGGAGTATGTGGATTATCTCTCCGATTGTACCTCAGACCTTTCCATCCGGAGCTTTAATTTTTCCCGCTGGAAAGCGAAAAAACTGCTTGGGAATTGATTTTTCGGCATATTATAGCTACAATGAAGGAGTGGCAGATCTGCCACTCCTTTTCTATGGAAGCAGTTTTAGCACCAAACATCATAACTATATGGAGATTTATTATGGAACAGATCGAAATTGCAGAGTATCAGAAAATTCTGGAACGCAATCCTTTTTGCAAATTACTGGGACTTGAGGTCACCTCCGTTTCCGAAGGGCATGTGCAGGGACGTATCCCGTTCGACTCCCGCTTTCAGAATATGTATAGCGATTATCACGGTGGCGCACTCTATGCTGCCGCCGACACCTTCTGTGGACTGGCAGCCATCACTTATGGCAGTTATGTCACTACGATTGATGCCAATATGCAGTACCTCCGGGCGGGCAGAGACACCGAATACATCACTTATGACGCAAGTGTCATCAAGCGCGGACGCACCATCACCGTCGTTCAATTCTCCTGCTGTGATGACAAAGGCACTTTAATTAACACCGGCACCTTCTCCTTCTATAGTAAGGAAAATGCCTGCCCGGCCGGCATATTTGAAAAATAAGCTTACTTCGACAAATCCTTTACAATTTCACCGGCGATCATCAGGCCTGCCACTGCAGGAACAAATGCAGTACTTCCGGGGATATCCCGCCGTTCTGTACATTTGTGGGCAGCTCCCGGAGGACAGATACAGCTCGTCCTGCAGCTGACAGTCATATCCTCGATCGGCCGGATCGGCTGCTCATCCGAATACACCACCTTAAGGCTCTTCACATTACGCTTCTTTAATTCCCTTCGCATAACGCGTGCCAAAGGACAGACACTCGTGTCATAAATATCCGCAATCCGGAATCTTCCGGGATCCAGCTTGTTTCCGGCTCCCATGGCACTGATGACCGGAACATTCTTTTCCTTTGCCCTCATAATAATTTCAAGCTTTGCTGTCACTGTATCCACGGCATCTACAATATAGTCATATTCTTCAAACGGAAAGTCATCTGCATTTTCCGGCAGGAAAAAGCACTGATAGGTTCTCACATCCACATCCGGATTAATTTCCAGCATCCTCTCCTTCATCACTTCTACTTTGTATTTTCCAACTGTCTTACGCGTAGCAATAATCTGTCGGTTCAGGTTGGTTAAACATACCTTATCATCATCCACCAGATCAAGGCACCGACCCCGCTCCGGACCAGAGCTTCGCACACATAGCCCCCGACACCGCCGATTCCGAATACGGCAACTCTCGACCTGGCTAACTTCTGAATTGCTTCCTCTCCGATTAATAACTGTGTTCTTGAAAACTGATTTAACATTCTTTCCCTCTTTCTGACGCAAAGCCTCTCTGATCATATGGTTCTGTCTGGTCCATACCTGTAAACTCCATCCGGTAATCCGGTATCTGTAATTCTTTTGCTGCCATCGCAAAATAGCTTTCCCTGATCTGTGGCCAGACACCTGTTTCTCCTGCCTGTTCTGACAATTGTCCGGCACGGTCAACCAGTATTGCTGCCTGATCGATACCGGTAAGCAGGATCTTAATATTACTGTTTACGAACCAGTGACCTGCATCGAGCAGACCTCTGTCAACAATATCCTTAATAACCTGTTCATTATCATATGGAATTTTCAGCATTTCCGGTCTCCAGCAGATCTTTCCTTCTTTATTCTCCGAATGCAGAATCATACACTGGGCATATCCGGCATCATATATCGAAATTCCCACACATCCAGAATTGAAGTAGTGCTTGCCGCCATAACTCCTCTCTCCCGGGAAATGCGTATGTGCACAAATCAGATAATCCGTTGAAATTTTCTTCAACCAGTTCCGGACCGGTTCTCCGTCAAGCTGCAGCAGCTCTCTGGTGTTCCCCGGTGAGCCATGTGCACAGGTGATCGAAGGATACCCTTCTTTCTCATATACAAAGCTGATCGGAAGCCTTTCAAAGAATGCAAAGTCCTGTTCCGTCAACTGCTCATAAGTATAAAGAAGATTTCCACTTGCGGAATTGTAAATCCACTTCTTCTCTTTCCTGCTTGCCAGCCGGTCTTCCCGCTGTGCCAGCATATATTCTTCCCGGTTTCCCCGGAGCAGATAACACGTATGCGTCTGAATAAATGTGTATAAGAAATCCAATGTTTCCCTGGTGTATGGCGTATCCGAAACATAATCTCCCAAAAGGAAATATTCATCACAGCCTTCTTCTTCCAGATAGTCCACGCAGGCGCGAAAGGCAACAATATTACTGTGTATGTCCGAGATTACTCCGATTTTCATGCTGAAATTTCCCTTCTGTTTCTTCCGGAATTAATTCTTTAAAATAAAATCCTACCCTTATCATTGTATATCGAAAATACAATTCGTCAACATCTTGTTTCTTCTTATTTATAATGCTATAATTTGTCGCAGGAATAAAGGAGGTAATATACCATGTATGAATTTACAGAAGATTGCATGATCCATATTGAACAGATAGACAATGAGCATCGTAAGTTATTTCAGATGCTTAACGAAGCCTTTACCATGGTTCAGGAAACTGAAGATGTTTCTGCCATTACCATAAGCCTTCTTTCCAATTTGAAGAATTATGCAATGACTCATTTTGCCCATGAAGAAGCTTATATGGAAAGCATCCATGATCCGGAGCTTTCCCTGCAGAAAACTCAGCATGCCATGTTTACCCAGAAGGTAAATTCTTTCGTTCCGGATACTTCTTCTCCGGAAGCTGCCAGAAAATCCCTGAACGACCTGTTGACTTATTTAGTCCGCTGGCTGTACCGGCACATTTTATGCAGCGATATGATGATCGGAAAATCTCTTTCAAGCACAGAGAGCGATCCTTTTGCCTTCACATCCAAATACATGACCGGCATTACACTCATTGATGATGAACATCGTCGTTTATTTGAAATTATTAAGGAAACCAATGATCTGATTCACGAGGAATTCCTCCATGATAAATATGATGAAATTGTAAGACTGATTACGGAATTAAGAGATTATACCGAATTCCATTTTTCGGATGAGGAAGCCCTGATGACCCGTATTCAGTATCCCGGTCTGGATGCCCAGAAGCGAGCACATTCTGCATTCATTGAGCGGCTTGTAGAGATCGACCTCAATGATCTTGATGAAATGGATGATCATCAGCAGGAATATCTTTTAGACCTAATCCAATTCCTGCTGGACTGGCTTACCAACCATATTCTTGCCTGTGATCAAAAAATCGGAGAATACATGCGTGAACATCATCTTTCCGAATAATTTATTGTTTTGGAACAGGAAATATGGTAACAGTTCAGCCATGCAGAAATGATTGTGCAAGATGACCGTGGGAGCTTGCTCACTAAGGGCAGCTTATACAATCATTTCTATAGGGCGGACGCCCGACATGAAATAAGCTGCCGGAAAACACGTATATTTGTCAGCCAATCTGTACAATCCGGCAGCTTATGAATGGGCATGGCTGAACTGTTACGAAATATGTACTGTTTTATCTTGATTCCTGTCACCAAATATTTTAAAATATTGGCAAGTAAGTTTTCACTTACTACTTACGTTGAGGTTATTATGAATTCCTTTATTAAAAATATGTTTTATAAACAGCGGCAGGAGTTTCAGGATGCGATTCCTGCCCGTGATACTGAATTTACATTTCCGGCAGACGTTACAGAAATCCGTAATGTCCCCTATGCTGAAGATTCTGATCCTGCACACCGCATGGATATCTACCGTGCTGATGCTTTTGCCGGCAAGGAGCTTCCTGTGATTCTGAACATTCACGGGGGAGGATTGATTCTCGGGTGCAAGGAATACAACCGGTATTTCTGTGCTCAGCTGAGTAAGCTTGGGTATCTCGTATTCAGTATTGAATACCGCCTCGTACCAGACTGCCTGTTCTTTGACCAGTGTGAAGATGTATTCACCGCCATGCGATGCATCAAGCGTAAGCTTCCGGAATACCAGGGACTGAAGGATCGGGTTTATGCCGTTGGAGACAGCGGTGGTGCGATGCTTCTGACCTATTGCGCTGCCATGCAGAACTCTCCGAAGATTGCGGGAACTGCCGGTGTCAGTCCTGCTTCCCTGCGCTTAAAGGCGCTCGGACTCATCAGTGGAATGTACTATACCACCCGTTTTGATAAGATTGGATTATTTCTCCCTTCTTATTTATATGGAAATCATTACAAGAAAAGCGCTTTTTCTTCCTATGTGAACCCGGAGCATCCGGGGATAGTAACCGCTCTTCCTCCCTGCTTTCTGACAACCAGTGCAGGAGATTATCTGCGCAGCTATACCCTTGATTTTGAAAAAGCACTTTCCAGATATCAGGTTTCCCATCATCTTTTGGACTTTTCCGAAAGAAAAGATCTCCCCCACGCCTTCAGTGTAATTGATCCTTTCCGCAAGGAAAGCATTGAACTGCTTGAAGACATGTCCGGATATTTTCAACAGTTCCAATGATACTGGATTTTAATTTACGGAGGTACTTATGAATTACGACGAATCTGTTTTCAAAGAAAAAGCCAACCGGCGGGCCAGAAAAATCTGGCTTATCTTTGCCATTCTGCTATCTGCCAATTACGGCAGTGATGTTGCCAACGGAATCCATGCTGTTCCTTACTACCTTACCTTTCTGGCTCTTTGCTGGTTCCCGATTCTCATTGGTGAAATCACACTTCGGGTGAAGGGATATGCCACAGAGCTCTACCGGTATATTTTAGCCATCGGATATGGTATTTTTTATACCTATGTCATCTGTACTACAAGTTCTCCGATTGCCTTTACCTATATTCTTCCTGTGACAAGTCTTCTGGTTCTTTATAAGAACAGGAAGTTCATGGTCACCTGTGGAATTGTTAATTCACTCATTATTATCGGAAGTGCTGCTTACCGGATTTCCCTCGGCTTTAATTCTGCAACGAATATAAAGGATTATCAGTTAGAGCTTTCCTGCATTATCCTCTGCTATATCTGCTACGTTATGTCCATTAAACATCTGAATGAATCTGACGGTGCAATGACCGACAGCATCCGTGCCGACCTTCACCGTGTAATTACTACCGTTGAAAAGGTAAAGGAAGCCTGTAATTCCATCATGGATGGTGTTACCGTTGTGCAGGAACTGGCCTCCGAGAATACCCACGGTGCCAGCATTGTTGTCCGGAGTCTCCATAAGCTGCAGGACAATAATCATAATCTCCAGAATACCACAACCTCTTCAAACGAAATGACCTCTGATATTCACTCCCAGGTCAATCAGGTGGCCGAACTGATTAAGCAGATGGTAGCTCTTACCGCAACCTGCGAAGATCATGCCAGAATCAGTTCCACAGACCTGGACAGCCTGATTACAACAACTAATACCATGGCAGATCTTTCCGGGGATATTGAAAAGACCCTGCAGGATTTCAAGAATGATTTTGCAATGGTAAAGAAAGAAACCGGAACGATTGAACAGATTACCAATCAGACTAATCTCCTTGCTTTAAATGCTTCCATTGAAGCAGCAAGAGCCGGAGAAGCCGGAAAAGGCTTTGCCGTCGTTGCCGACC
>OGEU01003388.1_pt1 | contig 10221 bp, 9 predicted proteins | sample 1570651 | NCBI WGS metagenome assembly OGEU01 (sample SAMEA2582129, study PRJEB24529) | metagenome | biome: Human gut stool | place: China | collected 2011
ATTGCTGCTACCGCTACGAGGGCGATGGCTGTCAATTTTTTGAACTTAAACATAGAAACCTCCTCAAACATCCATATACATGGTTTATCAAATTCTGTTTATATTGTACGGAATTTTACAATAATAGGCAATAACATTGTATAATTAAGAGTAAAAGAGTTTTATATTTATCATTATATTTAAAATTTTTATTTAAGATGGCTCTCTCTTAGGCCATATTTTATAGTAATATAACATTTCCCCTTTTAGGTTGTAGAGCATCTTCATTCTTTACAATCATTGACGTATATATATGGAGGCACTATGTCCCTTACAAATACTTTTTCTGATCTTTGTAAAAGCTTCGCACCTGATGCGTTTGCCATCAATTATACATTAGCTAAGAACCCTGAACTGTCTAGTCATGAATTTGAGTCCGTTAAAACGATCGGCGCTGTTCTTGAAAAACATGGCATGGATGTAACCTATGAATTCTGTAATTTGCCAACAGCGTTCAAGGCTTCTGCTGTGAAAGTAGATAATCCAAAAGGTCGTTTGGCTATCCTTTGTGAATATGATGCACTCCCTGAAGTAGGCCATGCATGTGGTCACTCTGCCAGTGGCTCTATGAGTGTTCTGGCAGCATTAACACTACATAAAATGCAACAAGACGGCGTTGCTTTCAATATGGACATTGATATTATCGGTACACCTGATGAAGAAGCCACCGGCTGTAAGGTGGATATGTGTAACGCAGGGGTATTTAAAGACTATGATTTTGCTATCATGGTTCACCTTGATGGGGAAGAAACACGACCAAATTCACAATTCTTGGCGCTCGACTGTTTCCGCGCTCGCTATCACGGTAAACCAGCTCATGCAGCTGGTGAGCCTTGGAATGGTATTAATGCGGTGAATGGGGTGCAACTCGCCATCCATGCTATGGATATGATGCGTCAACAAGTACGACCAGAAAGTCGTATTGGTACGTGGATCATTGCTGGTGGTACTGCATCCAATGTCATTCCTGAATTTGGCGAATTAGAGGTAACCGTACGTCATACTGAACGTGAATATTTGAATGGTCTATCTGAACAGATTAAGAACATCTTTGAAGGGGCCGCTCTCTGTACTAGCACTACTGTAGATGTAGAGTTCTATGGCAATCCTTATGATGATATGAACCAAAACCATAGAGGAACAGCTCTCATTGAAGACGTAATGACCGATATGGGCATTGATTTCAAGCCAGGCCCAGCAGATATTGGGGGCAGCTCAGACATTGGTAATGTTAGCTATCAATGTGCTGCATTCCACCCTAAATTGCGACTCGCTGGGGAAGACAAGGTGTGTCACTCTAAAGAATTCGCTGCGGCTATGCTAGAATCCACCATTGAACAAACAATTGTGGACGGAGCTAATATCATAGGCCGTACCTTGTTACGATTGGTAGAAAATCCAGCTGTATTAGAAGAAATCGTTGCTGAATTTAATGCAACTAAATAAAGCGTTTTCTATATCTATCAGGATGGCTGTAATAGTGTAGGTAGAATTCGTGGTCTTTTTCAGAGCTATTAATTATAGACGATAATGAGATGTTTCCATTTATGAAGCTCTGAATCTTGGTGAAATAGGCACCTAACTCACGTTCGTGATAATAGAGTACCCAGACCACGTTATTCCCAGCGATGACTGGAATGTACTTAAACTCAAGGAACTCAAATAAACCAGCTATGGTGATATCATCTGGTACGGTAAACTCTTCGCGATGATGATTCATATCATCGCCTGCACAAACTGCATCTCGATCTATTATAATGCGCATATAGTTTCACTTCCTTTCTATGTCGATTACTATTTACGTATTTTTAATAGATGTATTAAGGACAGTATTACTTTATATTTTCATTCTATATTTCAATCCCTAAATTTCAATCGTTATATTTTGTCTATATATACGCCTAAATATTACATTGTCTAAATATTACTGTACTACTGATTAACAATAATATCTATCCATTTATATACCGTATTAAAGGAGGCTTTATGTCCTCAACTGAAACATTAGAAATTAAAAATTATATAGGTCTTACCGGTGATAACCCCATCCGATTCATTGCATCTGACGTAGATGGCACCTTGGTTAACGATGCGAAGGCAATCCCTGATGAGGCTATCGAGGCGATTCGTGCTGCTCGTGAAAGTGGGATTCGTGTAGCCATCGCTTCTGGTCGTGCATGGAATGAAATGAACGATGTTATCGAGAAGTTGCCATGCTTACGCTATTTCATGTGTACCAATGGTGCTTATGTAATGGATAAGGAAGAAAAACGTTCGCTGTTCCATGTAACATTTGATAAAGAACAAGCATTATATTTATTGCGTAAACTCTTAACCTATGGCGTCTATGTAGAGGCCTATGTGAAAGATAAAATCTATGGCATGTATCCGCCATCTCGTTGTATTACACCGGAACGTTTATGTGCTTGTGCAGATGAACGTAATGAGGGCGATGGCAGTAATACAAAGAGTTCTCATAGCGTAATGAATAATCATATTTCTGCTGATACAGAAGGTCATCTGCCTGGTGAAACCCATGATCACTATGCCTTAGCGGAAGGTGATGAAGCAGCGACTATAAATATGTCTGAGTGTGAAGTCGAACAGTCTAATTTCTTCTTTAGACCTAATATTCGTCCATTTATCTTGGCAACACGTACGATGGTGCCTGATTTACTAGCTCATATGGAAGCCTTAGACGAAGGCCCTGAAAAGATGCAAATCTTTTACGGTGACGAGCCTATGCGCCAACGCATCTTACAAGACTTACGCGATGAATACCAAGGTATGTCTCACGATGGTACAGGCCGTGAACGTTTTTATGATGTACTACTCTCTAGTGAAGGTAACTTAGAATTTGTATTACCACATACTACGAAGGGAACAGCTGTTGAGGCCTTGGCAAATCACTGGGGCTTTAGTCCGGACGAAGTAATGACACTGGGCGATAGTGAAAACGATCTATCTATGCTACGATTTGCTGGCGCTAGCGTTGCTATGGGGAATGGTAAACCGAATATTAAAGAAGCAGCGCGCTACGTGACTACAGATAACAACCACCAAGGCGTAGCAAAAGCTATCTATTCAGCTATTGCGTACAACAATGAATTACTTAAGAATCAGTAATCATATCTAAAATTAGAGATACTACCAATTAAAAATAAATACTTTTAACTGGTAGTATCTGAAAAACTATATATATTCGTTTGTCGTTTTATATCAAAATAGCAGGAGGTGATGTAAATGGGGAATCTAAAATTTCATATTGATGATACTTGTGTTAAGTGTGGTGCATGTGCCGTGGATTGTCCTGTTCAGTGCATCACCAAAGGGGAGACTCGATTTAATATTGGGAAAGGCTGTATCGGCTGTGGCGATTGTTATTCCATCTGTCCGGTTGGGGCCGTCAAAATGTCTAAACGCGAGGATCATAAAGAGTAGGATTTAACATAAAGAGCTGGCCAGAGTAGGATATAGTTGGTAGTTGTTGGAATAGCTTAGGTTCATTTCGGGGAAATACATTAAAATCCGAACATTAAAATCTTTTCTATAAATTTCATACGGAATATATGGAGTCCATATACTTCGTATGGTATAATGAAATGTAATGAAAATTAGCGTTTGCTTCGAAAAAACGCACCCCCAGTACAGAAATGTATGGGCATTAAAAATTAGTGAATATACTTTCACAAATAGATGCATATGGAGGAAGGCATGGAAAACAAGGAATTTGTTATTGTTGTTGACTTTGGTGGTCAATATAATCAATTGATCGCGCGCCGTGTTCGTGAAAATCACGTATACTGCGAAGTATATCCATACAACAAAGCGCTGGACAAAATTAAAGAATTAAAACCGCAAGGTATCATCTTCACAGGTGGCCCAAACAGCGTGTATGAAAAAAATTCTCCTAAAATTGAAAAAGAGATTTTTGAACTTGGTATTCCAGTTCTTGGCATGTGCTATGGTATGCAGTTTATGGCACACACATTGGGTGGCGAAGTTAAATCTGCAGACAACCGTGAATTTGGTAAAACCCCTACTAAAGTGGATACCACATCTCCATTGTTCAAAGGCTTGGACGAAGACCAAGTTGTTTGGATGTCTCACGTTGACTATGTAGCAAAAGTACCTGAAGGTTTCGAAATCGTTGCACATACAAAAGACTGCCCTGTTGCATCCATGCAAAACAAAGAGCGTAAATTATACGCTATGCAATATCATGCAGAAGTATTGCACACTGAACATGGTAAAGAAATGCTTCACAACTTCTTGTACGAAGTATGTGGTTTCACAGGCACATGGACAATGGCAAACTATGCAAAAACTGCTATTGAAGAAATCCGTAACACTGTAGGCGATGGCAAAGTATTGTTGGCATTGTCTGGCGGTGTAGATAGCTCCGTTGCGGCAGCGCTTATTTCTAAAGCTGTAGGCGACCAATTGACTTGTATCTTCGTTGACCATGGTTTAATGCGTAAAAACGAAGGTGACGAAGTAGAAGCAGCTTTCAAAGGTTCCGGTATGCATTTCATCCGTGTCGATGCAGAAAAACGTTTCTTGGATAAATTAGCTGGTCTTGAAGATCCTGAAGCAAAACGTAAAGCTATCGGCGAAGAATTCATCCGTGTATTTGAAGACGAAGGCCGTAAAATCGGTTCCGTTGATTACTTGGCGCAAGGTACTATTTACCCTGACGTTATCGAGTCCGGTACTGGTGAAGCAGAAGTTATCAAATCTCACCACAATGTAGGCGGCTTGCCTGCAGTTGTAGACTTTAAAGGCCTTATCGAACCATTGCGCAACCTCTTCAAAGACGAAGTACGTGAACTTGGTTCTGAATTAGGCTTGGCTGATTACCTAGTATGGCGTCAACCATTCCCAGGTCCTGGCCTTGCTATCCGCGTAATGGGCGAAATCACGAAAGAGAAACTCGACATCTTGCGTGATGCGGACTACATCTTCCGTGATGAAATTGCAAAAGCTGGCCTTGATCGTAGCATCAACCAATACTTTGCAGTATTAACATCTACACGTACTGTAGGCGTTATGGGTGACTTCCGTACATACGATTACACATTGGCATTGCGTGGCGTAACAACAACAGACTTCATGACTGCTGACTGGGCGCGCATCCCTTACGACGTATTGGACACAATCTCCCGTCGTATCGTAAACGAAGTACAACACATCAACCGTATCGTGTATGATATTACATCTAAACCACCTGCTACAATTGAGTGGGAATAATATGGTTTGCTTAATATAGCTAACATATAAAATACATAAAATAATTTAGTCATCCAAAGAGGCTGTCTTTGGATGACTTTTTTTATAGGTCTTTAAAAATGTGTTTTAGATGGTAATAGAAATTTCGTATTAGTGATTAAAATGGTAAAAGTATCATATTTATTTGTTATTACTATGAAGAATAAATGAAATTAATGATGTGTTCTAATTATCTAAGATGTTATAATAAAAAATATTAGGATTTATAGTATATTTACTAGATTATACGGATTTCATGATAATAATCTTGATTTGTAAGTTTTAATGAGGATGGTATATAAGTTATGGCAGCAAAAAACAATACAGATATTGGATTTGAAAAACAAATATGGGATGCGGCTTGTGTTCTTTGGGGACATATTCCTGCTGCAGAATATCGAAAAGTAATTGTAGGGTTAATATTTCTTCGTTATATATCAAGTGCTTTTGAGAAACGCTATGAAGAGCTTATAAAAGAAGGTGACGGCTTTGAAAATGATAGAGATGCATATGTAGAAGAAAATATTTTCTTTGTTCCAGAAGAAGCTCGATGGAGCACAATTGCATCTGCTGCACATACACCTGAAATTGGACTTGTTATCGATAATGCAATGAGAGCTATTGAAAAAGAGAATACAACACTTAAAAATGTTTTACCTAAGAATTACGCTAGTCCTGATTTAGATAAAAGAGTTCTCGGAGAAGTTGTTGACCTTTTTACTAATGAAGTCAAAATGGACGGTACTGAGGCGAGTAAGGATTTATTGGGAAGAACATATGAATATTGTATTGCTCAATTTGCTTCTTATGAAGGCACTAAGGGTGGTGAGTTTTATACACCGTCAAGTATCGTTAAAACTATTGTCTCTATTTTAAAACCATTTAATAATTGTCGCGTATATGATCCTTGTTGTGGTAGTGGTGGCATGTTTGTGCAAAGTGAGAAATTTGTACAAGCTCATAGTGGTAATAGAGGAACTATTTCTGTTTATGGTCAAGAATCTAATGCTGACACTTGGAAGATGGCAAAAATGAATATGGCAATTCGTGGTATCGATGCAAACTTTGGTCCATATCAGGCAGATACATTCTTCAATGACTTACATAAAACATTAAAAGCCGATTTTATTATGGCAAATCCACCGTTTAATCTATCTAATTGGGGACAGGAAAAGCTAAAGGATGATGTCCGCTGGAAATATGGTTTACCGCCTGCAGGTAATGCGAACTATGCGTGGATTCAACATATGATACATCATCTTGGTTCAAATGGGAAAATCGGCCTTGTTTTGGCAAATGGTGCACTATCGTCACAAACTAGCGGTGAGGGCGATATCAGAAAAAATATTATTGAAGCGGATCTAGTGGAAGGTATTGTAGCTTTACCTACTCAGCTATTTTATAGTGTTACTATACCGGTTACCTTATGGTTTATTTCAATGAATAAAAAACAAAAAGGAAAAACTCTATTTGTTGATGCACGTAATATGGGCCATATGGTTAATCGTAAACATAGAGATTTTACTGATGATGATATTCAACGCTTAGCTGATACATTCTCGTCATTTCAAGATGGTACTTTAGAGGATGTAAAAGGCTTTTGTGCTGTTGTCGATACTAAGAAGATTGAAGAACAAGATTATATTCTTACTCCAGGGCGATACGTTGGTATTGAAGTTGTTGAGGAAGATGAGGAGCCATTTGAAGAAAAAATGAGTCGGCTTACATATGAACTATCAGAAATGTTTATAAAATCTCATGAATTAGAAACGGAAATTCGTGAAAAGCTAGGGGCGATTGGGTATGACATTAAATAATGACGTTAGATATTATTTAATTTTTGATACAAATGTTTTGTTTCAAGCGTACGAAAAAAAAGCTGATTTTACCTCATTTAGTTTTAATTCAACATATGAAAATATCATTGATATGATTAATCAATTGGATATTTATAGTCAAGTAGTGTTAGTGATTCCCTCTGTGGTTTGGGGAGAACTAGAACAACAGATTATAGAAAAACACGATGAATTACTTTCAAAGTATATAAATACAATAAAGAATAAGGTTTTTCCTGAATATTCTATAAAAGAGAATCCTCCAATAGATTACTCAGAATATATAAAAACAAAAATTAAAGAATATAAGAGTGACATTCAACAAGGCATGAGTGAAGTAATAGAAATTCAAAATGCATCCAATAGCAGATTTAGAAGCATAATAGATCGTGCATTTAGTAAGCGCCCCCCTTTTGAAGGTAAGGATAAGAAGTCTGATAAAGGATTTAAGGATGCATTGTTATGGGAAAGTATTTTAGAATTTGCATTAAATCAACCTAAATCGAAAATTATATACTACTCGAAAGATAACGCTTTTGGAGAATTTTTGATTCAAGAGTTTTCAGAAGTTGTAGATAAATCATTTTTATTCATATGTAAAAATGAAAATGAAGTTAAACTACGATTAGAAGCGTGGGCACAGGAAATTGATAAGTATTCATATCAACCTATTGAAGGTTTTGATGAAAATAAGGAAATTATTGATTGGCTTAATTCTGAGGATTTCTTTAGGCAAATAACTGAAGATAATTTTGATTTTATTGAAAGGGGGCGTCTGATTAATTCTGTGTCTGCACATTTAATTAATATTAATGATATTGAATGTTTAAGCTCAAATGAGGAAATACGCAATTATTATATTGAACTAACACTTAAACTTATATATATATTTAAGGATGGTGCAGAAACCGCAGAAGAGATAGATGTAGGATTGGATGTTAAGGTATGGGATGAGAGTATTTATATGTTAGAAGATGCTTACCGTGTAGATGGTGAATAATCTTAAATAAGGTAAAAGTTTAGTTATGGATTGTAACCATTTGATGTTAGATATATATTTTCCATTAAGAAATAGAGGTGGTGGAGATGAAGTGTAAATTATCGGATATTTGCGAATATAGAAAAGGAAAAGTGAATGTTTCAAATTTAACGTTAAAAACATATATATCAACTGAGAATATGTTGCCTGATAAGGCCGGAGTTGTTGAGGCTAACTCTTTGCCATCTACTGCATTGGTTCAAGAATATAAAGAAAATGATACTCTTGTTTCAAATATAAGGCCTTATTTCAAGAAGGTTTGGCAAGCAAAACATGATGGTGGATGTTCGAATGATGTATTGGTTTTCCAAGGAAAAGCGAATGTAGATAAAGATTTCCTTTACTATATACTTGCTAATGATGATTTTTTTGCATACTCAATGGCGACATCTAAAGGAACAAAAATGCCAAGAGGGGATAAAAACTCGATAATGCAGTATGAACTACAGTTATTTGATATAAAGATTCAGAAAAGAATAGCAAGTATACTAAAGTTATTAGATAAAAAGATTGAATTAAATAATGCTATAAACAATAATTTAGCTGCTTAGAGATCAATGTCTGAAACATCAAGCTCGCCGGCCATAAGTTTAGGCAATAACGAATCACGAAGTTGCTCTAAACGGCAGATTTCATCGTAATTGTTGCGAATAAAGGCATCCATCGGAGAGACTAATGCCTCAAATTCATCAAGCTTTTCACTTGGGGGAATAAGAAGAGGTATTTCGTTCAGCGAATTTCTGTTAATTGAGCCAAATATCGTGCCCTCTCCATTAAAAACATCCAATTGCTTTTTTAGAGAAAACATTGTGTATAGCACAAACGATTGATGATTATTCTTTGACTGAAAAGAGGCAAGTCCTCGACCAATACAACAATCGGTATGAGCCACATTTAGGTCGCCAACAGGTGCTCTTACACTCATTAAAGTGTCATTAGCACAAGCCATTCGCTTCGGTTCAGTTGTATAAAGGCGAACAGTCGGAAATCTGAAACCAAATTCGGCTCGACCTTGGAAGAAAATTGCTCCATTACCATCTTCGTTATAGCTACTGCTACTTGGGGACTGTCCCATAGTAATATCGGCTATATCGCTCAATGCACCATCTGTCCAATCTGAGCTTGCATTATCAATAAACATCTGCTGATATATAGCCTGAGCTTGTTGCTCTAAATTATTGTTTATTTCATTATTCTGGACTATTTTCTCATCTATTGATTTAAGAATAGATACAATCTTTTCCTGTGTTTTTCTATCAGGTAGAAGAAACTCCAAGTTTTCAATGTCTGAAGGCTTAATAGAGGGATAGGCGGACACACTTTGTTCTGCAATACTTTGTAAGTATTCTGTAATTTCCTGTTGTGTCAAAACATAATAAATATACTCAGGAGCGGCCTTATCAAAGTCAATATCAATTACCGCAAATCCTGATGACACTAAAAAATTATCAGGTTGATTTTTAATAATTCCATAGTGCAACTGATTTGGTCTTACGGTTGAGTAAATAATACTATTAAATCTTACTTTTCTTTTCGCTCTACTTGGCAACTTATCCACTGAAGTATTGATATATTGTATTTCATCAACCTGATTCATTGTAATATTTCCAGTATCCAAATAGTTTACAAATTTCCAATCCTCTTTTGATGAATAAGTACTTTGATTTATTGAAGATATATTACCAAGTTTAACGGTCTGCCATTCAACCATATCCACGTTCCTCTCTATCCAATATATTTACGATGTGCAATTTTTACATTACTCTGCTTCACCATTGCGTACTGCAATGTCGTATCGATCTTTTTATGTCCCAATAGCTGTTGCAGTTGCTCAATAGGCATACCTTTATCTATTGCCATAGTTGCTAGAGTCCTCCGAAATTTATGTGGATGTACCTTAAGAATTCCTAATTTCTTTCCTAACTTTCTTAATCTTGCTTCTATACCACTGATTTGTAACCGTGAATGAGGAGCTTTTAATGACACAAATAAAGCCAGATTATCATCATTTCTACTTTTTAAATAATTTTGTAAATGTAT
>OGEU01003393.1_pt1 | contig 10211 bp, 10 predicted proteins | sample 1570651 | NCBI WGS metagenome assembly OGEU01 (sample SAMEA2582129, study PRJEB24529) | metagenome | biome: Human gut stool | place: China | collected 2011
TCCATCAGGAGAACGGCGGCCACGGCGAGGGCGTCAATCAGGGCATCCGCAACGCCACCGGCCTGTACTATAAGGTAGTGGACAGCGACGACTGGCTGAACACTGATGCCCTGAAAAAGGTTCTGGCCCGCCTGACCACTCTGGTGGCCCGCGGCACCGCGCCTGACATGATGATTTGCAACTATGTGTACGAGCATGTGGAGGACAACACCACCCTGACCGTGCGCTACACCAACGTGTTCCCGCAGAACCGCCTGTTCAACTGGACCCATGTGGGCCACTTCCGCCCGGATCAGAACATCCTGATGCACTCGGTGATGTATCGCACCGAGGTGCTGCGCAAGTGCGGCATGGTGCTGCCCAAGCACACCTTCTATGTGGACAACATTTTTGTCTACCAGCCCCTGCCCTATGTCAAGAGCATGTACTACATGGATTTGGATCTGTACCGCTACTTCATCGGCCGTGCCGACCAGAGCGTGAACGAGAGCATCATGGTCAAGCGGGTGGATCAGCAGCTGCGGGTCACCAAACACATGATCGACTGTCAGGATCTGGATGAGCTGAAGGATCAGAAACGTCTGCACGCCTACATGGTGCACTATCTGTCCGTGATGATGGCTGTGAGCGACATCTTCCTGCTGCTGGACGGCAGCGACGAGGCAAAGGCCAAGCGCACCGGGCTGTGGCAGTACCTCAAGGATCACGTAAGCACCGGCGTTTACCGCGCCGTGCGCTACAATCTGGGCGGTCTGACCGACCTGAAGTTCCCCGGCGGCGACAAGCTCACTCTGAGCGTATACCGCCAGCTGCGCAAGGTCTTCAAGTTCAACTGATTCTTTGAAATTTACTCCTTCCGTCACGTCTTACGCCGTGCCCGTTCCCTCAAAGAGGGAGGTGGCATCGCGCAGCGATGACGGAAGGAGTTTCTTTTTGCCACGCGGCAAAAATCTTTGCCAAAATGCCGTATTCCGGTTGCTTTTTGTCTGGGCGGATAGTATACTGGACGTGTATGCGTTTTTTCTGCCTGCGCTGCGTTTCCCCTTTTCATTCTTCCCTTTCGCACGCAGCCGCTGTATTTTTTATAAGGAGGAATGGGCACCGCCTGCGGTTTTGTGCGGTTCCCACACAACCAAATATGGAGCAAATGCTGATCTGTCTGTCCCTTGCGCTGATCGCGGGCCTGCTGATGTCTCGCGCGGCAAAGGCATTCAACCTGCCGGCCGTCACCTCGTATCTGCCGGCCGTCACCTCGTATCTGCTGGCCGGTCTGCTGCTTGGCCCCTTCTTTCTGGGGCGGCTGGGCCTGAGCGGGCTGGGCTTCGGCTTTGGCAGCCTTGCTCAGGTGGAGGGCTACAGCATCCTCACACAGGTGGCGCTGGGCTTCATCGCCTTTGTCATCGGCAACGAGTTCCGGCTCAGCGCCCTCAAACGGATGGGTCGGCAGGCCGTTGCTGTGGGCATTGCGCAGGCTGTCATCACCACGGCACTGGTGGATGCGGCGCTGATCCTGCTGCATTTCCTGCATCCGGGTGTGATCTCTCTGGCATCGGCCATTACGCTGGGTTCCATTGCCGCCGCCACCGCGCCTGCCGCCACCCTGATGGTGGTCAAACAGTACAAGGCTTCCGGCCCGCTGACCCACCTGCTGCTGATGGTGGTCGCCATCGATGATGCTGTGGGTCTGGTGCTGTTCTCCGCCTCCTACGGTGTGGCAAACGCTCTGGAGCAGGGCCGCATCGACCCGCTAAGTGTCATTGTGGAGCCGCTGCTGGAGATCCTGCTCTCGCTGGCGCTGGGCGCTGCCGCCGGTTATCTGCTGAACCTGCTGGAGGTCTACTTTCACTCCCGCTCCAAGCGCATGAGCCTCTCGGTGGCTTTTGTGCTGCTGACGGTAGGCATTTCCATGACCGAATTCGAGCTGGGCGGCACCCGCTGCGGCTTTTCGCTGCTGCTGGTGTGCATGATGACCGGCACCGTGTTCTGCAACATCTGCCCCACCTCGGAGGAGCTGATGGATCGTCTGGACCGCTGGGTGTCCCCCATCAACATCCTGTTTTTTGTGCTGTCCGGCGCAGAGCTGGACCTGACCATCCTCGCCGATCCCTTTGTGCTGCTCATCGGCGTGGTGTATATCGTTGCTCGCTCTGCCGGTAAGATTGCCGGCTCCTACGCCAGCAGCCGCGCGGCCCGCTGCAGTGATAATATCCAGAAGTACCTCGGCATCACCTTGCTGCCGCAGGCCGGTGTGGCACTGGGCATGGCTGCCACAGCCGCCCAGCTCTCGGACGGCCACATGGTGCGCAACGTGGTGCTGTTCTCGGTGCTGGTGTATGAGCTGGCAGGCCCCACGCTGACCAAGATCGCACTGACTGCCGCTGGAGAGATCCGTCCCGAGGGACGCACCAGCGCCCGTGTGGAGAACAAGCCGGAAGAAGTTGCATAAAAGGTTGTTTTTTGTCGAAATGTCACGCAATCATTGACGAACTCTGTTATTTTTTGTATACTGAGCATAGCGCCACTGGAACAATTTTCCTATTGTGTCACAGACTGGCTATCAGAGGAAAAGGATAAAGGAGAATGGTATACTATGAAAAGTACCGGTATCGTCCGCGGCATCGACGCGCTGGGCCGCATCGTTCTGCCCAAGGAGCTGCGCACCAGTATGCATCTGGACACTGACACCAAGCTGGAGATCTTTGTGGATGGCGACTCCATCGTGCTCAAAAAGCATCGGCCCGCCGGCAGCTGCGATTTCTGCGGCGAGGTGGATGAGTCTTCGGTGCAGTTTGCGGGCTACTGCATCTGCCCGGCCTGCCGCCGCAAGATCGGTGCACTGTAAAACACACAAAAAGGAGGCTCTGCTATGAGCCAGATGATCGATTTCACCGTCCCGTCCACTGTGCCGGGGCGGACTTTGCATGCCTTCCGCTGTGTGCCGGAGGGTGAAGTAAAGGCGGTTCTGCAGCTGTCCCACGGCATGGTGGAATTTATTGACCGCTACAAGCCGCTGGCGGAATATCTGGCCGGGCGGGGCATCCTTGTTACCGGCCACGACCATTTGGGCCACGGCGGCTCCATCCGCACCAAAGCGGACTACGGCTACTTTGCCGAGCCGGACGGCAACCGCGCCGTTCTGGCCGACCTGCACGCCATGACCGTGCGCACCAAAGAGCTGTACCCGGGCGTGCCTTATTTTCTGCTGGGGCACAGCATGGGTTCCTTTTATGCCCGGCAGTATTTGTGCGAATACGGCCATGAGCTGGATGGAGCCATCATCATGGGCACCGGCTTCCAGCCCAAAGCGCTGGTACAGTTTGCCAAGACCCTCTGCCGGGTGCTGGCGGTCTTTCATGGCTGGCAGTACCGCAGCAAGTTCGTGGCCAACATGTCCTTTATGGGCTACAACAAAGGGCTGGAGGGCCGCACCACCCACGACTGGCTCAACCGCGATCAGGCCGAGGTGGACAAATATCTGGCCGACGAACGCTGCACCTTTACCTTCACGCTGAACGCCTACTACAGCATGTTCAGCGGCATCCTGCGCCTGCACGACCCGGCCTTCCTTGCAAAGATGCCCAAAGGCCTGCCGCTGCTGTTCTTGGCTGGCGATGCCGACCCGGTGGGCGAACAGGGCAAAGGCGTGCAGCGTGCCATCCAGAGCCTGAAAGATGCCGGTGTGCAGAACATTGAATGCAAGCTGTACCCCGGTGCCCGGCATGAACTGCTGGTGGAAACGAACCATCAGGAAGTGTTTGAAGATATCGGCAGCTGGCTGGAAAAGCATCTTGCCTGATCTGCCGCATCCGTTTTACCGTCATTCTGAGGAATGGCGGTACTTTTTGCCCTAATGACTGGCGGCGCTTTTGCCAGCCTGACCGGCAAAAATGCCCGGCACTGAAAGTTTTCCCGATTGCTGAAAAAGTCCCCGGAACCAGCGTTCTGGGGACTTTCTGCGTTTATTTTCAGTTATGCTGTTATGCTTTCTTGGGTGCGATCCAGCCGTCGATCACATTTACCAGTGCCTTGCCGCGGCGGCCCAGAAGCTTGGGCAGCAGGACACGGGCCATGACCCACACACCGGCAAAGTTGTACAGGATGATCAGCGCCGTGATGATGCCGGTCCACAGGCCATAGAGCGGCGTTTCGGCCAGCAGCACAAAGGCTTCGATCACCAGCGCGGCGGCGTTCACCAGCACGCGGCCCGGATGCACCTGCATCCCGATCATGCGGTGGGCATCGATGGCGCGCAGGGTGAACACCAGCGCAAGGCCAAGGAAGGACGCATAGGTAGCGCCCACAGGCCCCCACCACTTGATGAAGAAGTAGTTCATGATGCAGTTGCTCACAGCACCCGCCATCATGGTGATCATGCTGCGGGTGGACTTTTTATTCACAACATACACGCTGTTCATGAACTGGTTGAAGCAGCTGCAGGTGGAAGCCAGCACAAGGAACGGCACAAAGTGCCATGCGTAGTAGTAGTTGGACTTCATAATGTGCATCACCGGGCGGCACAGCCAGATGATACCGGCTGCGCAGCAGAACAGCACACTGGAATAGGTGCGGAAAATTTTGGTAAAGAACTTTGCGCGGCCCTCTTCCTCGGTCACAGCGGAAAGCTGCCATGCATCGTAGAAGATCAGGCCCAGCGTAGTAAGGATGGTGGGCAGGAAATAGCCGGTGGAAAGCAGGCCGCTCCACGCATTGCCGTCGCGGCCATCCAGACCGTTGCACATCTCACGCACAAAGAACAGATCGGATGCGTTGATGATCCAGAAGCTGATCTGTGCCGGGATCATGGGCAGCGAGAAGCGCAGCATCTGCTTCCACAGATCCTTGTTGATGCCCTTCAGCTCCACATAGTTCCACAGCTTGCCGGTGAACATCAGGAACAGCACACTGGAAAGGTCGCCGCTGATGATGGCCAGCAGGTAGCCGTTGGCACCCCACTTGAAGCCCACCAGATACAGCACGTAGAAAGCCATGGTGGCCACGGTGCACAGCACGCCGTCCACGGCCACCAGCTTGTTCCACTGGCGGCTGCGCACGAACTGGGTGCACAGGGTGCGCAGGCAGCTCATGAGCACATAGATGTAGATGAGCAGGCCGTACTGTGCCATATCGGGCAGAAACTGCGCAATGGGCCAGCACAGCACCAGAATGCCAAAGCCGTCCAGAATGGTCAGCAGGCCGTTGGTGAACACCTGTTTTTCGCTGTTGCCCTTGTCCAGACCAAAGCGGATGATGGCGTTGGACATGCCCATGGACACGAACGGGATGAGCAGGTTCGCGTACTGGCTCAGGATCTTGGAAAGGCCCAGATCGGAGATCTCCGCCATTGCATAGGTCAGGAACGGCTGGACGATCAGGGTGAGCAGCTTTGACGAAAAGCTGGAAATTGCAAAGATCAATGTGTTGCCGGCAAGCTTTGAATATTTATCGCCGGACTTTTTTTCGTTTTCCAAGGGAACTTCCCTCCTGTTTTACAATTCGGATGCGGGCCGGTCTGTGACCGCCCGCATCCGCTTTCCCACTATTTAGTCACTTTAAAAGCGCCCGCCGGGCTTTCCAGTCCGGCAGCAGCTTTGCCACCTCGGCCCAGAACGCCGGGCTGTGGTTGGGCTGCAAAAAGTGGCAGTACTCATGCACTACCACATAGATCTGCGCCGCCGGGGGCATATGATACAGCTGCAGCGCAAAGGTGATCTGCCGCTTTGCCATAAAGCACACGCCCCACCGGCTGGTCATGCTGCGCACCTTGATGGTGGGCTTGTGCCCGCCCAGCACTCCGGCAAAGGCCGGGTAGACCTTATCGCTCATGGCCGTAAAATAGGCCAGCGCTGTTTCCTTATCCGGCAGAGGCCGCGCCTCCTGCGCTGCGCGCCGCATGGCACGTTCCCGGGCCTGCTGCACCCAGTCGGCGCGTGCGGCCACAAAACGGTCTGCCGCTTCTGCACTTGTCCGCAGGGGGATGCTCACCGCCACGGTGCCATCCTCCCGCACACGGATGTTCAGGTTCTTGACCCGTTTGCGGGTCAGCTCGTATTGGATGCCGCCTGCCGTGCGCAGCTGTGTCTCCTGCTTTCTGCCCGCCATGAGGTCAGGTAGTCTTTTTTGCCCGGTGCAGCATTTCCAGCGGCAGCTGGGCCAGCACCACGGCTGCAAAGATCAGCGCACAGCCAAAGACTTCCCGCGCGGAAAGGCTCTGGCCGAGCAGCAGCCAGCCGCCCAGTGCGCTGAACACGCTTTCCAGACACATGATCAGGCTGGCAATGGCAGGGTTCAGATCCCGCTGGCCCAGGATCTGCAGGGTGTAGGCCACGCCGCTGGACATGATGCCGCAGTAGAGGATCGGCAGCGCATTCTCCGCGAACTGCGCTGCGGAAGGTGTCTCGAACAGCAGAGCCGCAGCGGTGCTTTCCACCGACACCACCAGAAATTCGGCAAGGCTCAGCCGCACGCCGTCCACCTGCGGGGAAAAGTGGTCCACCGCAATGATCTGGAAGCTGAACAGCACCGCACAGCTCAGCAGGAGCCAGTCGCTGGACTCGATGCTACCAAAGCCGTTTTTCATGCACAGCAGGTACAGGCCCAACACGGCCACCGCCATGCTCACCCACAGCTGCGCGCTTCCCTTGCGGCCCAGAAACAGGCCGAACACCGGCACCAGCACCACGTACATGGCGGTCAGGAAGCCGGCCTTTGCCGTGGACGGATTGATGGTAATGCCGATCTGCTGTGCAGCGGATGCAGCAAACAGAAGGGTGCCGCACACAAAGCCTGCCGCCAGCAGCTTTTTCTTCTCGGCAGCAGTTTTGGGCTTTGCATCGGTGCCGCTTTTGCGGCGGATGGCATCAAACACCATCACCGTGGGGATCAGCACCAGTACAGCCAGCCAGCTGCGCCCGGCCAAAAAGCTATAGGCTCCCATGCCGGAACCGGCGCTCTGGGCCACAAAGGCTGTGCCCCAAATAAGGGAGCACAGCAGCAAAAGCAGAGAGTTCTTGGTTTGTGTGTTCATCAGCCAATGCCCTCCACCTTCAGCAGGCCGTACAGGTAGTACTTGCTGGAGTCATAGGAGATGGTCACACGGTACTGCGCCGCCGGGTCCAGCCCGGAGATGGTGCAGCGGTAGTCGGTGCCGTCGGTATGAATATAATAGGTGCTGTCGGTCACATACTCTGCGCCGCCGTCCACCTTTTTCCACACGGCCACCTTGAACCGCTGGGTGCCCTCAGCCGTGCCGCAGCCCATAATGCTCAGCGTGCCGGAAGGCACGGTAAAGTAGCTGGTCTGGCGGCTCCAGATGCCGTTGAACACCGCATACAGGCAGCCATCCGCCGTGGCCGTGGCAAACTTGGCCGAGGAGTCTGCAATGCCCTGAATGATCAGCGGATCACTGGTCTGGTCGGCCCAGCGGGTAGTGTCCTCTTCCTGCACTTCGTCCGAAGTGCCCGATGCCTTGTGCACGATGCTCTTCAGGGTGTCCTTGCAGCCGGTCAGGCCCACTGCAAGCACCAGCGCCATCAGCAGCACAACGATCCTTTTTTTCATCTTCATACGTTTCCTCACGAAGCAATGCGCTTCTCTTTGTTTTTCATCCCTCCGCCCTGTTCTTGTACAGAGCAGATACAGATATAGTATACCGCATTTTCCGGCGCTGTACAAGTCGTTTATCCTGTGCCGTACTGCAAGAAAAGCCCCGGCGGGGCTTTTCTTTTTGTGCGGTTTGCCGCCTGATTTTACGTTTCTTTGCCAGTGACCGCCCGCAGGGCAGCACACTCGGCAGCGGCCTGCTCCGGCGCACCTGCACCAAACAGACTGCCGTATCGGTACAGCGCCCAGCCGCCCGCGTTCTGACTGCGCAGGTCCTGCACCTGCCGGGCCAGCACATCGCCGGTGCTCCAGCCGCTCACGCTGTCCGGGTTCGCGCCGCCGTCACCTGCGCCCACGCGGTACGCGCCCAAGCCAAAATAGAGCGCCACGCCCTCTGCGCGCGGGTACGCCAGCCACGCGGGCACGATGTTCTCAAAGGCAAAGCGGATGCTGCCGCTCTGCAGCGTGTAGCCATAGCCCCAGTAGATCTGCGGGCAGAGATAATCCACCACCTGTTCTTTCCCGCCCGCAGCCAGCCACGTCGTCACATCGCTGTACTGGCTGTTGAGGTCGTTGTCGGGATTCCCCTGCGGAGCGATGCCAAAGCGCAGCGTCGGGTCTGCAGCCTTCACCGTGTCGTACACTTTCTTGACCAAGGCGGTCACGTTCTGCCGCCGCCATGCTGCAAGGTCTACCGCACCGCTGGCCGCAAACTGCGCCGCATCGATGCTTTCTTCGGTCGTAGGGTAAAAATAATCGTCAAAGTGGATGCCGTCCACCGCGTAGTTCTGCAAAAGCTCGGCCACGCCCTGCACCACATAGTCCGCCGCTGCAGGCTCGGCCGGGTTCAGATACAGCCCGTCGCCCACTGCACACACCCATTCCGGGTGGGTGTTGGCAAGGTTGTTCTCTGCCAGATTCGGCGGCATGGCTGCAGAGGACCGCAGCCGGTAGGGATTCAGCCACGCTTCCACCGAAAGGCCGCGCCCGTGGGCCTCCTGCAAAAGGATGTCCAGCGGGTCAAAACCGGGGTCCTGCCCCTGCACGCCGGTGCACAGGTGGCTCCACGGGAACAGCTGGCTTTTGTAAAGTGCATCCCCGAAGGGCCGCACCTGCGCAAGCACCGTGTTCAGCCCAAGGCCCGCGCAGTTTTCCAGCATTTGCACGCACCCGGCGCGGAAGGCATCCGCCGAGGAAAAATCCATTGCTGTCCATTCCAGATAGCTCACCCATACGGCCCGCCACTCGCCTGCAGGCAGGGCAGGATTCTCAACAGACTGTTTTTCCGCTTTCGTTTTGTCCCGTTTGGAAAACATTTTTCTGTGCAGCCACAGCCCCGCACCCACACAGGCAGCAGCACCGGCCCCCGCCAGAAAGGTGCGCCGGTTCACACGGCGCGGTTCCGCTTCCGTTTTTTTGGACTTGCGCCGCTGGGTCACAGGGTCTCCTCCTGGGTCTTATACAGCACAAGCGCTGCCCAGCCCCGGGCACAGGCCAGCAGCACGAACATGATGTTCGTCCAGAAGGCAAGGGCGCTCATGCCCGCATACTTCGTCAGCAGCCAGAACAAAAGGCGCAGCGCTTCCGAGATGCACACCAGCTGCAGCGGGCGCTGGATGGGCCTGCCGTGGCCGTACTCGATGGCAAGCAGGCCCGGCCACACCAGTGCCGAGCACAGGTCGCCCGCCCAGCCGCCTGCAGCCAGCTTGCTGAGCATCAGCAGCACGAACACCAGCGTGTAGCTGCGCTTATCCTTGGCGGGAGCACCCTTCTGTGCGGCCAAAAACAGCACTGCAATGCCGGTGATGCAGAACACGATCAGTTCCAGCCCCGAAAAATCCATGCCGCCCAGCACGGCAAAGCCTCCCAGCATGGACATTGCCGCTGCCGCCAGCAGGAAAAAGTACCAGGTCTTGCGTGTAAATTTGAGCTTCATTGTGTTCCTCCCGCCTGCAGCAGTGCGCAGGCTCCTGACAAAATTTTCAAAGAATTAAAAATATTATAGCACAAAAGTATGCGGGTTGTGTTACAATAAGAAAAACTCTTCAGGAGGATCTTCATGAACGCCGCAGTTTCCATTGTCCTGCTTGCCGCCGTGCTTGGCGTGATCGTTTTTCTTTTGTCCCGGCGCGAGAATACCCGCCGCAGCCAGTACGGCCCCGCCGGCCTTTCGGAGTTCCGCACCGACCTGCCGCTGGACGAGTGCTTCGACCGGCTGGACGAGCACAGGGACGCCGACGAGTTCGTGTACGAGTGCCGCCGGGAAAAGGACGGCGGCTTTCTGCTGCATCTCACCCTGCACCAGCCCACCCAGCAGCCGCTGGACACCCTGTATACCCTCCGGCTGGACCCCGGTCGTCAGACCGTAGTGACCCTGATCTTCATCCGCGAAGCCTTTGGCTACAAGGAGCCGCTGTTCCCGCAGGAAATGCTTGATCGTTTTATGCAGCAGAAGCTGGATGCCCACCGCACCAAATAAAGTTTTGTGTAAATGCTTTTCATTTTGCGCTGTTTTTGGTATACTTGTAAGTGCCGCAGCGCAGAACATGCGGGCTAGTAGCTCAGTTGGTCAGAGCTGGCGGCTCATAACCGCTTGGTCCCGGGTTCAAGTC
>OGEU01003401.1_pt1 | contig 10193 bp, 6 predicted proteins | sample 1570651 | NCBI WGS metagenome assembly OGEU01 (sample SAMEA2582129, study PRJEB24529) | metagenome | biome: Human gut stool | place: China | collected 2011
GGCTAAGGTAAGGGTAAATGGCCAGCTGGTCAATCTTGAGATGGAAAGGCTGATGCCGAAGGATACGGAAGAACTGATTCTTCCGATTATGAATGTCCAGCAGAGACAAACATTTGAGGAAAAAGGCGAAGTGGATTTTTCCTATGCCATGGCTGACATGGGAAGATACAGAGTAAATGTGTTCCGGCAGAGAGGTTCTATGGCAGCTGCCATGCGTACCGTGGCAACCGAACCGCCGCGTCCGGAGCAGCTGGGACTGCCTGCATCGGTTGTAGAATTATACAAGAAGAAGAGAGGACTGGTTCTGGTAACAGGGCCGACCGGAAGTGGTAAATCTACTACACTGGCATCCATAATCAATCAGATCAATGAATTCCGGGCATGCCATATTATTACACTGGAAGATCCGATCGAGTACCTTCATTCTCACAAGAAGGCCACTGTAAATCAGAGAGAGATAGGGTTTGATACCATGTCCTATGCAAATGCACTCAGGGCTGCATTGCGTGAAGATCCGGATGTAATTCTGGTCGGAGAGATGCGAGATCTGGAAACCATATCCACGGCGGTAACAGCGGCGGAAACAGGGCATCTGGTACTCAGTACACTGCATACCATAGGAGCGGCAAGTACGATTGACCGTATTATTGATGTATTTCCTCCATATCAGCAGGAGCAGATCAGGGTACAGCTTTCGATGGTACTGGAAAGTGTTATTTCACAGCAGCTTATGCCGAATACCTCAAATGGAAGATGTGCAGCATTTGAAGTCATGCACAGCAATCCTGCGGTAAGAAACACAATCCGTGAGGGAAAAACCTTCCAGCTCGGTTCTGTTATGCAGACGAATAAAAAGATCGGTATGCAGACCATGGATGATTCCTTGTATGAATTATTTGTCATGGGAAAAATCAGTAAAAATACTGCTTTGGAATATTCCGTGGATTATGCATCAATGCGTTCTCGAATAAAAGTAGTATAGAAAAACAGTTATTTTGTACTTGAAAATATACAATGCATGTGTTAATATATTGTTTGTATAAAATTCATAAAATTATGAATGAAACGTAAATAGATGATATTTGAGGAAGGGAGAGAGAAGAGAATTATGGCAAGTTTTACATATGAAGCCATTGACAAAGCCGGGAAAACAAAAAAAGCGAATGTCGAGGCAGATTCCATAGAGAAAGCAAGAGCCATATTGAAAAATGAGGGATATAGCATTCTGAGCATTGGCGAAACGTCATTGCTGAATAAAGACATCAGCTTCAATATAAAGAAGAAAGTCAGCTCAAGAGATCTGGGTGTGTTCTGCAGACAGTTTGTAAGTATTTCCAAAGCCGGTGTCAATGTTGTAACTGCATTGGCAATGTTAGCAGAGCAGACGGAGAATAAAGCATTGAAGCAGGCATTAAAGAATGTCCGTGATAATGTGGAAAAAGGTGATTCCATGGCACTTGCCATGAGAAGAGAAATGGTGTTTCCTCCATTATTGCTGAACATGGTAGATGCCGGAGAAGCATCCGGTAACCTGGAAAGTGCAATGGGAAAGATGGCAAGCCATTTTGAAAAGGATGCAAAGCTGAAAGGAATCGTCAAGAAAGCACTGATGTATCCCTGTGTATTGATTGTGGTAATGATAGCAGTTATCATTGTTTTACTGGTTGTGGTTATTCCAAATTTCCAGTCCATGTTCGATCAGATTGGTGGGGAATTACCGGCATTTACCGTGGCAGTAGTTGCGATGAGCCAATTCCTGCAGGAAGATTGGATAATATTGATTGGTATTCTTGTAATAGCAATAGTAGCATTTAAAATGTATAATAAAACCCCACAGGGGAAACGGCAGATAGCAAAGATAGTCCTGAAACTACCGGTATTCGGAGTATTGATACAGAAACAGTCCTGTGCCCGGTTTGCAGAAACTCTAAGCACACTGGTCAGTTCCGGTATGGGTATGGTGGAAGCCGTGGAGATTACCGGAAAAACATTGGACAATGTCTTATATCAGGATGCTGTCCTGGACGCAGCGAAACAGGTACAGCAGGGTGTTGCTTTATCCGTACCGTTAAAAGCTTCAGGATTATTTCCACCGATGATTATGCATATGTTGAGCATTGGGGAAGAAACCGGTAATCTCGAAGAAATGCTAAATAACTCAGCCGAATATTATAATGAGGAAGTTGAGATGGCAACCCAGCAGATGACGGCATTAATGGAGCCGGTTATCATTGTATGTATGGCCGGAGTGGTATGTCTGTTAATCGCAGCAATCTATGGACCTATGATGAGCATGTACCAGCAGTTAGGTGCACAGGCATAGGATAATCAGTTTCCGCACCCGAAGGAAACTTTTATCAGAATCAGGAGTACAGACTGAAAAGTTCCTGATTCAAACATAAATAAGTCCGGTGTAAGCCGGCGGAATAATTAATAAGTATAAGTAAAAGGAGAAATGATTTATGAAAAAGAAAATGAACAATAAGGGTTTTTCCCTTGTAGAACTTATCGTAGTTATCGCCATTATGGCAGTACTTATCGGTGTACTTGCACCAACATTATTAGGAAACATTGAGAAATCTAAGTTATCAAAGGACAAACAGGCAATCGATGAATTATATCAGGCATGGACAAATACATTAGGTGATCCTAAGTATGAACCACCATACGGACAGCACTTTGAATATCAATGCTCAGCAAATGGAACAGTAACAATCAATGGCACAACACCTGTTGCTGCTAGTGATATTAAGTCTTCTGATGATGGTACAACTGATATGGGCACAACATTTGTAGGTGAAATCGTAGATTATATCGGATCTGATACAATTAAATTATCATCAAAGTATTACAAAAATGCATCTTCAACAATTGTAATCAATATCGATTCAAGAGGTAAAGTGTCTGTTGTAGCTAACGGAGATGGTGATAAGGGAGACTTTAATATTAACGAATAATCCAACCACAGGAGACATATATTATGCAGCCACAGACAATACTGCTTGCATTTATCTTCTTTCTATACGGCATTGTAATAGGAAGCTTTGTGAATGTATGCATTTACAGGATACCAAAAAAAGAAAATATTGCAGTGAACCGTTCCCATTGTATGTCATGTAATCATGTACTTGCATGGTACGACCTGGTTCCACTCTTCTCGTGGATTTTTCTGCGGGGAAAGTGCAGATACTGTGGTGAGAAAATATCCGGGCAGTATCCGTTGGTAGAGTTTATCAACGGAGTCGGGTATGTCTGGATCTTCCTTGTAAGCGGTATGAATGTCGGCTGCATTCTTTATTGTCTCACATTTTCCGCACTCATTGCATTGAGTGTCATAGACTGGAGAACATATGAGATTCCGGTCGGAATCAATGGCTTCATCCTTACAATGGGAATCATGGCAACAGCCATTGATTATAAAAATATTTTAAATCATATAATAGGTTTTGTAAGTGTCAGCGGTTTTCTGCTGATACTCTATTATGCCACAAAGGGACGCGGAATAGGCGGCGGAGATGTCAAGCTTATGGCGGTGGCAGGATTATTGATTGGATGGCAGAAGATTCTTCTGGCACTGGTTTTAGGAGCAATATTAGGCTCTGTGATACATATAGCGAGAATGAAAATTTCAGGTGAAGAACATATACTTGCATTCGGACCATATCTTTCCGCAGGTATATTTATAGCCATGCTTTATGGGGAGCAGATGATAAACTGGTATCTCGGGTTCTTTATCCTGTCTTAATAATATCCCCATAGAAGATGAAGATGACTATAACAAAAGGAGCTGCTTTGGCAACCTTTTGACTAGATAGAAATAAAACAAGGAGGAGTGGACATGGCGAATATTTTGACCATCAGTATTGGAAGTATGTCAATCAAGCTGTGTGAAGTAAGTTATTCGGGAAATAGCATCCACCTGCAGAAAGCGGCGGTAATCAGAACACCGGAGGACAGTGTGGAGGATGGTTTTATCAAAGATGAACTGGCAGTCATTGATGCGATCCAGCAGTCTCTGACGGTGAATAAATTTGAAGCAAAGACGGCGATCTTTACGATATTCTCAAGCCGTATCGCATCAAAGGAAATCACGGCACCGGATGTAAAAGATAACAAACTTACACAGTTAATTACAGCAAATGCAGGAGATTATTTCCCTGTAAATGTTGATGAATACATTATCACACATAAGACATTGGAGCAGATCGGTGCGGGAAAGGAGAAGCAGTTAAGAGTACTGGTTCTGGCAGCACCGAAAGAAATCGTTATGTCCTGTTACAGTATCGGATATAAACTCGGTTTATATGTAGAACGTGTCGATTATGCAGGTAACTCGGCGGTGCAGGTAGCAAAAAGGGAAATCGGTGCAGAAACCACACTGGTTGTCCAGATTCAGGAAGATAATTCCACCATTAATATTTTGAAAAATAACGTTCTCCAGCTTCAGAGAATCGTGCCTTACGGAAAGAGCATGGTAGTGCAGACCATCGTGGAAGAAAAGGGCATAGATGAATATGAAGCAGAAGAAATGCTGGGAACAGAGGAACTGATTCATGATCATTTCGATGATGATCCGATTACGAATTCACTCCGTTATCTGACGAATAATATCGGAAGGGTAGTGGAATATTATGTATCCAGACATGATGGAGACCGTATTGAAAAGGCATATATCACAGGAGCAAGTGCGGAAATGCTCGGAGTGGAACAGCTGTTTGTCAATGAATTTGACTTTCCGGTAATGGAAACACTTCCGATGCATAATGTAGTAGCGACAGGAACTCTGATGCTTACAGAACGGGTTATGCCTCGTTTCATTGCAAATCTCGGAGCCGGAATATCGCCGGCGGACTTTATTCCAAATGAAGAAATTGAAAAAGTAAATAAAGAAGTAGATTTCAAATTGTTAAATCTGCTTTTATTTGGTTCTGTCATGGTAGCGATCGTTATTATCGCCATACCGCTGATTCAGTACATGACGGCAAAGAGCCAGCGCAACAGTATGCAGGAAAAAGTAAATGAAATCATCGAAGTAGAAGCTGTGATGAATGATTACTACAATGCAAAAGACAAGCTGGGAGATATGCAGAACTTCTATGCTTTAACGGAAAATGCGGATGATTCCATGGGCAAATTTATCAAAGACATGGAAACATATATGCCGGCAGATTCCGCAGTTACCGCATTAAGCATTGCAGCCGGAAGCGTGAATTTCAATATTACTGCGGCATCCAAAGAATCCGTGGCAAAATTCATTATCCAGCTGAAAAATCTGGATTATGTAAGTGATGTGGTGGCAGGTGCGTTATCCGAGAGTGAAGATACAAGCGGTGTTAAGACCGTGAATTACACATTGACCTGTACATTTACAAAAGTGGCAGAGGAATAGGAAGGAGGGAAACATCATGAAATTAACAGTATCAGAAAAAGATAAAAAAACACTGATGATATTTCTTGTAGCATTGATCGTTTTCTGCTCCTGGTATTTTGGATACCGAAATATCAACAATATGACAGTGGCAATGAAGGAAGAACGGAATGAACTGACAAAGAAATATGATTCCTTATATCCATTGTATACAGAGAAAGATAATTACAAGAGCCAGACAGAGAAGTTTGAGCAGTCTTATGAAGATTTACTGGAACTTTACCCTGCAGGAAGTTCACAGGAAGGTATGATTGTGCTTGCAAAAGCCATCGAGGAAGATACCGGAGTCGAATTCAGTACTCTGAGCATGTCAGAAATCACCCCGGTTTATACCTTTGGACAGATTACCTCCACAAACCCGTCCGCAATGGGACGGGCAGTATATTCCACCGATTATGTGGGAAACAGGGTTACACTGACGATGAATTACAAGGCAACCTATGATCAGGGAAAAGGCCTGATCAGCTATTTAAACAGTGCGACGGACAGAGAATACACCATTGATTCCATGAGCATGACATATAATGAAACGGACGATGCCATGACAGGAACGATCGTATTATCTACGTTTGACATAACCGGCAGTGACCGTACCGTACCTGCAGTAACCGTACAGAATGTACCGGTTGGAAGCAGTAATCTCTTTACTTCCGATTCCTTCTATTCCGGAAGTGGTGCACAGGGACAGGAAGGTGACAGTATTGTATCAGATTACGATATTTTCCTGACCGCAAGTGCATTTGAATCAGATATTGATTCCGTTGTAGTCGGATTAAAGAACGATGCCTTAGGAAAGACTCTTGCATCTGCAAGCAGCAATTCTACGGAGACCGTAACCGTAACCGTAACCGGAACGGCAGGAAATTACCGCGTAAGTTATAAGGTAGGTGCATCTACCTATCCGGTGGACAATTATTATGACGGAGCTGTACTGAACTGTGGAGATACCCTCGATATGCTGATTATGAGTTCAGCAAGACAGAGTGAATCCGATAAGGCCGGTGCAAAGATTAACTTTGTAAACAGTACGGATAAAGAACTGAATGTAAAGATTATCAACGATGATGTAAATACACCTCGTATTTCTGTAGGAACAACAACAGGAAGCGTCCGTATTTACCGTTAAAGGGAAAGGAATGGAGGAAACATGAAGCGGAAACTTAATAATAAAGGTATTTCGCTGGTAGAAATACTGGTAACCATAGCAATTATATCCCTGGTGGCGATTCCATTCCTGGATTCTTTTGCCGTAGGAATGCGGATTAATAACGAGGCAAGAAGGACAGCGGATGCTGAGCAGACGGCACAGGATGTCGCTGAAATATTTAAAACCATGACGATCAAAGATATTGTCACGACCTATGGAGGTGTGGCGGAAGCAGATTATCAGGACGGGCAGGACACCTATACCGGAATTGTTTACGGAAAAGAGAAGGACCTTGCCGGAAAGACATATGTAAAAGGTGCTGCCAATGAGAAATTCTATGTTTCGGCGGAATTAAAGGCAGACCCGACATTAGATGAGGCATACAAATTCTATGCGAATAAGAACTCTGTACCGGTTATGAATAATCTGAGTGATTCCAATACCATTCTTGTCTATGATAAATATACTAAAAATGATGCAGGCCTGAGTGCCGGGGATGCAAAATCTGCGGTATTAAACATTAATTGCAGTTACACTGTAACCGGGGGCAAGAAGAAATATCTGGTCAAAGTAACGGTGGACACCTACCGCAATGATGTTTCGGATGCAAATAAGATCGGGGAAACCATACTGGTAAAACAGAAGAGTGTGGATGTAACCGAAGATGCACCTGTTATCTACGTTGTGCCGGCATTATACGATCGGACTGGTGCAGTAGAAAGCGGGGTAAAATACAGCAGTGATAAGCTGGAAATTAATTATTCCTATGATGGAAGTCTTGCCGGTGCAGATGAAGAAAAGCCGCTGCATATCTTTCTGATTGAGCAGAATACGCAGGCAATGCGTGCAGATGGCAGTATATCTTCATCAGAGGGAGATAAAATCATCTGGAAAGATGCCAATATCAAATACACCATAAACGGAATCACGGCGAATCCGACCAATGAATATCCGTTAAATACCAGCCTTGTGCTGTATTCCAATATTCAGAATTTTGGAAACTCCTGTACGGCAGGACTTACGGGCAGACTGGTATCAGCAAAAACCGGGCGGAATACCTTTAATCTTCTGACTGATAATAAAGAAGAAGTAAATCATATTTATCAGATGGAAATAGTAGTACATAAAGATGCTGTGGACGGAGAAGTAGCAGCGAGACTGACAACAACACTGACAAAGTAGAAAGGATAAGGCTATGTGTGACAGATGGAAGAAACGTATCAAACTGAATAACCACGGTTCAACACTGGCACTTGCGGTAGCGACGATTGCATTCGTTGCATTGCTTGCGGCGACCGTGATATCAGCGGCTTCCGTGAATCTTGCACTGAAGCGGGCGCAGGTCTATTCCGACAGGGCATTTTATACCGCAGAAACAGCGGTCGATGAAGTCTATACCGGACTGGGTGTAAAATCACTCAATATGTTAAATTCTGTATTTGCCGATGTTTCCTCGAATCTTCTGGAAACCGATCTCACAACAGGAATGCAGTTCATGGTAGATAACAAGACTGCAAATCTTTCCATGCGGCAGTCCTTTATCCAGAATATGTATAAAGATCTTACCGGACATAAATGGTCGGAAACAAACGGGGAAAGCCTTGTGCTGCATCCGACGGAAAAGACTTCTGCCATCGCATCTGCGATGACTTATCTGGGAGACTGCATTCAGAATGTAAGTGCCGCAAATACCGATCAGAAAACAAAACAGATATCCATACAGTCCATCGAGGATATTCAGGGAAAAATAGATACGTCAAATAAGAAATATTATATTCTGCTTTCCGATGTGACCATCAGTTATCTTCAGGATAATGATTATTTCGCGGAGATTACGACCGACATCCAGATTGAATACCCGAATATGGAGATTAATTTTACCGAAGATAATAAGCTGACCGATTATTTATATTACACGCTGATCTCGGATATCGATATCGCTTTCGATAAGACGGATTCCTCCGATGATACGAAGAGAACGTTCATTGCGTCCAGCATCTATGCGGGCAATAACATTAATCTGCAGAACAAGGCAAATGTAGAGTTTGACGGAACGAACAATGCTTCCTATGCTACCGGGGATAAAGTACCGGCAAATGAAATATCCGCATCCCATATTAATCTGGTGGCAAGAAATGATTTCAATATGAATACCAGTTCGAAGGCAATGCTAAAGACCACGGATTTGTGGGCAGTGAATACACTCCTTGGCGGAACGGAAGGTGTATCTTTCACAACGGATGCAGGAAATAGCCTCTATCTGGAAGATGACCTGGAAATCAATTCCAATTCAAGCAGTGCCGATATCAAAGGAAATTATTACGGATATAAGAGTGATGGAGAGAGCATAAATAATGCCGCACAGAGTAGTGCCATTATCCTGAACGGAAAAAATTCCACCCTCAACATGGACGTAACAGACTTTATCCTGGGCGGACGTTCCTATATCAAAATGTCATCCAGTGTTGCTTATGCAACAGGGGAAGGTGTATCTGCAAAAGGAGATCAGGATGCCTATATCGTTCTGGATAAATATCTGCAGATGTCGGACAGCATAAAAGAAGGACTGAAGAATCTGGCATCTCCGGTCGATCCGGATAAGATGACCATTACGAATCCGATGAGTACGGACAGCTGGAATCAGCTGAAAAAAGCGGCTGGATATTCCGAGACAGGAAGTGATGAAACGATTCTGGCAGATGATTTGCAACTGGCAAAAGAACTGACTGCATCATTGACAGCGGACGACAGTAATTTCTTTGCCAAAGGTATGTTAAATGCGGAAAATCCGGTCGTTGTAAAGAAGGTGGCACACAATGCCGGCTATGAAGTATTCCTCTATTATAATTTCTCAAGCAAGGCAAAGCTGGCAGATTATGTGGCAGAATTATTGAATTCTTCTTCCGCATATGCGGCAAATGAGGATTATATTACAGAGAAAATGCTTCTGACCAATAACCTCGGAAAGATTGTAAACGGAATCTCCATTACGAAGAATGGATCCGGAAAAGTTTATTCCAATGCAACCTTGATTACGGGAGCAAGCGGAAATACCGTAAATGGATTTGAAACGGCATCGCCGACCGCGTCCCTGGATGTATTCAAAAATATCCAGACGGATTTGAACATCCGGCGTTATCTGATTGGAAGTTATCTGGTCACTGTGCCAAAGACCACACAGCTCAATAATTATGCAACGGTAGAAAGCGAACTGAAGCGGTTAAAGAACGGTGTCAGCATTGCGGTTTCACAGGAAGATGTCAACCGCGGACCGTCTGCTTCCAAAGCGATGACCGGTTATATTCTGGCAAATGACGGTCTGGCACCGGCATCCTATCCGGATCCGCAGCTGTATGTGACGGTGGGTGGCAAACGGTATAATCTCATTGTGACGGATAAGAACTGTGAGATAAATTCGGATAAGATTAAAATAGGAACGACGGAGATTACAAAGTCAGATCCGTCCCAGCCGACCTACGGTATCATTATTTCCTATGGAACTTCGAGTGAGGTAAAGGTAAATTCTGATTTCACGGGATTGATTATCAGTCAGGGAAATATTTATGTAAACGGAAGTGTAAAGGTGTACACAAACCAGAGTGAAGTGCTGGAAGTACT
>OGEU01003409.1_pt1 | contig 10184 bp, 8 predicted proteins | sample 1570651 | NCBI WGS metagenome assembly OGEU01 (sample SAMEA2582129, study PRJEB24529) | metagenome | biome: Human gut stool | place: China | collected 2011
GTGGTGTAGCCCCCATCCGATGAGATCTTTACTGCGTTTAATTTAACACCGCTCTCTAAAGTAAAGGTAGTCATTCTAGGGCAGGATCCGTATCATGAGCCAGGTCAGGCACATGGTCTGTCTTTCTCTGTAAAGCCAGGCGTAGAAATTCCGCCTTCTCTGGTCAACATTTATAAAGAACTGCACGAAGATTTGGGCTGCTATATTCCGGACAATGGATATCTGGTAAAATGGGCAAAGCAGGGTGTTTTGATGTTAAATACTCTTTTAACAGTCCGCGCACATCAGGCGTTCTCACATAAGGGGATTGGCTGGGAGCAGTTTACAGATGCTGCTATTGAAGCACTTGCCAGACAGGATCGCCCGATGGTGTTTATTTTGTGGGGTAGACCGGCACAGTCAAAAAAGCCTATGATTTACAATTCAAAGCATCTGATCATTGAATCAGCGCATCCGAGTCCTCTGTCTGCATACCGCGGATTTTTTGGAAGCAGGCCATTTAGCCGTACAAATGAGTACTTAAAAGAAAATGGCCTTGCGCCAATCGACTGGCAGATTGAGAATCGCATGTAAATAGGGAATAACAGAAAGGAAAATTAAAAAATGAATATTATTGAGTGGCTGAGAGTCATTTTTCTTGGCATCGTAGAGGGAATTACCGAGTGGCTTCCTGTCAGCAGTACCGGACATCTGATTTTGGTAGATGCCTTTTGGAAAACAAGTGCACCAGAGGTGTTTACTGATAGTTTTACAGAGATGTTTGATGTCGTTATCCAACTTGGTGCAATCCTGGCAGTAGTTACAGTATTCTTTTATAAGCTGAATCCATTTTCAGCCAGAAAAACAAAAGAGCAGAAGCACAATACTATTGAGTTGTGGAAGAAGGTAATTATTGGCTGTATCCCGGCTGGTGTGATTGGTGTATTGTTCAATGATCTTATTGATAAATATCTGATGAATTGGCTTGTTGTAGCAATTATGCTGATTGTAGTTGGTATTGCATTCATCGCAATCGAGATGAGAAACCATAAGGTTCGTCCATCAATTGTAAAGTTTACACAGCTTAGCTATAAGACGGCATTTATTATAGGTGTATTCCAGTTGTTGGCATTGATTCCAGGAACATCCCGTTCAGGAATAACAATCATCGGTGGTATGCTTTTTGGATGCTCTCGTTTCATCGCAGCAGAGTACACCTTCTATCTGGCAATTCCTGTTATGTTTGGTGCCAGCGGATTGAAGCTTGTAAAATTCCTCGTAAAGGGTGGTGGATTCTCACCAGAGCAGTTCTTTGTCGTATTATTGGCATCAATTGTATCTTACGGTGTGTCCATGATCGTAATCAAGTTCTTAATGCAGTATATCAAGCGTCATAATTTCAACAGCTTTGCACTTTATCGTATCGCACTTGGTATTATCGTTTTAATTGTTGGCTTTGCAGTTGGCCTGTAATTGACACAGGAGATTGTAACAAAAGAACGAAAAAACACGAATACTCCCACAAAGTAAACTATTGGTTGCTTTTTGGGAGTATTTTTTAGTTTTGAGACACAAAAAGGCACCTACAAAAAGTTTTTTGATTTTTTTTGAAAAAAGTGTTGACAAATCATTGCCCATGTGATAATATATATATCGTCAGGTGAGCAACAGAGAAAACAAAGAGACAACAAAGAGACAACAAACGAAGTTGCTCAACAGACAAAAACAAAATATGCAGTTGTGGCGGAATTGGCATACGCGCAAGACTAAGGATCTTGTGAGCCTAGCTCGTACGGGTTCAAGTCCCGTCAACTGCATTTTTCTAATGCATATCATTAGAAAAACAAAATTGAATATGCAGTTGTGGCGGAATTGGCATACGCGCATGATTCAGGTTCATGTCCATGTACTTGGGTAGGGGTTCAAGTCCCCTCAACTGCATTACAAGCTAAGAGAGAAGATGAAAGTCTTCTCTCTTTTTGGGTATTATCGAAAAGCTGCCTCTAGGCAAAGAGCTCCCCAACCTGTGCGAGGATTAGGTACGGGATAGCCTGGAAGTTCTTTTGCACCTGCAATCAGCCATGCCTTTAATTGTTCTCCATATAAAAATAAATTGTTTCTTTTTACAATTCCCCATTCCATTAAAAGAGCAGCACTGCCTGTGACAAATGGTGCAGCAAAGGATGTACCAGATACGGTTTGATATCCGCCAGGAAATGAAGGTACTATGACAGAAACACCGGGAGCGACAAGATCAGGCTTTGTTAAAAGATTTGGCATTGAAGCAGCTCCGCGCCCTGAAAAATCTGCCGGAGTATTCGTTTTTGCATCATAGGCTCCTACAGTAATAACTGAATTAGCAGAAGATGGTACTGTGAGTGTATTATATGGATCGGGAGAAAGAAAACGTGTAGCACCATTTAAGCTAGAGGCAGCAGGAAGCCACATCTCGAATGTACCATTTTTTATTGAAATTGGTTCAATGATAAGACTCCACACACCAGAAGTTAAATAAAAGCTGTCAGCTATTGGAAAAAATTCAAAATAATATTCCTGAAGACGCTGAAACGGAGAAGGTGCACTATTATAAAAAGCTATTTGTGTTTGATCCAGCACTTCGATATTTGTTCCAAATTTGTCAGGAAGCGTGTATTCTGCTCCGGAAGGCGCTCTTAGTCTAATGCGTACAATATCCGAGTAATCCTTCCATAGCTGTACATTAAGAGAAACCTGACGTTCTGAAATCGAAAAATCAACAGTTGTTGTTTGATCAAGAAAACTAGAGGCATGCACTGGTGAGGCACCTTCATTTCCAGATGCAGCAATTATGCTGATGCGGCCAAGCAGCGATACACGGTTTAGATAAAGTTCAGAAAGTGAGTTTCCAGTATGTGAACCATAATTATTTCCAAAGCTTATATTTAATACGAGCGGACGATTAAATTTTAGTGCTTTTCTTATGCAGTAATCAATTCCACTAATTAATTCTGTAGTTCTAGGGTACAGCCCTTTATTTTTTCGCATTTTCACTACGATTAGTTCAGCTTCAGGCGCAATACCGCGATAGCGTCCTTTAGAGGCATTGCCATTACCGCAGGCAATCCCAGCTGCAGCAGTACCGTGTCCAGATTCATCTTTTGACAAAGTTTTCCCAGCCCGCAGTGCCTCATTAATTTGATCATTATTATATTCTGTGCCAAACAGATATCCATCTGGTGGATCTTCATCTCTAGTTTGATCCCACAAAAATAAAACGCGGCTGTTTCCATTTGAATCTTGAAAATCTGGGTGTGTCAGATCAATGCCGGAATCCACAAAACCAACTAAAACTCCATTTCCCGTCAGTGAAAGTGGCGGTAGTGTTACCTGTGTAATACAGGATGAGCGTTTTCCAGAAAGGATTTCAAAAGAAATATAGTGCGGCATCTCTATATAAAGAATTTGCGGCAGTGCGCTAACTGTTGGAATTAGTGATGGTGGCAGCCGAAGCAGTGCAAAATTTTCAAGAAGCATTGATACTTCAATTTGTGGGTATAGCTTTGCCAAAAAAGATAAATCCTGTGATGCCAGCACTAATATTTCCCATACACTGCCAGTCAAAACAGCAGACAAAGACGTCGACTTTTCATGTAAGCTTTCAGGCAGCGACAAAGATAAATTTAAAGCGGCATCTGCTTTGGGGTTATTCATATATTTTCTCCTTAAATTTTTGGTTTTTTAGAATGAAAAGTTATATTTCTGCATATATATTTACGATGTTACAATTTTACAGACCTAACCCTTCCTTGAATTTTTGTATAAAATATGGTATGATGCAACAGGACTTAAAAGTACAAAAACAGGGAAAGAAAGGAGCGGCGCTCATGCGGTATTCAGATGAAGTGATAGAGGAAGTACGTGCAAGAAATGACGTAGTAGATGTGATCGGAGGATATATTCATCTGCAGAAAAAAGGAAGCAACTATTTTGGACTGTGTCCGTTTCACAATGAAAAGTCACCGTCATTTTCAGTGTCACCACAGAAACAGATGTATTATTGCTTTGGATGTGGAAAAGGCGGAAATGTTATCACGTTTGTCATGGACTATGAAAATGAAAGTTTTCAGGAGGCAGTTGCGTCGCTGGCAGAAAGAGCTGGAATCGAGCTGCCGCAAGAGGAAGAAAGCGAAGAGAGCAGAAGGCAGGCAGATTATAGAAGTATTTTATTTGCTATACAAAAAGAAGCAGCACGTTATTTTTACCATCAGCTTATGAGTGAAAATGGAAAACGAGGCTATCTTTATCTTCGAGGCAGAGGACTTTCTGATGAGACAATCAAAAATTTTGGCCTTGGATATGCAAATCAATACCCAGACGATTTATATCGCTTTTTGCGGCAGAAGGGGTTTTCGGATGCACAGCTTAAAGATTCTGGTCTTGTAAAGATTGATGAGAGAGGCTGTTATGATAAATTCTGGAATCGTGTTATGTTTCCTATTATGGATATAAATAACAAGGTGATAGGCTTTGGTGGTCGTGTTATGGGAGATGGAGAACCAAAATATTTAAATTCCCCTGAGACACCGATTTTTGAAAAAAACAGAAATCTTTACGGCATGCATGTTGCAAAGAGAAACAGAAAATCATATTTTCTGATTTGCGAAGGATACATGGATGTCATCAGTCTCCACCAGGCAGGATTTACAAATGCAGTTGCGTCACTTGGAACTGCATTTACAGTACAGCATGGTCTGCTGCTTAAGCGCTATACAAAGGAAGTTGTGCTTACATTTGACAGCGACGGTGCAGGTATCAAGGCAGCACTTCGTGCGATACCGATTCTAAAAGAAGCTGGACTGTCGGCTCGCGTGCTGACGATGAAACCATATAAGGATCCTGATGAATTTATTAAAAATATGGGAGCTGAGGCATATCAAAAGCGCATTGATGAAGCAATCCCCTCCTTCATGTTTGAAATTCAGGTGCTGCGAGATGGCTATGATTTTTCAGATCCAAGCAAAAAAACAGAATTTTTCGAGGAAGCAGCGAACAAGCTTCGCACGTTTGAGGATGTGCTTGAACGAAATAATTATATAGAGGCAGTATCTAGAACATACGGCATAGATTATCAAATTTTAAAACAGAAGGTGGAGGAACATGCCTACAAAGCACCTCAGGCTATGCAGCAGGAAAGAAAGCAGATACAGAAAAAAAGAGAAAAGGATGAGGGGTTAAAGGCGGCACAAAGACTTCTTTTAACATGGCTTAGCGATCATCCTGGACAGCTTAATCAGCTGGCAGATATTATTATGCCAGAAGATTTTTCTGATTCTCTTTATCAAGAGGTGGCTCGCCTTTTGTACAAGCAGATCGAGCAGGGAAAAGGAAATCCGGCAGAGTTGTTAACAAATTTTATTGAAGATGAAAGTCAGTATCAGGAAGTGGCTAAAATCTTTAATGGTGAACTTGTTCAGGAGACATCCGGATCAGAAAAAACAAGAGGAATACGCGAATGTGTGATTCGCTTAAAGCGTCACAGCCTGCAAAAGGAAGCCGACACGACAGATGATATAAAGAGACTTCAGGAGGTAATGGAAGCGTTAAAAGGATTGGATCATTTGAATATATCTTTTTAATAAGGCAACAATATAGTCAGATATCATAACGAGTAAAACAAAAAAGCCTGCGGGCAGAATGAAGGCAGACATGAAAATGAAGGCAGACATTGAAATGAAAAAGTTAGAATCTGACAAAAGAGTAATGGAATTGATTCGTCTGGGAAAAACACAGGGAGGTTTTGTGGCACTTTCTCAGATTGAGGAAAAATTTCCAGAAGCCATGCGTACAGAGAAGGGATTAGATCATGTGACAGAACTTCTTGGACGCAGCCTGATCTCAATTGGTCAGGAGGAAGAAGAGGATATAGATACGCAAGAAAGCACTTATTACGATGAGGATGAGCCGATAAAGCTTTATATGAAGGATATTGGTAAGGTGCCGTTATTAGATGCAGAGGAAGAGACAAAGCTTGCAAAGCAGGCTTCTCTAGGAGATGAAGAGGCACGAAAAAGGCTTGCAGAGGCTAACCTTCGCCTTGTCGTCAGTGTGGCCAAGCATTATAATGGATGTGGGCTCGCACTTCTTGATCTGATCCAAGAGGGAAATCTTGGCTTGATGAAAGCAGTTGAAAAATTTGATTACACAAAAGGTTATAAATTTTCAACATATGCTACCTGGTGGATTCGTCAGGCAGTTACGCGTGCAATTGCCGATCAGTCAAGAACGATCAGGATTCCAGTCCATATGGTAGAAAACATGAACCGCATCATACGAAAGTCGCGAAGTATGGTGCAGGAGCTTGGAAGAGAGCCAAGCATTAAAGAGGTTGCACAAGCACTCGATCTTCCTGTGGAAAAGGTTAGTGATGCTATTAGGATGAATATGGAGCCAGTGTCTCTTGAAATGCCAATTGGAGAAGAGGAAGAAACACATTTAGGTGATTTTATTCAGGACTGTGGCTCAATGATTCCACTTGAAGAGACAACACGTGTTTTATTAAATGAGCAGCTTTCTGAAGCACTTAGCACACTTACACGCAGAGAGGAGGAGGTGCTTCGTCTTCGCTATGGACTGACAGATGGCAGGGCAAGAACACTTGAGGAGGTCGGTCAGATCTTTCATGTGACAAGAGAACGTATTCGTCAAATTGAGGCAAAGGCGCTTAGGAAACTAAAGCATCCTACAAGAAGTCGTAAATTAAGGGATTATTTAGAGTGATCTTTAAAGAAATATAATATGAAATACAATATAGAGAGGAAATAAAATATACGTATGAAATTATCAAAGAGATTGGAAACAGTTGCATCCATGGTGACAAAGGGAAATCGCGCTGCGGATGTTGGCTGTGACCATGGTTTTGTTCCGATTTTTCTTGTAGAGTCGGGTATATCACCTTTGGCTGTTGCGGCAGATGTGCGTCCAGGTCCGCTTTCGCGCGCAAAGGAGCATATAAAAGAGCATAGATTAGAAGAAAAAATACAGACAAGGCTGTCTGATGGATTGGCAAATATAAAGCCAGGTGAGGCAGATTCATTAATTATGTCGGGAATTGGCGGCATTTTGATGATGCGTCTGCTGCAGGATGAGGAGCAGACAGCAAAAAGCTTTAAAGAATTGATTCTGTCACCGCAGTCAGAACTTTTTGATGTGCGTCGCTATCTTGCATCAAACGGTTATTTGATTGAGTATGAGCATATGCTTTGTGATGAGGGAAAGTATTATTTTATTTTTCATGTTCTTGTAAAAAAAGATGAAAGAGAGTGGTCAGAGGAAGAGTATCGTTACGGAAAAGATATCTGTAAGGACGATATGAAGACATTTTTGGCATATCTTGAAAAGGAAGAAAGACAATATGAGCAGATCCTTGAGAAAATGAAGCAGGCACCAGAAAACGATCGTGCCGTGCAGCGAATTGCACAGCTGCATCAGGATATCACCTGTCTGAAAAAACGCAGACAGTTAGTATACGATTGTGGTTGCTTCGCATAGTTTTGATTAGTTACAAATTTAAGAAAGGCAGATGATACATATATGAAATGCAGTGATATTGAAAAACAGCTGGAACTTTTTATTCCAAAAGGATTGGCACAGACTGATAAAAAAGAAAATACGGGATTAATAGTAGGCAGAAGTGATAAAAATGTTTCAACGATTATAGTTGCTTATCGCATTGATCAGGAAACAATAGATTACGCTGTGTCTGCACAGGCAGATATGATTATTTCTTACGAGCCAATAATTGAGGAGCCTATTTTAACAATTGGAAGCACCAATTATCAGGGACGTCTTTTACTGCAGCTGCTGCGCCATGATATTGCATGTTACGCGACAGGAAGCAGTTTTGATAAATGTAAGGGAGGCAGTGCTGATTGGCTTGCCTCAAGATTAGAACTTTCTGGTGTGTACATCACTGAGCCGCAGGCATCATATGCAGGAATGGAAGATACAGTCTGCCAAAGTGGTAAAGGACGAATTGGATATTACAAAAAGAAAAAGTCACTTGAGGAACTTACAGACATGATCTGTAATTTATTTTCATTGGAAGGGATCAATGCATATATATCAAAAAGAGATGATGGACTGACATTTTCAGATGTAGCAGTTGTTGTATGGGCAGATGAAAAGAGTATAGATGCTGCTATGGAACGAGGTGTTCAATTGATTGTTACCTGCGGCGTAAGCAGTAAGGAGGCGATGAAGGCTTGCAGTGAGCACAGAGCAGTGCTGGAATTGCCTGGTGAGACAGCAGCACATATATTTGAGACGTGTGTTGAACAGTATTTGTCAGAGGTATTGAGTTCATCAATTGAGATTTTGACGATTCCAATGCAAAGAAAGAGCTGTTTTTTAAAGTGCAGAAAGGAGTAAGGATGATAACTGTTTATTACAATGGAAAGCCGTATCAATATGCAGACAGCACAAAATATTTAGAGTTAGCAAGAACACTGCAGCCACAGTTTGAACATGATATTGTACTGGCATCAGTGAATGGCAAGCTTCAGGAACTGTGGAAATATATTAAGGACGGAGCAAGTGTAAGTTTTCTTACAACGCAAAGTCAGGCTGGAATCATGGCATACAGAAGAAGCGTCGTGCTTCTTTTGTTAAAAGCATTAAAAGATACTATTTCAAAGGAGCGCCTTGGCAGCAATCAGGTAAAGGTGGAATTTTCGCTGAGCAAGGGGTTATTCTGTCATTTTGATAAAGGCCTTGTTTTGGACGAAGAGGAATTAAAACAGGTTCAGACTTCCATGGAGATACTGCGTGAAGCTAATTATCCAATTGAGAAATATAGCATTAGTACTGAAGCTGCTATAGAGCAGTTTGGAAAAGCAAAAATGACAGATAAGGAAAGATTGTTTCGCTTTCGCCGTGCTTCAAAGGTTAATATTTATTCACTTGATGGCTTGGAGGACTATTATTATGGGTATATGGTGCCGTCTACAGGCTATTTAAAGTATTTTAAGCTGTATTCTTACGAGGATGGTTTTGTGCTTCAAATGCCAGTTAGGGAAGCACCCGAGGTAATTCCTGAATTTGAGCCACAGCATAAACTTTTTAAGGTTATGAGAGAGACTGGTAAGTGGGGAGAGGAACTTGGTGTTGCGACAGTAGGCGAACTTAATGAGCTGATTACGGGAAAGACAAATAAAAAATCTTCCTGCAGAGATATTACAGATCTGATTTTAGTGCAGGAAGCGCTGATGGAAAAAAGAATGGCGCATATTGCAGATGCAATTGCAAAGGATCCACAGAAAAAAATCATTCTTATTGCTGGTCCGTCTTCATCAGGAAAGACAACCTTTTCCTATCGTTTGTCGGTGCAGTTAAAGGCAGCAGGACTTCGTCCTCATCCAATTGGTGTGGACAACTATTTTGTTGATCGCGAAAAAAGCCCCAAAGATGCGGATGGAAATTATAATTATGAAGATCTTGAGTGCATTGATGTGGCACAATTTAATCAGGATATGGAAGATTTGTTACAAGGAAAGACAGTTTCCATGCCGACTTACAATTTTATTACAGGACGCCGTGAATATAAGGGCAATTTCTTGAGACTCGGTCCAGAAGATATTCTTGTTATAGAGGGAATCCATTGCCTGAATGAAAAGCTTTATCCGTTACTGCCAAAGGAATCCATTTTCCGTATTTATATCAGTGCACTTACACAGTTAAATATTGATGAGCACAATAGAATCCCAACTACAGATGGTCGTCTGATTCGCCGTATGGTTCGCGACGCAAGAACAAGAGGTGCATCAGCACAGGATACGATTGCAATGTGGAATAATGTCAGAAAAGGCGAAGAAAAAAATATTTTTCCATATCAGGAAACAGCAGATGTTGTGTTTAATTCCGCTCTTATTTATGAACTGGCTGTATTAAAGCCATATGCAGAGCCGCTGTTATTTGGAATAGACAGAAACGCACCAGAATATTCAGAGGCAAAACGCCTGCTGAAATTCTTTGACTACTTTGTTGGTATTGACAGCCAGAAAATTCCGATCAATTCAATTTTAAGAGAGTTTATCGGCGGAAGCTGCTTTAATGTGTAATTTACAGTTCACGCGTCATGCTACGAAAGCCCTTAGGTGTAATGGTTTCGTCGTCGGACCAAATTCCGCAGGTTCCTGTTATGTTCCTTCTTATCATACACTACTTTGAAA
>OGEU01003413.1_pt1 | contig 10179 bp, 7 predicted proteins | sample 1570651 | NCBI WGS metagenome assembly OGEU01 (sample SAMEA2582129, study PRJEB24529) | metagenome | biome: Human gut stool | place: China | collected 2011
TTTTACTGTATCTGCTAATTTGTTAACACCTTCTAATAAACTTTTTCTAGCATCTTCGCCAAATTTTATTACTTTTGCCATTTTTATCACTTTCCTTGTTTTTATTTAGGTTTTTATAGGATACCTATAAACCTTTTTATTAATCAACTATTGCTAATATGTCGTCTTGTTTTACTATTATGTAGTCTTGACCTTCATATTTTACTTCTGTTCCTGCATATTTGCTTACATATACGTTGTCACATTTTTCCGTCTACCTTTTCTCCTGGTCCAACTTCTACAACTTCTGCTATTTGTGGTTTTTCTTTACTTCCTGTTGTTAGAATTATTCCACTTTTTGTTGTTTCTTCTGCTTCTTTCATTTTGATTAATACTCTATCACCTAATGGTTTTATCATATATATCCTTCCTTTCTTTTTTAGCACTCTTTCTTTTAGACTGCTAATAATATATACCTTATTTTAGCAAATGTCAATAGGTATTTGCTAAAAAATTTTTATTTTTCATCGACACCGTTCGACAAAGGGTTGGGGTTTTTTGTTGTATAATAATAGTAATTTTCACATGAAAGGAGGTGAAAATTGTGAATTCAAAAAAGCGAAAGAAAAAAAGTAAGCGTAACTTTTCAAAAATTATACATAAATTAGTAAAAGCAATAAAATTTATTTTTGATTTCTTACAATTGCTAAAATCTTTAATAGATTTTTTCTATTAAAAGAAAAACGGTATCTCCGACAAGATACCGTTTTTTTAGGGGCTTTGCCCCATTTGATTTTCATCTGAAATTTGGTTAAATTGTGAACTCAAAATTTATACTTCTATTATACTAAAAATAAAAATTTTTGCAATACTTTTTTCAAATCTTTTTCAAAAATCGTTTGACAAAATTCGACAAACTACATTCTTGTAAAAAACAATCCAATAACAATTATTCCAATAATTACTCTATAAATAGCAAAAACCTTAAAGCTACCTTTTTTCAAATAATCAAGCAAAAACTTGATAATTAAAACACCAACAATAAAACTTGCAATTACCCCAACTAAGAAAGGCAATCCAAAAGTAAAGTTTGTCAAATCAAACACAACTGCTGCAAATGTAATTGGTGCTGCTAACATAAATGAATATTTAGCAGCTGATTCTCTATCAATATTTAAGGCTCTTGCAACTGTCATTGTAATTCCAGAACGTGAAACTCCTGGAAAAGCTGCAGCAAAAGCTTGTGATAAACCAATTAGCATAGATTGTTTAAAAGTTATTTTTTCATATTTTACATTTGATTTTGCATTTTTATCTACAACATATAAAATTATACCCATTACAATTAATGTTATAGCAATTATAAGCATTTCTACATTTAAGTTGTCACCTATAATTTTTTCTGATATTTTATCTAATATTAAACTTAATATTCCTGCTGGAATTGTTGCAAAAACTGTGTACCAGAACATTCTTCCATCTGTTGTTCTTTTTTTGTGAACTACTTGGTTATAACCACCTTTTATTAATTTTATCCAATCTTTGTAAAAGAATAATATTATTGCCAAAAGTGTTCCTAAGTGAAGTGCAACATCAAACGAATCTGATATCGTTTCCCATCCAAACACCCATGGAAATAAGTTTAAATGTGCCGAACTTGACACTGGTAAAAATTCAGTTAATCCTTGAACTATACCTAAAATTAATGCATGTATTATATCTGTCATTTTTTCTACTCCTTTTTTATTTCATTTTATTCCGTATAATCTACATTATACTGTTCTCCACTAATTTCTCCTAAAGAATAGTATATTTTTTCATCTTTTTCTATTCCATCAACTAAAATTACGCATCTTGTAGTTAGATTTATCATAAAATCATAATCAATTCCTTCAATATCTAAATCATTTTTTATAATTTCTTTACTAAAATACTTAAAATCCGCTATTTTCCCAATATCAGAACCATTTAGATTATTATCTTTAGCTGAATTATACGCTGTAAAACATTGTATTTCTTTTCCACTAGATGATAAGAGTAGTCCTTTATTCCACTCTGTTTTGTCACCATCTTTCTGATTTTCATACCAGCTATTTACCTCTGATTGCATTACTTTCATTTGATGAACAGCATTATAATATCTAGATTCTTTAGCTGTTGAAATTCCACTATAAGTTGTAATTGAGGCTAAAATCATTAGAACTATTACAGTAACAACTAATGATATCATTGTTATACCTTTGTTTTGTTTTAGCATAATTACCTCCTTACCCATTAAGCATTTTTTCTAATACTAATATAAACATAGCATGACTCCAACCAAGACCTATTACCCAATTTGCAGATAGTGTATTATTATCTACTTGTTCTCCAATAAAGTTTAATTTACTAACAGTTTTTACTACAAAATCAAATGTTTCTTTTGCTTTAGTTTTTTCACCTTTTTCTAAGTAATACAATGTCATCCACATATTAGCAATTGGCCAAGGGTTTCCATTCATATAATGGTCTCCTTCAAATCTTTGGAATCCGCCTGTATATGTACGTAAACTTAAGTTTATTCTTTCTATTGTATTTAGCACGTTTTTTTCTTTGGGTGTAAATACATTAAATGGTGTAACTGTACCTACTATACTTATATCCATTTTTCTATCTTCTGGATTTCTTACATAAGATTTTCTTTCTTCATCATACATATTTTCATTTATGTATTTTTTTATTTCTACTAAAAGCTTTTCAATTTCTAATTTTGATTTTTGTACTTTTTCGTCTTTTAATCTATTGTTTTCAAAATCAGATACATTTTTTCCAAGTGCTTTATATATTCTTAGCATTGCTTCAAATGATGCATATATACAAGAAAGTGAATATAAATGTATTCCCTCACACATTTCCCATAAATCATAACTTACGTGATATTTATTTGTTTTTTCAATTATATCTTTTACATATCTTTTTAGAAAATCCACTGCTTTTTCACACATTTGTAAGGTTTCTTTTAGAAATTTTTCATCTTTTGTATATTGGTAGTGTGAATATACTCCATAAACTACACTTGCAGTTTCATCAACTTGGTATCCCCAGCAAGGAGCTAATTTTCCATCTGAGAAAAATCTTTGTTCCCACATTCCATTTTTGCTTTGTGTTTGCTTACAAAATACTTTATAAAATTTGTCTACTTCTGCACTCATTCCTAATATATCCATTGCCCTTGTAATAAATACTGCATCTCTTGGCCAAGTATATGCATATCTTCCACATTTAGTAAAGTTTTCGTCAATTTCAGCTGATGCTATTATTCCTCCTGTTTCCGAGTTGGTTAGCAATGGGAATAATAATATACTTCTATAATATATATCTGCTAATTTTTCTTCATAGCTATTTTTAGGCTCTTTCATATTTAATTTATCGTGTGATTTTACATATTTTCTCCAATATGCTTTTGTTTTTGTGTATTCAGAATTAAAATCTATTCTTCTTATTCTTTCTATTTCTGCCTCAAAATCAGCCATAATTTTTGGTTGAGGCTCTAATAAAACACATATATCAATTTGCTTTTTTTCTCCTGGTTTTATTATTTCCATATCATAAGAAACAGAAGATTCATTAGACATTCCTATATAGTCTTTATCCCAAATTTCACCTGATTTTATGGTATTAAAGCTTCCGTGAATTTGATGTGATAATGTTTTTTGTTCTTTACTAAATGTTGATATCATAAAATCGTGTGCATATTGTACCATTCCATTATCGATTTCTGTACATCCTACAAAATTATTTGTATCTGATAATATTCCTTGATGTATTAAAAATTTAATGTTTAAATCTATTGAGTTTTCATTTATTAATGTGTATCTTCTTACTAATACATTTTCTTTTACAGGTATAAAATCTGTTTGTAAAATTTTTAATTCAAAATAGGTATTTGTAATTTCTGTATTTAATATATTTGTATCTACATCGTAATATTGTTTGTATATATTGTTTATGTCATCGTGTAAATATATTAAATCTGAATCATTTATTTTTACTCCAATATGACTAAAGTCTATATATTGTCTTATGCTTCTTCCTGGGAAATATAGTCTTTGTAGTTCTCCTTTTCCTGTAAATGTTGCTAGTACATTTTTGTTTCCTATTATTGCTTCATTTAAGTATTTTTCCATTCTTTTGTTTATCCTACCCTTCTATAATTTTCAATATACTCTGCTCTAAATCTTTCATCTTTTCTTTAATTCTAAACATATCCTCATCTTTCAAGTCCTTATTATCCAAATCCTCTTGAACAGAAGCTTTCATATCATCAATTTGAGATTGTAATCTAGAAAGTCTTTGAACAATTTCGGCCTTAATAGTCTTAGGTTTATGAGTCTTAATAGTTGATACCAATTCTGGCATTTCTTTAACATCGTAAGTTTCTCCATAACTTGGTATTGTAACTGGAATTTTAGCCTCATCTACTAATTTTTCCTTTAAGGCTTCTTCAGAATCTTCCTCACCATGTATTAAAAATATATGTTTAGGTTTTTGACCATTAAATGAATATACAAAATTCATAAGTCCTTCTTGGTCTGCGTGTCCTGAATATCCTTCTATATATTCAATTCTGGCATTTACCGCAATTTCTTCGCCAAATATTTTTACCCTTTTGGCTCCATTTACTATGCTATATCCAAGTGTACCTGGTGCTTGGTATCCTACAAAAAGAATTGTATTTTTAGGATTCCATAAATTATGTTTTAAATGATGTTTTATTCTACCAACATCACACATACCACTTGCTGATATTATAATTGATGGAATAATATTTTCGTTTAATGCTCTTGATTCATCTGCAGTTGTTGTAAAATGAAGTCCAGGAAATTCTAGTGGATTATCGCCTTTTTCAATTTCTGCTTTTGTTTCATCATCAAATAAATCCATATTTTCTCTAAAAACCTCTGTTGCAGAAATAGCAAGTGGGCTATCTACATATACAGGTGTTTTCATAAGAGTTTTATATTCTCTTATAAATTCCTCATCTTCAGTATTTTCTTTTATTTTATTTAATTCATATAAAATTTCTTGTGTTCGTCCTACCGCGAATGATGGTATTACTACATTTCCACCTATGCTTAAGATTTCTGCTTTTTCGTCATTTCTTATATGAAGGCGATTTCCATAAGTAGATTCCATTACAAGATAATCTGTTTCACTTATCATTGTTGGTTCATTAAGTAATGGTATATCATTATTTCCTATATCACCAGAAAATACAGTCTTTGTTATTTTTCCATCTTCTTCTACCCAAACTTCTATAATACTTGAACCTAGCATGTGTCCAGCATCATTAAATCTTACTTTTATTTCTGGTGTTATTTCTAGGATAACTCCATAATTTACTTCTTTAAAAATTTCCAAACATCTTGCTGCATCTTCTGCTGTATACATTGGAGGAAGTGCCTTTTCTCCTCTTCTTTCCCTTTTTCTATTTTTCCATTCAATTTCCATTTCTTGAATATGTCCACTGTCTGGCAACATTAAACTACATAAATCACATGTTGCTTTATGTGCATATACTGGATTTCTATATCCTTCATTATATAGTTTTGGTATTCTTCCAGAATGGTCAATATGTGCGTGTGTTAATAGCATAAAATCAATCTCATTTACATTAAAGTCAAATGGTGCTTGATTATCAAACTCATCTTCTGCTGCTCCTTGGTACATTCCACAGTCTACTAAGAATTTTTTTCCTGCTGCTTCTACTAAATAATTTGAACCTGTAACAGTTTTTGCAGCTCCTAAAAATGTAATTTTCATAAAATATCTTCTCCCTTATATAAATAATTTTGTTTTTTTATTTAATTTTATCTTTAGATCCTTTTTTTCGATGTCTTTTAATTTGATTTTACTATCTTCAATTTCTTCATCATATACTGTAATATAAAATTTTTCTTCTTCCTTGGTTGGTTTTAAATTTATATTTCCCAACTCTATAATTTTAGATAAAAATAAATTTTCTGTAATACTATAATTTTTTTCATTATCTTTTGATATTTGATTAATTATTTTTAATTCTTCCGATTTATCAATCAATTCTTTCATTAATTTTTTTAAATATTTTTTTAATTCTTTTGTTTGATAAATATTTTTCTCATTAGTTATTGGTAAATTAACGTAATATCTAAATATATATATATATTCAATAAGCTCTGCTTTTTCCTTTATTTTTGAAATATCTAAATACATACATTTTATAATTTGTTTTTGTAAATTAATAAGTTCTTTTTGGAAATTAAAGTCCTCAATATCTTTAAAATATTCATACTTTTTCTCTATGTTTTTCTTCAATTCCAAGAAATTTTTAGGCATCATTATTTTATTATAATTTTCTATTTCTAAAAGTAAGTTTTCTCTTTCTTTTTTCAAATTATTTTTCAAAACTCTAATACTAAAAATTTTCTTTTCTAATGGCAATTTATCATTTCTTTTTTCATATTCTTCGATTAAAAGATTTTTATCATTTATTATTTTATCTAGTTCTCTTATTTCCTTTTCCTTTTGTTTTTTATTTTTTGATATTTCCTCTAAATACTGTGTTTTATTGCTAATCTTATCTTTCTCGTTTTCTATTTCTTTTGATTTTTCTATAATTCTATTTTTAAAATCCTCATGATATGTCGCCTTTAATTTTAGTGATATTCTTATTAAATTTTTTATTATACTATTTTTTTCGCGTTTGCCATACCTACTTTCTACTTTGCCTTGGAATAAATCAAAATAGTCAACTAGTGGTTCATAATTGTTTACCCATTTATCTACAAATTTATTATCATACAGAAAAATCATATTTTGATATAATAAATTGTAGTTTAAATCTTCTATATCTTTAGTAATTATATTCCAAGAAAATCCGTTAAAGTCCCTTAATGGTTCAACAATATTTATATTGTTTCCAATATTTAGCATATCTGAAAGTGCTTCTTCAATACTTTCATCTATATATTTAACAACCATATTTCTTTTTTGAATTTTAGCTAATCCATATAAAATTTTGGTTTCTATTGGCAAACATTTTATTTCTTGATTTTCACTATCTACAAATTCTTTTTCTTTGCTGTTTATTGGTATAAATGTTATTTTTTTGCAATCTTTATCTACTATGTTTATTAGTTTTTCTATATATTCCTTTTTTTCGAATGTTTCCCTTTTTACATTTTTGTAATCTTTATAACCATTTTCTATTTTATAGAACATACTAAGTAATGTGTTTTTTACTTCTTCTGAGAAGTCTTTTTTGCTTAGTACTTCTTCTAGTTTGTTGTTATAGTCTTTTTTTACAAACTTTGTTAAAAAATTGCTTTTCTTTTGCAAAGTTCTCTACCTCTTTTCTGGCACATTGGGACCATTGGGGTCGGTTCTTTTTGGTCCTATTTTTTAATATTAAAATAATTTTACCAAAATGGGACCAAAAAGAACCGACCCCAATGGTCCCACCAGCCAAAAGTTACTCTTCTACCTTGCTTCCCATCTTCATTTCAGCAAGTTTTTCTAAAGTCCACAATACCTCTCTTGGCTTACTACCTTGGTATCCTGATATTACGCCTCTTTCCTCCATTTGGTCAATTATTCTTCCAGCTCTTGCATATCCAACTTTGAACTTTCTTTGTATAAATGATGTTGAAGCTTGTCCTGTTTCTACAACTGTATCTATAGCATCTTGTAAGAATGGGTCTGTATCATCCTCAGCTGCTTGTTCTGCTGATAGATTTTTAATTTGCTCTTCTTTTCCGCCATTTTCTATGGTGTCTAATATGTCCTCACTATAAACTGCTGTTCCATTTGATTTTACGAAATTGACAATTTGCTCAACTTCTTCGTCTGATACAAATGCCCCTTGTACTCTTGTTGGTTTTGATGCTCCTGATGGAAAATATAGCATATCTCCTTTTCCTAAAAGTTTTTCTGCTCCAACTTGGTCCAAAATTGTTCTTGAATCTACTTGTGATGATACTGCAAATGCTATTCTTGATGGTACATTTGCTTTAATTAGACCTGTGATTACATCTACTGATGGTCTTTGCGTTGCAATTACTAAGTGCATTCCTGCAGCTCTTGCTTTTTGTGCTAATCTACAAATTGACTCTTCTACTTCTTTTGCAGCTACCATCATTAAGTCTGCCAACTCGTCTATTATTATTACTATTTGTGGTAATTTTCCTGCTCCTTCGTGTTCTGCAGCTTTATTGTATCCAACTAAGTCTCTTACTCCTTTTTCTGCAAATAAATTGTAACGATTGTCCATTTCTTGTACAGCCCAAGCTAAAGCTCCTGCTGCTTTTTTAGGGTCTGTAACTACTGGTATTAATAGATGTGGTATTCCATTATATACCGAAAGTTCAACAACTTTTGGGTCTACCATTACAAGTTTTACCTCACTTGGTTTACTATTATATATTATACTTGTTATTATTGTATTTATACAAACTGATTTACCAGATCCTGTTGAGCCTGCAATTAATACGTGTGGCATTTTAGCAATATTTGCAATAACGCTTGATCCTGCTACATCTTTTCCAAGTGCTACACTTAGTTTTGAGTCATTATTTTTAAATGCCTCACTTTCTATTACTTCTCTAAGTCCAACCATTTCTTTTTGTTTATTTGGAACTTCTATTCCAACTGCTTGCTTTCCAGGAATTGGTGCTTCTATTCTTATTGTTTCTGCAGCTAGGTTAAGTGCTATATCGTCTGCTAAGTTTGCAATTTTACTTACTCTTACACCTTCAGCTGGTTTTAGTTCATATCTTGTAATCGCTGGTCCTACTGTTACATTTTCTACCTTTGCTGATACCCCAAAACTATATAGAGTTTTTTGAAGTCTTGCGGCTGTATCTGTAAGCGATTTTGTTCCTCCTTTTAGTGACGCTTTTTCCATTTTGCTTAAGATATCTATTGGAGGATATACATAATTGTCCTCTTCTATTGATATTGTATGCTCTAATTGTAATACTTGTTTTGTTTTATCTTGTTTTTCCTCTTCTTTTTGAACAAATAGATTTGCTTGTACAGGTTTACCTTCTTCTAGTATTTCACCTGTTTCCTCATCAATTCTCATTATACTGCTTGCAGTTTTTGTAACACTTTCCTTCTTTGCACCTTTTGATTTTTTAAGTAATCCTTTTAAGCCTTTTCTTTCTGTTTCTCCTTCATCCTCAACTACTCTACCATTTAGGTTTATTTTTATTTGTTCAGGCTCGATTTTTTGATTTTGAACATCTTGTATTGCTGCTATTTCTTTATTATGCATTTTGTATTCTTGCTCTTCTTTTTGTTTTTGCTTTCTCTCAGCCATCATTTCTTTTCGATGTTGTTCTAATTGTTCTTCTCTTCTTTGTTTTCTTTCTGCTTTTTCAATTTTCTTTTCTTCTTTTCTTTCTATATATTCTTCTACTTTTTGACTTATATATTCAGATATATCTATTCCACATACAAATGCAAATAACATTACAGATACACCAACACTTAATACAACTGCTCCTAGGTTGCCTAGCATTTTTACTAAAAATATTGCAGCTAAAGTTCCTATTGCTCCTCCACCTTTATTTGTAACTCCAAGTGCATAGGCCTTCTTTAAGTTTTGCGAAATATCTCCAGAGGTTTCGATATTTCCTGCTGATATTTCATAAACACTCATTATTATTGCTATACATATAAGCATAACTGCATATTGTACCAATTTTCTTGTTACATAATCTTCTTCATCTTTGCAGGCCATTTTTATTGCTATTGCAAATGTTCCTATAGGAAGTACATATCTTAATACTCCCATTAATCCACCTAATACTTCATTTAAGGTCTGTCCTAAGGTTCCTGAATTTGTGTATAATAATACTGCAAGTAGAACACTAAAAATTATTGTTCCTATTATATTTAAGTTTAAATCTTGACTATTGCTTGATTTCTTTGATTTTCTTCTTTTTCCAGATGTACTTTTTCTTTTTGCTTTTGCCATTGTTCCTATCCTTCCCTTCTTTTTGATTTGTATTTTATCTATATTTTTCCTTAATTTTATTTACATTTTTACAAGTTACATTGTATCAAAAGAAAAAAAAAATAGCAACAAATTTTTGCTATTTTTTCTTATTTATTGTAATTCTTTTCTACTATTTTGAACTGTTTTTAATGTGTCTTCTATAGACATTTCCATTAATTTTA
>OGEU01003432.1_pt1 | contig 10140 bp, 10 predicted proteins | sample 1570651 | NCBI WGS metagenome assembly OGEU01 (sample SAMEA2582129, study PRJEB24529) | metagenome | biome: Human gut stool | place: China | collected 2011
AATAAAAGAAAAGACAATCCAGCTCATAGATGCCCTGAAAGCCACTTGCAAAACTTATGGCATGGGTAATGATGGTAATGAATATAAGATTATCACTCAGGTATTTCTCTATAAATTCCTGAATGACAAATTCGGTTATGAACTGAAAAATGCGAAAAGTGAAATAGCAAAGAAACTGACCGGGAATGTAAAATGGGAAACGGCATACGAGAATCTTTCTGATGATGAACGTATGCTTATTCAGAGTGCCATCTCTCCAGATGTTCCGATGCTTGAACCTTATCATCTGATAGCCAATCTTTGGAATCAACAGGGAAAAGGGGATTTTGATACTATCTTCGATTCCACTATGACAGATATAGCGGAACAAAATGCGGATATATTTTCCACACAGACCACAGCCAACACGAAGATTCCATTGTTCGAGGCATTGACGCCGTTTGTGACCGATTCGGCACAACGTGCGCCATTCGCCCGTGCTCTGGTGGATAAACTCGTGAACTTCTCCTTTGAAGAAGCGTTTGCACAGAATTACGATTTCTTCTCCAGCATCTTTGAGTATTTGATTAAGGACTATAATACCGCTGGAGGTGGAAAATATGCGGAGTATTACACGCCTCATGCCATAGCAACGATTATGGCTCGTCTGTTAGTGGGGGATAATGCTGATTTGCATAGCATGGAATGTTATGACCCCTCGGCAGGAACAGGTACGCTTCTGATGGCACTTAGTCATCAAATAGGCGAAGAACGCTGTACCATCTTTTCGCAAGATATTTCCCAGCGAAGCAACAAAATGTTGAAACTTAATCTGCTGCTTAACGGACTTGTGTCTTCGCTTGATAATGCTATTCAAGGCGACACGCTTGTAAGCCCATACCACAAGAGCGATGACGGACAGCAGTTGCGTCAGTTTGATTTTGTGGTGAGTAACCCTCCTTTCAAGATGGACTTCTCGGACACTCGCGAAAAGATAGCCGCCATGCCAGCCCGTTTTTGGGCTGGAGTCCCAAATGTACCCGCCAAAAAGAAAGAGTCAATGGCTATATATACCTGTTTCATTCAGCACGTTATTAATTCACTGAAAAAAACAGGCAAGGGTGCAATTGTCATTCCGACAGGTTTTATCACGGCCAAAAGTGGCATTGAGAACAAAATTCTTCATAAAATTGTAGATGACAAAGTGGTATTTGGCTGTGTTTCTATGCCAAGCAACGTGTTTGCCAATACAGGTACAAATGTCAGTGTGCTGTTCTTTGACAAGTCTGCAACTGCCGACAAAGTAATCTTGATTGATGCCAGCAAATTGGGCGAGGAATACAAAGATGCTAACGGATTGAAAAAGGTGCGTCTGAACGATGAAGAGATAGAAAAGATTGTCGGCACATTCCAGCGAAAGGAGGCAGTGGAAGATTTCTCTGTGGCTGTCTCTTACGATGAGATAAAGGAAAAGGGATATTCTCTTTCTGCTGGGCAATATTTCGACATCAAGATTGATTATGTAGATATAACGGAAGAAGAGTTTAATTTCCGAATGGCGGACTACAAGCAAATCCTTTCCGGGCAATTTGCAGAGAGCCATCGTTTGGAAGAGGAAATAATGAAACAGTTGGATGCTTTGCAGTTCAACGCAAATGTAGGCAACAATGAGTAACGAGATACAGTTTTTATTATACAGCCTGCCAGATGAACAAGGGAAGGTGCAAGTCGTTATCAAAGACGAAACCATTTGGTGTACGCAAAAGGCTATGGCAGAGCTTTTCGGTATTGATAAATCCGGTATTAGTCGCCACATATCCAATATTTTTAAGGAAGATGAACTTCAGCAAGACACGACAGTTGCAAAAATTGCAACCGTCGTAAATAGAGGTATCAGAGGGGAGGTTGAAGAACTGGTTGACTTCTATAATTTGGATATGATTATTGCAGTGGGTTATCGTGTTTCTTCGCCTAAAGCAACCAAGTTCCGCCAATGGGCAACCAAGATTCTCAATGAGTACATCAAGAAAGGATTTGTACTTGACGATGAGCGTTTGAAGCAAGGCACGGCTGTATTCGGGAAAGACTATTTCCGTGAATTACTGGAAAGAGTACGCTCTATCCGTGCCAGTGAACGCCGTATTTGGCAGCAAATTACTGATATATATGCAGAATGTAGTGTTGACTATGACAAGAACTCGCCCACAACACGTGATTTCTATGCTATGATACAGAACCGTTTTCATTATGCCATTACAGGACAGACAGCTGCCGAAATTATCTACACAAAGGCAGACCATCGCAAAGAACACATGGGTTTGACCACATGGAAGAATGCTCCCGATGGACGTATATTGAAGTCTGATGTATCAATAGCCAAGAACTATTTGCAGGAAAAGGAAATCCGCCAGTTGGAACGTGCTGTAACAGGTTTCTTTGATTATATAGAAGACCTTATCGAGCGTGAGAATACGTTCAATATGTCGCAGTTTTCGGGGAGTGTCAATGAGTTCCTTACATTTCGTCGCTATCAGATTTTGCCGGATAAAGGGCGTGTCTCCGCATTACAGGCTAAGGCAAAAGCGGAAAGCGAGTACGATATTTTTAATAAAACCCAACGGATAGACTCTGACTTCGATAAACAAGTTAGAGGAATGTTGAATGAGTAGTTATCACATACGAATATAATATTTATTTGAATGATTGATTACGATAAAGTAAATGAATATATAACTACTATGCTCCTAAAATCAGGTAGTTGTGCGCAATTGACAAATATTGCTCTTGATGATTTATTTGGAGCAAAAAATCAGGTTATATCAGAAAAGGATTTGCATGATGGGATTGAATACATAATTGCTCTTCATAAAAAGGATGTAGAAGAAAACCGTTATGCCACTACGGAACAGAAAGAAATGGAAAAGAATAGACGAGAACTTATTTTGAAATCTCTTGAAGAACAAATCAAAGTGTATCTTAAAAGCCAAAATAGATTGCAATGAAATTGACAAGATATAAATTGGGAGAAATCCTCAATGTTACAAGAGGAGCAAGTCTCAGTGGCGAGTTTTACGCCACTGAGGGGGAGTATATTCGCCTGACTTGTGGTAACTTTGACTATCAAAATAACTGCTTTAAGGAGAATAAGTCCAAAGACAATCTTTATTATGTTGGTGACTTTAGATCTGAATTTCTAATGGAGGAGGGAGATATTATCACTCCTTTGACCGAACAAGCAATAGGATTGCTTGGTTCTACTGCCATTATTCCCGAAAGTGGTAAATATATCCAAAGTCAAGATGTGGCAAAGATTGTTTGCAAAGAGGACTTGTTAGACAAGAACTTTGCTTTTTATCTTATATCCTCTGCACTCGTAAAACAGCAATTAAGTGCCGCTGCCCAACAGACTAAAATTCGCCACACATCACCTGATAAAATCAAGGATTGCACAGTGTGGATTCCCGAATTATCAGAACAAAAACGCATCGGTAAGTTATTACGTTCTATTGACAGCAAAATAGAACTTAATCGTCATATAAATCAGAATTTACCGATACTTGCCCGTTCATCAGAAGTGGGAGAAGTTCGTCACGCTGCTTAGTTAATTCTTCTATCTGAAGATAATTTTCACTTTGTAATTCCAATAATGGCTCACATAGCTTATTAAATTGATTAAGAATAACATCATTAGGCTTTAATATAGAAATTGAATCAATTTGTTCAGCACTTATATTAGGCTGAGCACATCCACAAGCTATTTGAAAAACCTGTTCTCTAAAGTATTCTTGCTTTAAAGAATTAAAAAGAAAACCTAGTCTTGATAAAGGCCTATCTCCTAAATCAAAACGACCGACACGTTGGTTTACCCAATAATTACTTTGAGATATTGCAAATTTCCCAATAGTAGCTCCTGTCATTGCTATCACTAAATCATATCTTTTAGCAAGGAACAATGTTTTATTAAACAGGTCTATACATTGACTATCAGTCATATCAAGCGTATAATTTTCTTGGATATTCCCAATTTTAATAACAGGTAGACCTTTGCCTCCAAAATCTTTAGACTTAAACGCATAGCCACTCTTACAAGGTGCATAATCTCCAATAGACATGTTACTCCATCCTTGTGGGATTTCTCGTTTTAACTCTTCATTCCATACCATAGCACCACCACTTGATTTATACGGATTGCCATCCTCATTCGGAAAATCAAATTGTACAAACCAATAATCATAGAGTTGCTTCGCCATCGCCTCTAAATTCTGATTTATCTGCTCATTGAGTCTGATTTTTTGGTCAAGATTCAAGAAAAATGTGCCAATGCTTTCCTCCGAACAAGAAAGTGTTGGCATTTCGTATCTTAGAATTTGCTCTTTATCTCCACGAGGCATTTTACTTCCTTTGGCTCCTTGCATTGCATAGTCAAAAAAAGAATCTTGAAGTAGTACGGCATAAAGAAAACTTGGTGAATGTCCCTCTTTAGCTCTAAAAACCAACACATCAGAAGAGGCTCCACCATCTATATCTGCAAACCAAACCTTTTTGAGATATGGTCTGATATTTGCTATTAATACATCGCCACGTTGATAGCGAGTGAGACAACAAGACTGTGGCGGAAGATTGGTTGCAATTTCCCGTCCTTTTTTGTTTTGTAATATGCAGTCTGTAGTAACATATTCGCGTAAGGCAATATCGTTACTACTGATTTTGTCGGTTACATAATCTGCGATTGATGATAACTTAGTCATATACATCCTGTTTTGGATGCAAAGTTACGCATTTTCGGGCAGAATCTTGCGCAATTACTTATCCCAAGTATTTCTTATGAGCCAATTTTACATTATTTTGGTTCACAATGGCATAATGCAGTGTAGTATCAATGCGTACATGACCAAGTAAACGTTGTACCTGTTCAATGGGCATACCTTTGTCGATAGCCATTGTTGCAAGGGTACGACGGAATTTGTGAGGATGGACTTTGGGCATAGAAAGTGTGTGTCCTAATTTTCGGATTCTCACTTCTACACCACTGATTGTAAGGCGTGTGTGAGGAGAATGGAGTGAGACGAATAAAGCAGGATTGTCGTCAGTACGCCCATTGAGGTATTGTTGCAAATGCAGTTTGGTTCGGGCATTGAAGTAAACAACACGTTCCTTATTTCCCTTTCCGAATACCACACACTGTCGTTCGTGAAAGTCTATATCTTCACGGTTCAGTTTTACTAATTCACCTACACGAATGCCTGTAGATGAAAGAAAGTCTATAATAGCAAGGTCTCGTTTGTTAGTACAACTATCTCGAAGTTGCTCCAACTGTTCGTCAGAAAGTACCTCTTTTACAAGTGAATCAGTTTTAACCTTGTGGATACGTCTGACCGGACTTTTGGCGATGTAGTCTTCATCTTCTAACCATGCAAAGAAACTGGAAAAGATGCGTCGCATATTGTCAATGGTAACTTTACTGGATTGATGTTCTTCTTGATAATCGGATAGATAAGTACGAATGTCGGATGTGGTAATATGACAGATAGCCATTGAAAGTGTAACTAATAGCCGTTCAATGGTATTACGGTAGTACGCCAATGTCTTATCCGAACACCCCTCTATTTTCTTTGCTGATATAAAAGAGTTAAGAAACTGTTCGTTTTCTTGTGTTTGCTGGTACACACACTCCTCTTTTTCGATAATCTCAACGTTATGCAGTTCTGATGTAAGCACAGCTTTAAGCTGCGCCATTTGTCGGCAATCTAAGTCACGCTGCATCTTCGCAACTATCGCCTGAATGATGTTTTCTTTCATAATTCTGATATTTACGTCCTTATATATAATATAAGAGACTGCTAAATCAGAATTTAGAGGCGATGGCAAAGCAACTCTATGACTATTGGTTCGTGCAGTTTGATTTTCCCAACGAGGAGGGCAAGCCGTATAAATCAAGTGGGGGTGAAATGCTTTGGAATGATAAGCTGAAACGCAACATTCCTGTTGGCTGGCATTGTGGGAACCTCTTTGAAATTGCTGTTTTTACAAATGGTTTGGCTTGTCAGAAATTCAGACCAAAGGATGATGAAGTGCCATTACCTGTCATCAAGATACGAGAAATGCACGATGGAATTTCTGTTGACACTGAAGAGGTAACGTCAAATATACCAGAATCAGTAAAGGTGTATAATGGTGACGTGCTATTTTCATGGTCGGCATCACTGGAAGTTATGCTCTGGGCTTATGGGCTTGGAGGACTTAATCAGCACATCTTTAAGGTTACATCTGCAAATGATTTCCCGAAGTCATTCTACTATTTTCAACTTTTGGATTATGTCGATGTATTCAAGAAAATGGCAGAAGCAAGGAAAACAACGATGGGACATATTACGCAAGACCATTTACAACAAAGCACAATCGCCATACCTGATAATAAAGATATTGCGGATAAATTTGAGGAACTTATATCACCAATCTTTAAGCAGATAGTGAAGTTGCAAGAGGAAATCTCAAATCTTATCAAGCAGCGTGACGAACTTTTACCACTTTTAATGAATGGACAAATAACAATAGAATAAAAATGCCTCGCATACTCTACAAATATTTAGATATAGTTGGCGCAAAGTGCATGATTGGAAACCAGAATCTCCAATTTACTAATGCGTCTCAACTGAACGATCCTTTCGATTGTCATCCAAAACTAATTGACTACTCAAATGTACCTAATACTAAACTCCAAGGATGGATACCTAAGGAATGGTGGATAGAGAAAGAAGAAAACGATGCACTCAATTTGCGTAATGATACATGGCTATGTAGTTTATCAAAAATCAATGATTCATTACTCATGTGGAGCCATTATTGTTATAACCATAAAGGTATTTGTATAGGACTTGACATAGACAAAGTGTTGGAATCTGTTCCACCAATGTTTGGTACAATATATCTTGAACCGCTTGTTCTTGAAGTTCAATATCAGGATATAATAGAGCGTCCTAACGCATATCATACCACAAAAGATTTATTCAGTTATCAATGGCGGACAAAAGCAAAGGAATGGGAATATGAGCAGGAGGTTAGATTAGTCATACCAAAACCAAGTCCAATATATGCAGCATTTACTCCTCAACAGGCAAAGCTGACAAAGGAAATATGGGATTGGCGTGAGATACGCCACTATATGCTACTGAAAGGCGAATGCTTTGAGTCTATCTATTTTGGTGTCAATATAGAACAAACTGAGAAAGAAAAAATAATCCAATATGTTCGCAAGGAACTAAATCCGCAAATTAGGTTGTATCAAATGGAAGTAGATGAAAATGCTTTTAGATTACGACCTGTAATTATATGAACGGTCAAGTATCGGTAAATTCTGATTTATCGGTATATAAGAAAAGGAGAGGAAAAATCCCCTCCTTAACTCTAAACCATGTCTCAGACATTCAAATCCTTCAGTGCAAGTGCATAATTGGGATAAAAACCGTCCATTATACACTTTAAACCAAGTGTCTGATAATACTTGTAGTCATCGTCCTCGGTACAGAGGTATTTGTAACCGTAGCGTGGCATGTACTCCTTGAAGAACCGAGCCAAGTCTTTCAGGCTTTCTTCTTGGTTCTTCTTGAAGTTGCTGCGCACAATGATGATAGACCAGTCTGGGAAGTTGCCTCTTCCACAGCTATACTCCCAGAATCGGATATAGCAGTCTAAATCACGTTCACGGATGTCCACACAAAAGCCGTTGGCATTTTGCATCACGCTACAGCTTTCTCTGTAGCCAAATTTCTCACACAAGTAGAGATTAAAATCAAGAATTAAATCTTTTTGTACCATAAATAATTGAATTTAAAATGTTAATAAAAATGGATTATAAATGAAAGCCTCGCTTGCGCTTAGCCTTTTTCTTTTTCATCAGGCGATTGAACTCCGCTTCTTCTGTGGCAGTGGCATCGTAGGATGAGCTGCCGTTTAGCAAACCGAAACTGATACCGAAACTATCATCGGAATGAGAAACGCTCTGCTGTAGCTCTTCTTTTTGCTGTTTCGGTTTCTGTTTAGCAGACTCCAACAAGGATGCACAAGCATTCTCTTCCAATCGGTTGTCGATATTCAAGTAGCTAAATTCTCGGTTGACCTTTGAACCGGAGAAAGAAAAACCATTGTACTCAAACTTGACACCCTGCATTTCCCGTGTAGTCCGACTGACCTTGAATTTCATATCAATGTCCCGGTCTGCAAGTACTTCTTTCAAATCATCCCAACTATGAGCTTTGGACAGTTCTTCTTTCAATGCCTTGTATATCTCGTGCTTTGCCTTATCGTATGGGCGCAAGCGTTCCTCTTTGATATGGTCTTTACCATTAGCAAAGTGCAAGCGATATTTGGCGGTTAGCATTTTGCATACTTTTTCATTCCTTCGGAAGTCATTCTTGTCGCTAATCGTCTTGCCGTCATTATTCACTCGGTTGAAAACGATATGGCAATGCGGATGCTCTCGGTCGATATGACGGGCAATGATGTATTGCGTGTTTTCAATACCCATCAGTTTCATATAGTCGTGCGCTATGCTCAGCATCAGAGCATCATCGGACCTTAGTCTTGCGCTGTCTTCCGGTGAGAAGTTGAGCGAGGTGTGTCCGACAATATTCTTTACCTTGTCGTTGAGTAATGCTTGTAACTCAAATTGCTTTGCCATCTGTTCGGGTGTCCCTCCTACTCCGACTGCTTCTAATAGCTTGGATTTTTCCTCTTTGAGGACATAGCGGACGCAACCACCGAATGACGTTCCTTTAGTTTGTTTACCTATCATCTTTCAGTCGTTTTATAAGTTGATTAATGTGTTGAGCCATTTCCTTGCATCTGTCCGCTACGGTGAAGAATCCGTAGGTGTTTGCCTGTTTCGCCAACTGGTTAAGATTTGTGCTTTCACCTATCAACTGACGGATGATGTGGATATGCTCTTTCGTGATTCGCTCACGCACCGTTCCGTTCTCAATGAGTGAACGGATGACTGCGCTTTGAGTTTGCTTGCTCCGTCTGCAAAGCGCACCAAGCCATGCGTATTGCTGATATGACAGACGGAGTGTTACTGTATATTTCTTTTCCATTTGAATCTGTTTTTAGTGAATAATGTGTGACCATCGGGAGCCGCCTCCTCAGACTTTTTGAGGAGCAAGTGGTCGGGGAATGTAATACACCGACATTAACTTGCTACAGTAAAAAAGTCTCGATTCTTCTCCCTGAGTTCAAAGTCTGAATCCTCGCTTCTTGGGTGGTAAAACCTTCGGTCGTGGAGTGCCTTGTTGTACGCTGATGAGCTTTAAATCGAATGTATCTATCAGTGTTTCCAAGACAGGATTCTTCCTTATCATTTGTTGAAGAATGGCTTCGCCAGGCTTCACTTTGAGTAGATAATCAGCTATGTCGTACCCCTCTTTGCGTTCGTCTTCGGTAGCGTTGGCTTCCAAATAATCGAACATTTGTACTTCAATTCCGCAGCTTTTCATCAGGCTGATTTTGCTCTGCCAATAGTCGGTTGCACCTAAATCAGGGAATAATACAACGCTTCTTCCTGCCAAAACGGATAGGCTGTTGACATTGAAGCAACCGTTCTTTCCACCTGATGCTATCCATAGGAATTGCGGTAGATAGTAAGATGCAATAATTGCCGTTTTCTCGCTTTCGACCAGCGCAACTGGACGGCTTTTGTCTTCGGAAAGCAGATGCTCACCGAAGAAGCACTGCTTCAAATTGTAGCCATCTTTGTGTAATACGGAGTGCACCCACGTAACATGATTGTATGGTTCTTTTATTCGTTTACCCGTTTCGGAATTGTAAAGCATTATCTTACCAGTTCTGACTTTACTCTGATTGTCCGTTTGCCAGAATACGGTTGCTCCATCCCAATACTTGGATGTACCAACCTTGTATCTCTTCATAAGATTCAATGTTTCCGCCTCTCCGAATTGAGCCGATAGAAACTGAAATAACTTGTTCGCAGAATAGCCTCGTAATGATTGGTTGACTATATCCAAATCCATGTAGGAGATGGCTACCAGTTTTACTTCTTTAATAGTTGTATAACTTCCGAAGCTATTCTCAGCAAACTTTTCTTTCTCAGATGGATTCTGCTCAAAGTAATCACGAGGCGTGAAGTGATAACCGCATTTCTGCTCATGG
>OGEU01003438.1_pt1 | contig 10126 bp, 8 predicted proteins | sample 1570651 | NCBI WGS metagenome assembly OGEU01 (sample SAMEA2582129, study PRJEB24529) | metagenome | biome: Human gut stool | place: China | collected 2011
CGAAGACCGAGTTGCCGTTGCACAGCTCCTTGCCGAAGGCGTAGTAGCCGCCCACCGCGTTGATCTCCTCGCGGGCATACTCGGCCATGTCGGCCACCTGGTGGAAGACCTGCCGCCCCCGCTGGGCCAGATTGCGGCGGGAGATGTCCAGACTGGACATCAGCAGATAGCTGCCAGAGGTGGTCTGGGTCAGGTTGATGATCTGCCGCACATAGCCGGGGTGGACGTTCGGTCCGATGAGCAGCAGGCTCGACTGGGTCAGGCTGCCGCCGCTCTTGTGCATCGAGACGGAGGCCATGTCGGCCCCTGCGGCCATGGCCGAGACCGGCAGCCCGCCGCCAAAGTAGAAGTGGGTGCCGTGGGCTTCGTCCGCCAGGCAGAGCATCCCGGCGTCATGGGCCATCTTGACGATGGCGCGCAGGTCGCTGCAGATGCCGTAGTAGGTGGGGTTGTTCACCAGAACGGCCACGGCGTTGGGGTGCTCCCGGATGGCCTTTTCCACCTGCTCCCGCTTCATGCCCAGCGAGATGCCCAGGCGCTTGTCTACCTCCGGGTTCACGTAAACGGGCACAGCGCCGCAGAGCACCAGCGCGTTCAGCACGCTGCGGTGCACGTTGCGGGGCAGGATGATCTCATCGCCCCGCTTGCAGGCGGTCAGCACCATGCTCTGCACCGAGCTGGTGGTGCCGCCCACCATCAAAAAGGCGTGGGCCGCGCCAAAGGCGTCGGCGGCCAGTTCTTCGGCCTCCCGGATGACCGATACCGGGTGGCAGAGGTTGTCCAGCGGTTTCATGCTGTTCACATCCACGCCCACGCACTGCTGGCCCAGAAAGGCGGTCAGCTCCGGGTTGCCCCGGCCGCGCTTGTGGCCCGGCACGTCAAAGGGCACCACCCGCATCTGCCGGAACTGTTCCAGCGCTTCGTAGATGGGTGCCCGGCGCTGGTCCAGCCGGAACCGTGTACGGTTCTCACTCATGTTCTTTTCCTCCGTCCCTGATCCCCTGACAAACAAAAAAGCGCAGGACCAACACCCAAAGGTGCAGACCTGCGCTTTGCAAAAAGCGTTTGAATGTGCGCACAAAGCCCCCGGCGGCGAGCCGGAACCGGACGGTGTGCAGGATCCAAAAGACGGGATGAGGAGAGTCTATATAGCAATTACACTTTTACTACTCTTATTGACCGTTTCACAAGTCTGCGCAGCGGGTGCGCAATTTCATGGCTGTAAAGGAACCAACTTATAAAATTCGAGCTCTTAACTCGATCAATAATGGCGGCGATGCCGCCGGTCGGCAGTGGACCCGGCTGTCCGTATGGCCTTAGCCCCGATGGGCGGTCCCAGGTAAATTGCTTTGAAAAGACTCCGACATGCTTTGTCTCTCAAAATCAAATGTTATCTTATCATGCCGGTTTCGTGCTGTCAATCCTTTTTTGAAAAAATGTAAAAAAGGAATGAAAAAATGCAGATTCTGGAGAAGGCGGCGGGAACCGGGCAGACCAGGAGGATTCGGTGCTTTTCGATACGCTTTGGCGGCGCAGATGGGGCAATTCTGCGTGAAAGGGGGTGTTTCGCGCGTGAAAGGCAGGTGCAGGGGGCGGAAAAATGTGGTACAATCAAGTTGCAAGGGGGGAGCGTAGCGATGGAGCTGCGGATCGCGATCGTTGAAGACCAGAAGTTTGAAGCCCAGCGGCTGGAGCGGCTGCTGCGGCAGGCGTGGGGGGATCCTGTCGTCTGCGACCTGTACGAGAGCGGCGACGCATTTTTGCACAGAGCCGCCACCGGGCCGTATGCCGTGGTGTTTCTGGATATCTGCATGGAGGGCACGAACGGCATCGGGACGGCCCGGCAGCTGCGGGAAAAAGACCCGCATCTCCTCATCGTCTTTGTGACCTCGTCGCCGGAATACGTGTGGGAAGCCTTTCCGGTGCATCCGTTCGATTATCTGCTCAAGCCGTATAAAGAGGAAAAGATCCGGCAGCTGACCGCCGAACTGCGGCGGGTGCTCTGCCGCCAGGAGCCGGAGCTGGAGGTGCGCATCGCCCGCCAGACCGTGCAGCTGCCGCTGAATAAGATCCTGTATGCGGAATCCCAGAACCACTTCGTCCGGATCGTGACCGACGACGGCGAGTGCCGGGCCGCTGCCACCTTTGCGCAGGTGGAGCAGCAGCTGAAGACGCAGGAGAACTTTCTTGTCTGCAACCGGGGCCTGCTGCTGAACATGGATAAGGTGCTGCGGTTCGAGGGCGACTGCATCGAGATGCTGGACGGTGCCCGGCTGCCCGTCCGCCTGAAGGATAAAAACAGCCTGTTTGCGCAATTCACACAATATCAATTCCGCCACATGCAGCGGGAGTTCTGAGAGGAGAAAAACGCCGTGGATGCTGTGTTGTTCGGACGCTACTTTCTCGAATTTGCATTGTTGTATCCGGGGGCCTACCTCTGTCTGGCCCCGCTGCGGGACCACCTGAAGGCCCCAAAAACGACCTGCTGGATCGCGGGCGGTGCCCTCACGGCGCTGTGCATTGGGTGTGCAGCACTGTGCACGATCCTTGAACTGCCCAGCAACGTTTTCCTGCTCCCCATCCTCATCGTCTCGTTCTGGCTGCTGCGATGGCGGACGGAGGGAGTGACCGTCAGCCAGACGGCCTTCCTGTTCTCGATCTCCGCTGTCATGCTGGCCGTCTGTTCGCTGCTGGCCGTGGTGCTGAACGCCCGCGCCGAGACCGGCAACCAGCAGGAGGCCAATCTGGTCTCCACAGCGCTGCTGGCGCTGGGGCTCTCGGCGGTGCTGAGCGTCCTCTTCCATTTCACGGCCGTCCGGTGGAGCGCATGGCTCTTGCAGGAATATCACGGCGAAGCGTTCTGGCAGTCGGCGTGGCCGCTGCCGGCCATCTATGCGGCCTTCCTCATTTTCTGCATCCCGCTGGACCCGTCGGTCGTCCTGCTCAACCGGATCATGATCATTGCGGTGCTGGCGGTGTCCATCTCGCTGCTGGGCATCTTCCTGCTGCTGTACGAGATGTACCGGGTGGCGCAGGAGTACACCCGGAACACCCAGCTGGACCGGGAAAACCAGCTGCTGGGCGTGGAATCCCGCCGTTATATGGAGCTGCGGGAATACATGGAGCAGACCCGCAGCCTGCGGCATGATTTCCGCCAGCACCTGCACGTCATCTCCGGCCTGACCGAGGCCGGGCAGCTGGACGAGCTGAAACACTACCTCAGCCAGTACGAGAGCGAGCTCAGCGAGGCCCGCCCCACCCTGTGCGCCAACCCCGCAGTGGATGCGCTGGCGGGCCACTACGACCACGAGGCCCGGCAGAAGGGGGTGCCCATCGAATGGAAGCTGGAGCTGCCCGTTCTGCTGCCCATGCCGGAAGCCGACCTGTGCATGATCCTGGGCAACCTGCTGGAAAATGCGCTCGACGCCAGCCGGAAGCTGACGCCGGACCAGCGGCAGATCCGGGTGATGGCCCGGATGCTCAGCCCTGCCATGCTGGGCATCGTGGTGGAGAACCGCTACGACGGTGTGCTGAAAAAGCAGAGCGGCATCCTGCACTCCACCAAGCACGAGGGGATCGGCATCGGGCTGGTCTCCATCGAAACCGCCGTCCGCAAGTACAACGGTGATCTGACCGTAGAAACGAAGAACAACGTCTTCCGAGCCAATGTGCTCCTGAATTTATAACGAATCGACAACACATCAATGGAAAATTGGAGGATCGACACGATGAAAATGACACGACGCAGCTTTCTCAGCGCATCTGCATTCACCCTGCTGGCCTGCGGCCTTGCACCTGCCGCCCATGCGGAGGAGACAAACAGCCTGTTGACCGGGCTGCTGGGCAGCAAGGCGGAGACCGCCCTTCCGCCCAAGCCTCTGACCGCCAAGGTCGTGGATGCCAACCCCTTTATGGGCTTCAGCGAATCCAACATCCACCACGACTGCTACAACACCGACTCCACAGATGCCGTGCTGCCCATCGGCATCTGCCCGGAAGTCAATGTAGCGATGGAAAAGGTCAACCCCAATGCCTCTCCGGCCATCTTCTTTGACAATTTCGACAACCCCATCAGCCCGTTCCTGGGCGGCCTCGCCATCCGGGACCTGGATGCGGAAGAGGTGACCACGCGGGGCTTCTTCTCGCCCACCAAGCACGACGGCGGCGGGTATGTCATCCAGAGCTCCTATTCGTTCGTGGACGGGCGGAACCTCATCGTCTGCCCCACCAGCCACAACCACGTCCTGATGCTCCGCGCCGCCGATGAGAACGGCACCCCGCTGCCAGTGTTCGAAAAGGTGCTGGACATCGATATCAAGGCCGCAGCCGAAAAGGTGCTGGGCAGAACGCTGGACCAGAAGCTCCTTTCCGTCGTCTTTGACTACGAGGGCAACCTCTGGTTCGTGACGGGCGGTTTCCGCATCTACCCCAGTCGGGGCCAGCAGGGCGCGATGGGCTATGTCTCCCATGCCGCCATCGAGGCCATCCTGGCGGGAGGCACGGCCGACCTCGACCACGAAGTCCACGTCTATGCGCCCATCGCCGGGGAAGGTGCCGAAAACGGCATCGCTGCCTGCAAGGAAGGCGCGGTCATCCTGACGAACCTGGCCTGCTACCTGCTGCGGGCCAACAACGGCGTGGAGGTCGTCTGGCACACCGGCTACAACAGCGTGGGTGCCAAGGACAGCCATGAGGGCGACGCCACCACCGGCGGCGGTCTGGCCTGGGGCAGCGGCTGCTCGCCCTCCCTCAGCCGGGACCTGGTCTTCTTCACCGACAATCTGGACACCGTGAGCCTGCTGGCGCTGGATATCCACACCGGTGCCATCGTGGCCAGCCTGCCCGTCATCGACGAGCTGCCCGCCAATATGCCGGTCTCGGTGGAAAACTCCGCCATCGTCTACGACCACGGCACCGGCACCATCAGCACCATCGTCTGCAACTGGTTCGGCGCCGGCAGCCCGAACCTCGCCAAACCCGACAACGATTCCTCCATCCAGAGCTACGAGAACATCTACGACCGCAACTGGCTGATGAAGGGCAACAGCATGATCATGCCCGGCATCGAGCGGGTGGATACCATCCGGACCGACGACGGCTGGACCATGAAGAGTGTCTGGTGCCGCGACGACCTCAGCGACACCTCCATGATGAAGCTCTCCACGGCCACCGGTTATATTTACGGCTTCGTGCAGGATGTGGACAGCGGCATGTGGCAGTACATCGTGCTGGATTTTGAGACGGGCAGGACCGCCCTCACCGTGGACGTCGCGTCGCTGTACGGCTACAACAACATGGCCATCGGCATGTATGCCGGGCGGGACGGCAACAAGCTGTACTGCCCCACCGGCTACAAGGAGCTGCTCCGTTTGCAGGACCGCTTTGTCTACCTGCCGGAGATGCCCTACCGCAAGGTGGACCTGGATAAGACCCGCCGCACCGTCGTTTCGGCGGCAGAATTTGCCGCAGCAGGCGGGCAGGGCACCCCGGCGACCTGGCTGCACACCGTCACCTTCGACAACCTCCACCCCCAGACCATTGCCGCCATCCGGGTCAACGGCCTGACCGGCAAGGCCTCCGACTACAAGCTCTACGCCAAGGGCACCGATGGGCAGTATCACGCCTTTACGGGCAGCTGGTCGCTGGAAAATGCCTCCGGCCGTCTCCGCGCGCAGAAGGTGTATGAGATCCGCTTCACCCTGCAGGACGGCGGCGACTTTGACCTGAGCACGGACGCAAAAGAAGTGACCGCAGCCATCCTGCTGGCTCGCTGACCCCCTGAAAAACAGTCCTTCTCTCTTCTCGTTTGAAAACCGCCGTCTGCTTTTGGATTCGTTTGAGCAGACGGCGGTTCTTTTTGGTTGCACTTTGGCGGCAGAGCCTTTGAACGCTGCGTCCGGGAACCCTCGCGGACCGGCCCGAAACGAAAATCAAACAGAAATTTCACGATTTAGGGGTTGTGTTCCGGGGTGCAAAATGGTATGCTTGAGACACTTTGCAGCTTCCTGCGGGAAATTTCAGGGGAAGGGAGCGTCTGACAGAAGATGCAGAAACACACAAAACAGTTGATCGCAGCCGTTGCGCTGCTTCTTATTGCAGCGGTGCCGCTCGCACTGCACATCGCAAACGCAGACTCCACCGACGAGACTGTGGCCAGCGCTGCGGCCAGCAGCTCGGAAGAACAGGCAGAAGCGCCGGTGTCCTCCAGTGCGGCCAGTGCCGCAGACTCCACCAGTGAGCCGGAGCCGCAGCCGGAAGAGGAGCCGGACGCCTCCTCGGAGGAAGCGGACAGCAGCGTAGAGAGCGGGGACGCAAGTGCGTCCTCGTCTGAAGCAGCAGCTTCCTCGGCAGCTTCGAGCCACGCCGCTTCTTCGAAGCCCGCTGCACATTCGGCGGCGTCGTCCCACGCGGCATCGTCCTCGCATTCGGCCGCTTCGTCTCATGCAGCGTCGTCTTCGACATCGGCCTCGTCTGGCAGCTCGCATACAACGGAGACCACGGATGCAAAGGTCAATGCGTATGTGCGACGGCTCCGGAACCTGCAAAAACGCAGCAGCAAAAAACTGTATCAGACCGCAAGCAGTGCGTACAGTGAATATATGGAGCACCCCGTGGAAGAACGGAATCTGGCGTTGAAGGTCTCCATCGTGCTGGGGAAAACGATGGAATTAACCAAACTGCAGAGCGAATGCGACAAGGAGTTCAAGGAGATCGTTACGGAGCTGCGCCAATACCTGCGGGAAAATGGTTACGACCAGAGCATTGCAGATGCTGCGGAAAAAGAGTACAAAGAAGAAAAAGATGCGATGATCAAGGAACTGACCAACGTGACCTACAGCCAGGTGACCGGCAAGGGCGAAGGCGGCAAGTGGCTTCAGGAACACGCGGACATGGGCCAGTAAGACCGAACATCAAACAAACGCGCAGAGCGTGTTTCCCGAAGCGGGGAAGCGGCTCTGCGCGTTTTTCTGTACGTTTGGCACTCACAGCAGCTCCGGCAGCTGCCGGAGCACGAAGTGGTTCTTGCGGAAGGTGAGCATCCCTTCGTCCCGCATCCGGCACAGCTCCTTGGAGAGGGCGCTGCGGTCAAGGTTGAGGTAGTCAGCCAGCTGCTGGCGGTTGAAGGGGAGGTCGAACTCCATGCCGCCCGCCTGAACGGCCTGGCCGGACAGATAGGTCAGCAGCCGTCCCCGCACGGTCTTGGGGGCGGTGCAGAGGATGCGGCGGGAGAGGGCCAGGTTCTTTTTCATGGAGACACGGAGCAGATTCCGCAGCAGGCGGTCCTGCCAGCTGTGTTCGGCGTGGGGGCGGGAAAGGGCAGCCGTGTCCAGAAACAGCACCTCGCAGTCTGCCGCCGCGAGGACATCCACCATCAGCGGCTCCCCGCAGAACGCATAGGTCTCGGCAAAGGCCTGCCCCTCGCCCACCTCGCTGAGGATGCTTTTGCTGCCCCAGAGGTCGATGCTTTCGATGTGGACGGCACCTCGCAGTACGATGCCGATCTCATGCACGGTGTCGCCGGTGTGGAAGATGGTCTGGCGGCGGGCAAAGGCTTTCCGCCGCAGGCAGCGGTCGTGCTCCATCTGGGCGATGTCGGCCTCGGTCAGGCCCTGAAACAGAAAAATCGAGTGATAGTCCATAAAAATCCCTCTTTGTGGTTACAACAACCGAATCTTTGCTGTCATTATAGTATACTGTGCACAGAAAAAGCAAGGAGGATTCTCTTATGATCCGAAAAATCATTCACATAGACGAGGAAAAGTGCAATGGCTGCGGTGCGTGTGTCACGGCCTGCCACGAAGGGGCCATCGGCCTGGTCAACGGCAAGGCCAAACTCATGCGGGACGATTACTGCGACGGCTTTGGCGATTGCCTGCCCGGTTGCCCCACCGGTGCCATCACCTTTGAAGAGCGCGAGGCTGCGGCGTATGACGAGCAGGCCGTGCTGGAGAACAAGCAGAAAAAGGCCGCTGCCGCTGCTGCCCCGGCACACTCCGGCTGCCCCGGCCACCAGATGCACCAGTTCGACCGCAAACCGGCCCAGACCTCTGCGGCAGGCAACGCGATGCCCTCCCAGCTGGGCCAGTGGCCCTGCCAGATCAAGCTCGTGCCCGTGAACGCGCCCTACTTCAACGGGGCAAAGCTGCTCATCGCGGCAGACTGCACGGCCTACGCCTATGCCAACATCCATCAGGAGTTCATGCAGGGCAGAATTACCCTCATCGGATGCCCCAAGCTGGACGCCGTGGAGTACAGCGAGAAGCTGACGGCCATCCTCTCCCAGAACGACATCCGGAGCGTGACGGTGCTGCGCATGGAGGTGCCCTGCTGCGGCGGTCTCGAACACGCTGCCGTGACGGCCCTGAAGAACAGCGGCAAGTTCATTCCCTGGCAGGTGGTGACCTTCTCCATCGACGGCCGCATCCTGGACCGATAAAAAAGAGAAAGCAAGAGCTGCTGCACGGCGGGTGCAGCAGCTCTTGCTGTTTAAGAGGCGGCTTTGTGAAGCACTTCTGCAAATTTCTCCAATGCCTGACGGAGCTGAACGAAGTTGTCCACATCGGCGTCGCTCATCCGGGAGGTGGGGGCCACCACGGCAGTCTCAGCGGCGGTGACGGTGCCGCTGAGCGAGATGCGCACTTCGTGTTCGGGGATGGTCAGCAGGATGTGGAGCGGCGTCGTGCCGGAGAACAATTCCTTCAGCGGCAGACCGACGATGCAGGTGAGGTCGGTCTCCCCGGCGGGCAGCTGGTAGTAGGTGTAGCCGTCCAGCGCCCCGGCGGGTGTGACCTTTTGCAGGGCTCCAAGCCCCAGTGTCAGGTTCGTCATGTCCTGCATCTCCACGGCGGAAAGCTCCACGCCCAGAAGGGAAGCCAGCTGGGTCTGGGAGATGTAGCTGCCCATGGACCAGTTGGGCAGCACCAGCCCGGCCAGAGGGGCCGCAGCCACGATCTCTCCGCGCAGGTAGGTGTAGAGCTGCCCGGCGTCGTACAGCGTCTCGTTCGCGTCGATGTACACCCGCGTGAAGGCGGAACCGCTCTTCTGGGAGGTCAGCGCGAACTGAATTTTTCCGGGCGCATACTGGCCGGAGACGGTGCCCTGCGTAGCCCCGACCTGTTCCAGCACCCCGTACAGCGCAGGCGTTCGGGAAGCCGTGGAGGTGACGGTGTAGCGAAAATCGAAGTCCGCCCCGGCCTGGATGGCCTTGACCTTGCGGGACAGCAGACCGTACACCGTGCCGCCTGCCGCCAGGCAGAGCGCCAGCAGGCAGAGAACCACTACGAGGGCGGCACGGCCCCGCTTGTTGCTTTTGGGAGCAGTCATGGAAAAACCTCCTTTATTTCGAGCAGGCGTTCACGAACGCATCGAACAGGCCCTGCATGGCGGAGTCTGCGTCGCTGAGCCATTCTGGGTGCCACTGGACGCCGAGGCAGAACCCTGCGTCCGGCTTTTCGATGGCCTCCACGATGCCGTCCTCGCTCAGCGCGGCGAGGGTGAAGCCAGGGGCGACCCGGTCCACGGCCTGATGGTGCTGGCTGTTGACGAGCACGGTGTCCTGCCCCAAAATGCGGGAAAGCAGGGTGCCCCGGCGGACGATGACGGTGTGGACTTTGGCCCAGTGGTCGTTGTGCGGCAGATGCTCGAAGGGCTTGATGTCCTGATACAGGTCGCCGCCCAGCACGGCATTCATGACCTGGATGCCCCGGCAGATGCCCAGCACGGGTTTGTCTGCGGCCAGAAAGGCGCGCAGCAGCAGCGGCTCGGCTGCGTCGCGGAGAAGATTCGGCTCGCCGCAGGCGGGGATGCGCGCCTGCCCGTAGAACTTCGGGTCCATGTCGCCGCCGCCGGGCAGCAGCAGACCGTCGCAGGTCAGGGCGTCCTGCACCGCCTGTTCGGGGTCGCTCAGCTCGACCCAGCGCATCCCGGCTCCGGCGCGGGCCAGACTTTCAATGTATTTGGATTGTGCCACGGTCGGCTCCGGGTCGGTGCTCATCCGCGGCATGGCGATCACAACACGCATATTCAACTGCCTCTAAAACAAAAACCCGGAACCATCGGTTCCGGGCATTTTGGCGGAAAGATGGGGATTCGAACCCCAGAACGCTTTTGACACGTTACACGATTT
>OGEU01003439.1_pt1 | contig 10126 bp, 9 predicted proteins | sample 1570651 | NCBI WGS metagenome assembly OGEU01 (sample SAMEA2582129, study PRJEB24529) | metagenome | biome: Human gut stool | place: China | collected 2011
TGCTGACAAAGACCAACATCGCACGCAAAGTAGCCGACGAAGGCATTACCGTCATCATTGCCAATGGAAAACGGGATAATATCCTGGTCGACATTCTGCAAAAGCCGGAAGAAACTCTTTGCACCCGCTTCACCCCGTCGCAGGAACCGGTATCCAGTATAAAAAAATGGATTGCACACAGTGAAGGCTTTGCCAAAGGTGAAATACATATGAACGAATGCGCCACGGAAGTTTTGAATTCGGACAAGGCCGTGAGCATATTACCGGTCGGCATCACCCGTATTGAAGGTGATTTCGAAAAAGATGACATTGTGCGCATCATTGACTTTCGCGGGAATGCAGTAGGAGTAGGTAAAGCAAACTGCGACTCCGCACAGGCCCGTGAAGCAATGGGGAAGCATGGCAAAAGACCTGTAGTGCACTATGATTATCTGTATATAGAATAATAGATTTTAGAGCCCAAAGATATGAACCTCAAAGAAACATTTACCACCGTACAGGCAGCCAGCCGGAAACTGGCTCTACTGGACGATCAAACAATCAACCGGATACTGAATGCGGTAGCAGATGCCGCCATCGCCGAAACTCCGTTCATCTTAAGCGAGAATGCAAAAGATCTCGCACGAATGGAACAGAGCAATCCGAAATACGACCGGTTGAAGTTGACGGAAGCACGGCTAAAAGGAATTGCAGCCGATACTCGCAACGTGGCTACCCTCCCCTCGCCATTGGGACGGGTATTGAAAGAAACCGTCCGCCCCAATGGAATGAAACTGACAAAGGTCTCTGTCCCGTTCGGTGTCATCGGCATCATTTATGAAGCGCGCCCCAACGTCAGTTTCGATGTATTTTCCCTTTGTCTCAAAAGCGGCAACGCCTGTATCCTGAAAGGAGGAAGTGATGCCGACTGCTCCAACCGGGCCATAGTCAGCGTTATCCACGATGTGTTAAAGCGTTTCGGCGTAGATACACATATCGTAGAACTCCTGCCGGCCGACCGGGAAGCCACGGCGGAACTCCTGCATGCCGTAGGATATGTAGATCTCATCATTCCGCGCGGCAGCAGTAATCTGATAAATTTTGTACGCGAGAATGCAACGATCCCTGTCATTGAAACAGGGGCGGGTATCTGCCATACTTATTTCGACGAATATGGAGATACAGCCAAAGGAGCCGCCATCATCAATAATGCAAAAACACGCCGCGTCAGTGTATGCAACGCACTGGATTGCGTTCTCATCAACGAGAAGCGACTGAACGACTTGCCGGAAATCTGCAAAAAATTACAAGACAGCAACGTCATTATCTTTGCCGATCCCCAAGCCTATCACAGTCTGGAAGGGCATTATCCGCCGGCACTCTTGAAACCGGCTACCCCGGAAAGCTTCGGCACAGAATTTCTGGACTATAAGATGGCAATCAAAACCGTGAAAAGTATTGAAGACGCCTTGGGGCATATTGCAGAATACAGTTCCAAGCACAGCGAAAGCATCATCACAGAAAATAAGGAATGCGCCGCCCTATTCAGCAAAATTGTAGATGCCGCTTGTGTATATACCAATGTATCCACGGCCTTTACCGACGGAGCACAATTCGGATTGGGAGCCGAAATCGGTATCAGTACGCAAAAATTGCATGCTCGCGGTCCGATGGCACTCGAAGAAATAACCTCCTACAAATGGATCATTGAAGGAGACGGACAAACGAGGGAGAGTTGAGAAGAGATGAGAGAGGGGAGAATGGAGATGGGAGAAGTATAATTAAAAAAATAGAGAGATATGAAGAAATTTACTTGTGTACAGGACATAGGCGATTTAAAAATCGCCTTGGCCGAAGCATTTGAGATTAAAAAAGACCGTTTTAAATATGTAGAGTTGGGAAGAAATAAGACTTTGATGATGATCTTCTTCAATTCCAGCCTGCGTACACGCCTGAGTACCCAAAAGGCGGCACTCAATTTAGGGATGAATGTTATTGTTCTCGACATTAATCAGGGGGCATGGAAACTGGAAACCGAACGGGGAGTTATCATGGACGGCGACAAACCGGAACATCTGCTGGAAGCCATTCCGGTGATGGGGTGTTATTGCGACATCATAGGCGTACGCTCTTTTGCACGTTTCGAGAATCGTGATTATGACTATGAAGAAGTAATCATTAACCAGTTCATCAAATACTCCGGTCGTCCGGTGTTCTCGATGGAAGCAGCCACGCGCCATCCGTTACAGAGTTTTGCCGACCTTATCACCATTGAAGAATACAAAAAAACCGCTCGGCCGAAAGTGGTCATGACTTGGGCACCCCATCCCCGTCCATTGCCACAAGCCGTACCGAATTCGTTTGCCGAATGGATGAATGCAACCGATTACGATTTTGTAATTACCCACCCCGAAGGTTATGAACTCGATCCGAAGTTTGTAGGCCGTGCAAAGGTGGAATACGACCAAATGAAAGCTTTCGAAGAAGCCGACTTTATCTATGCCAAGAATTGGGCTGCCTATACAGGTGACAATTACGGACAGATCTTAAGCAAAGACCGCGAGTGGACGGTAAGTGACCGCCAGATGGCAGTGACCAACCATGCTTATTTCATGCACTGTCTGCCTGTACGCCGTAATATGATCGTAACGGACGATGTCATCGAAAGCCCGCAGTCTATCGTCATACCGGAAGCTGCCAATCGTGAAATATCGGCCACAGTCGTATTGAAAAGACTACTGGAAGGATTGCAATAAGCAGCCTCAACACAGCATATCACAACAACAAAAGCTCCGGTTATCCGGCGGGAATACCGCAGACAACCGGAGCTTTTTCACTAAAACCATATTCAGCCTTCAACAGGCTATCCCAACACTACTGAAAGAATATCTTCTTCCCGTTTCTTATATAAATACCTCTCTGAGGATTCTGAACCACTCTACCGGACAAATCATAGATAATGCCATCTTCATCGGCAGCCTCACTAACCGTCTCCTCGATACCGGTCGAACTTGAAGCAGGTGTCAGATTTATATAGAAAAGATTATGCGAATCCGCCTTTGTCAATTCGTGCGAGCCGGCAGCTAATTTATAGGTAAGGATACCGTCTGAATCGCTTGCAACTTTCGTCCCGTCAATTTTAATATTAGGTGTTTTATCAGCTTTTCCAAAAACCAAAGTCAGCGTCATTTCCTCCTCTATTGTGAATTTTACAGAAGTGGCACTTTCCATTTTCAAACACCAATCATACTCCGTCCCGTTTACAGTTACCGAACCTTTATCTTTAGAATAGTTGCCTGTTACCGTATAAAAATCATTGGACGGTTTCTTATCAGCCGTGAAATAACAGGAATAATCGCCGTCCACCGGCGGCACAGGTTTATCATCACCGTCGCCATCGCCATCACCGTCACCATCACCGTCACCACCGGAAGTATCGCCGAAAACACCAACCAATTGAGAAGTATAATTAGTGATTGCAGACTTCAACGCAGTATTTACAGCAGACGAAGCGTCGTCAACCGCATTGTCAAAAGACCATTTAAAATCACCGTGCTGCATACGCCCGGCACCATATTGTCCGGAAACAATTCCCGGAATATCCGTTGCCACATCAACAGCGTATGTATACATCTTGCTCTTATCCGTATCAAAATTATTATAAGACGTACCTCCGGAAAGAGTCACATAAGAAGCCGGTACAACTTCATCACGTGTTTCCGCCTCATAACAATCAAAACTTGTAGCTGATTGCTTGTGTGTCACAAGCTTAAAATTGGAGGATTTCTCCGCGTAAACATTCCCATATGCTTTGATCATCCCACCGGTCTCTCCGCTAAAAGTTGCATTTTTCTCTCCATTTACAATATCTGTACCCTGCAAAGAAATCATCATCGGCTTATTTGTATTACGGAAATAGTTACTTTCTACAAATACGTTCGAACCGGTAGTAGCTCCCACCCCATATTTTGAGATACCGTCAAAATAATTATTGTATACATGTACGGTCATTGTACGCACACGAGGATGGCGCGAATCCGAGTGATCGAACCAATTATGATGATAGCTGATAAAATTCTCTCCCGTTTCGGATGTCATACCACAAAGAGCCATCTTACCCGAATCCCAAAAACGGTTGTAAGAGAAAGTCATATATTTGGAATCTGCCTTACAATCCAAAGAACCGTCACCTTTAGCCTGGTCCGAAGCACTACCGGTTTTACCATAAAAGAAATCAATATTATGCACCCAGCAATTACTATTATCAGTATCCAACGAGATACAATCATCCATACAGAGCATAACCGCAAAGTTTCTAATTTCAACACTCTTGCAATTTCTCAGCAAAATGCCGAATCCCCGGATTGTAGCATCATTTCCCACTCCCTCAAGGGTGATGTTCATCTCGCTGTTCGCATTCTTTCCTTTAATCTGTAATCCCTCCGCACTACTGGAAAAATGGTCCATGTCATTTGCTTCAATCAGGCCGATGATACGAATTACCAAAGGTGTCGTATCATACCCTTTCTGACGTGCATCGATAATGGTTTGAAGTCCAGTGAAGGTTTCAACCTTGCCCTTATTGTCTGTGACAACAGGACAGGTCACCGTTTTAGCGGTCTTAGAGGTAACATAAAGCACTTTAGCATTATCCTTCAATGTTCCGTCATCCTTATATGCACCTACACCCGAATAATTGAAATGAGCAAATCCCGCACGATCGTGCGCTTTCACTTCAAATGTAGAAGACTCAACAGCCTGACCGGTCATTTCCGTTCCCTCTTCATCCACCGGTACTATTTTAAATTGATAAGTTCCGGCTTTGACACCTATCACATCCGCACGCCCGTAATCTCCATAATTACGTACCAGTTCCGCATCCAATTTGGAATAAGAGCCGTCAACCGACTTACAATAAACGCTATAGGTAGAAGCCCCTTCTACCAGATTCCAAGTGACATAGCCCGATTCGAACCAGCCTCCCACCTCTTTGATGGAAGTAGCAGCCGATAAAGCCATCGGCATTAATAAGGCAAAGGCAAACAAAAGTAAAGTTTTGAATTTCATAGTCTCCAATTTTATTAATTATATATTCAATGAAAAAAATCGCGGGTTTGACGACTGCAAGATTACGGAGAACTACGAAAACCCATGTGTAATAATAAGCCTTTTATGTAGAAAAAACGGTTTGCCGGGCTTTATCACCCAACAAACCGCTTTATAGTAAGCCTCTCCCCGCCCTCTCCGTGGGAGAGGGAGTAAGAAATGACTCGCAAACAATTGATTAGCAGTACTAACTTTGGCTCCCCCTCCCACGGAGAGGGTTGGGGAGAGGCTGTTTACTGTTCAATTGTCTTTCCTGCCTGCTGCCAAGCATTAAATCCTTTATCCAATTCAAAAACCTGATATCCCCGTTCACTCAAAATATCAGCCGCCTTCTTACTACGCTTTCCACTGCGACAATAAACCGCCACCGGCCTGTCTTTCTGAAGAGTAGAATCGGCAATGGCAGCAAACGAATCATCAAGTACGTTGATATTGATCGAAGCAGGGATACGTCCTTCCGAATATTCGGCCAAAGTACGAACATCCAGACGTTGCACATCGGAAGCTTCTATCAGAGACTCAAAGTCATTCACCGACAGCGACTTAAACTCGCCCTTCTGCTGGCAAGAGAAAAGCGTAGAGAAAAACAGGAAAACTCCTGTAAACAATTTATTCATCTTTGATATTTTTTATCGGGTTAGTATTAAGTTCGTTTCAGCCAGATTATTTAGCAGCCAAATAATTAGTCAACGGATTCGCATACATCAGCAACATCTTTTCGCGCAGAAACGGAATATCTTTATTCGGGATATCGATCTTGCCCAGTTGCTGCTCTATATAGTTTTCAAAATGAGCCTTTTCTTCCGGAGTATAGTAACCGGTAAATTCATCGGTCCCCGTCCGTAAATCATGAGCGATGTAATTACCCGGATACAAACGGTAACTGGCATGAATACGTCGGTCTATCAATGAAGAAATGTGCGCAAACAGCTCCGTCTTCGGCAAGCTGCGATCCATCTTTTCAAGAACATCATTTATGCAGGGAGCGGCCTGGAAATGTACTTTTCCCTTATAGCCGAACAGCCCCGTTTCCATATTACGCAAATCATCCTGCGTCGTTTTCTTATATCCCTCGATATCCCTTTTCAACTGAAACTCCTGCGCCTTGAGAAAATCGCAAGGGTCATATTCATACGAGATCGCCATCGGAGCTATGTTTATCTCCATCAGACGGTCTATAAGATCCCCTTCACCACCCATAGCCAACATCTTGAGCACGCTGTCCTGCGTACGGTCATTGGAGTCCTTGGCACGTCCTTCGCGCTGTGCAATCCAGACGGATTGATTCTTCTCCAGGATTGTGTAATGGATGTATCGTGACATGCGGGCAGAAGATTCCAGCATCTGACGCATGGTCAGCGCACGCTGCACAATAAACGACTTATTGACACGGACAAACTTCTTGATCCACGGATAGATCAGCAGATTGTCTCCGATCGCAATTTCTACTGTATCCATGCCCTGGTCCACAAGCAAAATCGAAAGGAAGCCCGAATCAAGAATGATATCCCGATGGTTGGTTATATACACATACGCCTTCTTTTTATCCGGTAGTGCCGTATGATCGAGAGTCAGGCCATTCGTATGCCTTTCGGACAGTTTCCAAAGGATATCATAGCAGAAGGTCTTCTGGAAATCCAGCTTTGTTTTGCAAGCACGTATTTTCTGGGCCAGAATCTCAAAAGGCACATTCGGTATCACAGTACAAGCGGCTTTCTGAAATGCCGGATCGGCAATTAATTCCTCGAATATACGGGGAAGTTCTTCGTCGTGATAAGGACGGATTTCATCAAACTCTGTTGTATTCATAACGCGTCACTAAAATTTATTCTCTATTATATCAGTCATTACATCCTTTATATCCAATCCGGCAGCACGCACTTGTTGTGGAATAAAACTGGTAGCTGTCATTCCGGGAGTCGTATTTACTTCAAGCAGGTTTATCTTATCACCGGCCGTAATGATGTAATCGACACGGATAATTCCCGAGCATCCCAAGATGTCATAAATGGCAGAAGTCAACGTTTGTACACGGCGTGTCAACTCATCGGAAATACGGGCCGGAGTAATCTCATCCACTTGTCCGTTGTATTTGGCATCGTAATCGAAAAATTCATTGTCGGTTACCACCTCCGTTATAGGAAACACTACTGATTTCTGTTTTGTTTTGTAGCAACCGCAAGTTATTTCAGAACCATCAAGGAACGCTTCTACAAGAACTTCCTGCGCTTCACTGAATGCTTTCAGAATGGCGGGCTGTATTTGTTCACGGGTTTTCACTTTCGTCACTCCGAAGCTGGAACCTCCTAAACTCGGCTTGATAAAGCAGGGCAGACCGATTTTCTCTATCACGTCTTCATCCGAAACAGTTTGCCCCTGGCGAAGCAGTAACGACTCGGATATCCGAATACCGATAAGTCATGGCAGCCGCCAATACTCCACAGCAGGAATAAGGGATACGCATCATATCGAAATACCCCTGAAGACGCCCGTCTTCACCCGGAGTGCCGTGAATAGTGATATAGGCGAAATCAAACTTCACCTTTTCCGCCCCTTTCATGAAGCTAAAATCATTGCGGTCTACCGGCGCCTTGCGTCCATCAGGCAGTTGCACTTCCCAACGGAGCCCTTCCATCTCGACGATATACAAATCATACTTCTCCTTGTCTATAAAAGAGCATATCCCCTGTGCACTACGCAGGGATACATGAAATTCGGAGGTATCACCTCCTGCCACGATAGCAATTGTGCGTTTCATTCTATTTCTCTGTTACTTATATAGCTTCTCCACTTCTCTATCAACCGGCTCATATCATCGGGCATTTCCGAGGTGAAATACATCTCCTCTCCCGTAACAGGATGTACGAACCCCAATGTCATGGCATGCAAAGCCTGCCGTGGACAAGTGTCAAAGCAGTTATTTACGAATTGTTTGTATTTACTAAAATGAGTCCCTTTCAGAATCTCATGTCCGCCATACCGTTCGTCATTGAACAATACATGGCCGATATGCTTCATGTGGACCCTGATCTGATGCGTACGCCCTGTCTCCAGAATACACTCCACCAACGTCACATAGCCCAAACGTTCGAGCACACGATAGTGCGTCACGGCATGTTTGCCGACAGTAGGATCGGACATGACCGCCATCTGCATCCTGTCCTTCGGGTTACGGGCGATATTGCCGACGATCGTCCCTTCGTCCTGCTCCACATTTCCCCATACCAATGCACGATAACGCCGTTTCGTCGTTTTATTAAAAAACTGGATTCCGAGATTCGTTTTCGCATCCGGTGTTTTTGCAATGACCAGCAATCCGGAAGTATCCTTGTCGATACGGTGTACCAAACCTACGTGGGGATCGTTGGCATCATAGTCAGGATTGTCCTTCATATGCCATGCCAGCGCATTGACCAGTGTACCGTGATAATTTCCATGCCCCGGATGTACCACCAGACCGGGCGGCTTATTCACCACCATTACATATTTATCTTCATATACGATGTCGAGGGGAATGTCTTCCGGAATAATTTCATTCTCATAACGCGGACGGTCCATCATCACCGTAATCACATCCAACGGCTTCACCTTATAGCTACTTTTCACCGGTTTCCCGTTGGCCCTTACCAAACCGTCTTCGGCAGCTTTCTGGATACGGTTGCGCGAAGCATTGACAATACGCTCGAACAAATATTTGTCGACTCTCATCATCGCCTGCCCTTTATCCACAACCACCCGAAAGTGTTCGTACAACTGGGCATCCGCTTCCTCTCCGACAGGTTCTATATCATCAATATCATTCTCTATATCGTCCGGCAATTCCTCTATCATACAGTTTTCTTTCTAAATCTTGACAGGTATCCACTTAAAACCACGAATCATCAACCGGTGATTCATGACTATCCATTATGCTGTCTGCATTTTGAATGGAATCATTATCCACAGGCAACTCCTCTCCATCTCCCACCAACAGCGTCAGAGTGGCTCCTACGGGAACCTTATCCCCCATCTCCAATTGCCGGCCCATATACTTCACTCCATACACCCAGTCCTTTTCTCCGGGAATCATTTCATTCTCAGACAGTTTAAATCCCGCAGCCAATATTTTAGCCTGTGCCTGGCGCATCGAACTATTGTCCGCTACATCCGGCACGGGACGCAAAGGAATATTCAATGTATTGATAGTCAGATAAATTATTCTTCCCTCTTTTACTTTTTGCCCCACCGACGGGGTTACATCCAAAATACTTCCGGCCGGCTTATTCTTCACATAACTGGAATCCGATACAACACAAACCAACCCATGATTACGGAAAAGCATTTCCGCTTCATCAATTGTCATGCCTTTGACATTCGGCACTACGACAGCCTCGCCGTGACGGGTATAACTATCCAGCCATTTCAATACTCCGAAAAACAACAGGCAAACCACTGCCACCATTGCCATCAGATTTAACCAAAAGTATTTATTGGCCTTGAACGAAAAAAATTCCTTTATTGTCATAAATCTTAGCTGTTAATCCGCGTCAAAGATACAATTTTAACTACACAGTAGCATAGAGTTTGCATAGTTTTTCATTTCCGGAGACAGGGCGAGATACGTTAAGTTCGTTTCATACTATTGAAACGAACGGTTCCTCTTTATTGAAACCAACAGTTTCAATAGCATGGAACGAATGGTTTCATCCGTATGGAACGAATGGTTTCATTAAGTGAAACGAATGGTTCCACACCGAGAAACCCGGCCTGACATGCCGGGATACCCCGGATACCCTAACACAGTACGAATGGTCACCTCCGAAACGACAGGTCACCTGCCGGCATAAAAAAAGAAGCAAAGACAATGTCTTTACTTCTTCAATTTCGTTTTTTACAACTCTGCAGAATAATTCCTTATGCTTTCACTCCGTTGTATTCGTCAGAAACAGTCAGCTTCTTACGACCTTTAGCACGACGTGCAGCCAATACTCTACGGCCGTTAGCAGTTGCCATTCTCTCACGGAAACCGTGTTTGTTTTTTCTCTTTCTGTTAGAGGGTTGA
>OGEU01003449.1_pt1 | contig 10093 bp, 9 predicted proteins | sample 1570651 | NCBI WGS metagenome assembly OGEU01 (sample SAMEA2582129, study PRJEB24529) | metagenome | biome: Human gut stool | place: China | collected 2011
TGATCCCCCGGGCAGCCGCTTCATAGATCAACTCCCAGAACTGGCGGCGGGTGACGGGATCGACGCCTCCGGTAGGCTCATCCAAGAAAACGATCTTGGGATCATGGATGATCGCCACGGAGAAGGATAGCTTCTGTTTCCAGCCCAAGGGCAGGGAATCGACCAAGGTGTTCCGCTCCTTTTCCAGCCCGAGGATATCCAGCAACTCATCCGTTTTCTGGGACAGCTGCCGTTTAGACAAGCCGTAGATACCGCCGAAGAGACGGATATTCTCCCATACCTTTAGATCGCCGTATAGGGAGAATTTCTGGCTCATGTATCCGATATTCCGTTTGATGGACTCGCTCTCCCGGTAGACATCGAAACCGGCTACCCGGGCCTCGCCGGATGTCGGGACCGACAGGCCGCAGAGCATACGCATGGCGGTGGTCTTCCCTGCCCCGTTTGCCCCGAGGAAGCCGAATATCTCGCCCGGCTCCACCTCGAAACTGATATGATCGACGGCGGTGAAGGTGCCGAAACGTTTGGTCAGTTGTTTTACTTCTATCGCTTTCATTTTTTATCCTTATTTCATAATTACAATGCCGCATTTCCCCAAGATTCGACCGCGCACCCGATGCAAGGCCAAATATTTTCTAAATATTCAATATCATTACTTGTACCTTTAGAACTTTTATATTCATCTATTTTAGATTGATTTAAAATTCCTACTGTATCTAAGTTTTCATACATACTGTCTTCTTGGCTTGATTTGTCTAAATCCTTTATCTGATTTTTTATATGGTTGCTCCAATCTCTGTAAAATTCAGAAGAGCTTCTTTTAAACCTGATTTTGCACTTTGTAAAAAAATGTATTCCATCGGGATTCCTGCAAGTCTGAACATGGCTCTTCCCTCCCTGCTCATTTCATCATTAAATGTAATCCTTGCAGGCTTTGGTCAGTCTTATGTCTTTGTGCTTGGAGTCTATTACAAATTACAGACATTCCTTTATCTTCCTGCTAACGGAGTCATTCAGGGGATGAGACCACTGATTGGATACAATTATGGTGCAAAAGAGCATAGCCGTGTAAATAAAATTTATCAGACCTCTTTAATCCTTGTGCTGGCGATTATGGCAGTAGGAACTGTCCTGTGCTTATGCATCCCAGGAACTTTGATCCATCTGTTCACAGCTACACCTGCAACCATAAAGATTGGTTCCTCTGCTCTTCATATTATCTGCCTCGGATTCCTTGTATCTTCTGTTTCAGTTACAAGTTCGGGAGCTTTAGAAGGACTTGGAATGGGATTACCATCCCTCATCATCTCCCTCTGCCGCTATACGCTGATCATCATTCCGCTGGCTTTTCTTCTAAGCCTGCTGCAGGGAGTATCCGGTGTCTGGCACGCATTTTGGATTACCGAAGCAATCACCGCAATCATTTCTTACTGGATCTACCATAAGAAAGTAAGAGCTTTGTAAACTTTTTTGACCCCGACATCTATAAAACAGTATAACATAAAACGATTCCTATTTGACTACATACTTGACTACATTGGAATTATCCAGAAAATGAAAAAAGCCAGAAGCCTTGAAAATTCAAGGTTTCTGACTCTTCAGTCAACAGGGGATGAGAGAATCGAATTGCAAGACTCTATCCCCTAAAAGGCTAAAATTTGTTGAAAAATCAGGCTTTTTCCTTGTTATTAAATTGATACCTTTTGAATCCAGTTGATACCGTGGCATAAGTATGAATTAAAAGTTAATGGCATTATTAATCTGCGCGATTTTTGTTTTTTCACTTTTGTTACAGAAATAATATAACTTTCGTGTTGTAGCGATATCGCTGTGTCCCATTTGCTCAGATACGATACTGTCGTCCACATTATTATCAAGTAATGTTGTACCATAAGTCTTTCTTATCTTGTGCGTTGATCTATGATCAATTTTCAAGATATCACAGATAGAAGAGAGGCGCTTGTTAAATGTGTTCTCTCGTATTCTTTTACCATTGTTCATAAAAAGGTATTCGCCATGCGGGTTTAATTTCTGGATTTGTGCTAAAGTCCATTTGACGGAGTCAGGAAAATACAAGTCTCTATTTCCAGCATCAGTTTTTGCAAATGCTTTGATTTCAACTTTCCATTTTCCGTTATCATCTCTGTATTTAACTTCGGTTCTGCAGACACGAATGTAATGTGATTGTATATCTTCCGGTTTCAAAGCTGATAGCTCACCAATACGCATACCAGTTTGTAGTTGTAGAAGTAATCCCATATTCCAAATATCAATATTATGTTTCAAGTAACTTGTTAGAATAGGAATTTCCTCTTCGGAAAATACTTCTTTTCGCTTGTTTGTAAGTTTCTTTTCAAAAATATTATTCGGCAGTTCTAAATCTCCAAAGAATTCTGACATACTAAGCTGCGTATAACCTTTTGATTTACCGTATTTAAAAATTCCACGTACTAACAAACGAAGACCAGCGTAGGATTTACGGGTTAAATGTTTTTCGTGAATGCTGGATTTGATGAAATCAGTTAAATCAGGGTAAGTAATATTTTTAAATTTCTTTCTGCAGATTGGATGAGCAGAAGGAAAAAAACGTTGAAAGTCAGTGCAGTATCTGTCATAAGATTGTTTCTGAATTTCGCCATATTTTAATTTACTTTCTGACCACTCCGTGAATACATCTTTCAGATAAATCTCTTGTTGGTGACTGATATAATATTTAACGATGAGATCTTCAAGATCTTTTTTGTTTTTTCTTTTACGAAATATGCGGCCGTTTTTATTTTCTATATCAGGCAGATATGTTTTCCAAAGATTATCTGTTTCACTATACCATATAGAATAAGGGTGATTTGATAAGATTTCTTTTCTTTTCATATCCTCTATTCTCATGGATATTTCATTGATATCAATTATACCTGATTGCAAGGCAACCTGCAATGTTTCTTCTTCGGAGATGCCGCTATTAAGATATTCCATAATAATCAGATCTCCTCAAGGTATATTAAGTTGTCAAAGAACAATGATAAGATATACTCAAGCATTGTGTGGGTCATGCGTTGTTTGAGTTTCCTTATCTTCAAAAATTGTTTTTAAATACTTCATGTTTTTTTCAGCAGTCTTTTCTCGTTTGTTTTCACCGTCTACTAAAATCGGTGTACACCGCTCAAGAATCCGGTCATAGATCCTTCTCTTGTTAATATTAGATTCTCCTTTTATCTCTTTCAGAGGAAGATTTGTTGTCGTGATCAATGGTTTTCCGGAACGATATCTATGGTCGATCACATCAAATATGATTCCAAGTGCATATTCGCTACTTCTCTCAAGACCTAACTCATCGATTATCAATAATGAACAGCGAGATAGTTCATTCATATATTCCGTCTTATTCTCTGCTCTGAACATTGTATCGACAATCGTATTAAAGTTTGTCATTTTTACAGTGACGTTCCTTTCCAAAAGGGCATTGGCAATGCAGGCTGCTACATAGGTTTTTCCTGTACCTAATGGTCCCCAGAATAAGAGCCCTTTTGATTGCTGTTTCATTTCATCCCAGTTATCAACATATTTTTTTGCTTTACATATAGCAGGAGTCATCTCTTCTGTATTTGCAAAGGTCTTATTCTTCATTGTAGCCTCATCAAAACAATTCTGTCTGTTTTTAGCGATTTGTACTCTGCGTTCTTTCTCTTCTTGTTCGGCCTTTTCAATCGTATTTGCATCCCTTTCACAAGCACACTGTCGGTAACGTAACCTAACTCCTAATAGATCGTTTTCTGGCAGCCATGCTTGCTTAGGTTCCTTGCAAACAGAACAATGTATCAGATCATCTTTTCCTATAAATGTATTTTCTTTCTCCATCATAAACTCTCTCCTTCCTGACATTCATAGTTCAGCTTATTATTACTAATATTATTCTTATTTATTATTACTTTATTAGGTGCCGACTTTTTGACCCTCATATGGCCAGTATTTTGACCATACAATGGTTGATTATACGACCGTCCATTTTCTAACTGGGTTGAATCACTGACCTTCTGATAAATCTCTTCCGTAGGAATCTTTATATACAAGTGGTTTGGCCTGGAAAATCCACCAGATTTTCTTACCAGTAGTCCGGCTTCATCCAATTCCTTTAATGCAGACTTTATGGATGACCTGCATTTCCCAGTATGTTTTATTAATTCCGTAATCGGATAGATCACATAGATCCAACCATTTTCATCCAGCCAGTTATTCATCTGTGAGAGTCGCGCCCGGTCATACAGCAGCATATACACCACCTTCCCGTTTTGAGAAATCGGGTACTTCAACAGGAACTTAGGAAACTGGAAGTATGTAACCGAAACTTCTTCCTTTGTTATGTAGTTATAATTCAATCTTTCACCTCATTTCGATTTTTCGATATTGATATATAGGGTTAAGTTCTTCAGATGGTCGGCTTTTTACCCCTTCACATATACAAAAGGAGTAGGGACAAAAAACAGGCTCAGTACTAAAATTAAAAAAGGAGATTAATATGAATCAATAGATTTGATATTTTTGAATGTAATGTATTAGTAACTATTAATGATAAAATCGATTCTGTGCTAAAATACGATGTCTAGACATTAGATTTTGCGACTGGAATTGGAAAGGCATAGTATGTATAGGCTACGAAAGTCAAAGTACCTTTTCAGGCCATATTCAATACGTTGACAGAAAGAATATCAAAAGGTCAAAAAGCGAACTTTCCCTCTTGGACCTATACATTTTATCGTCTAACAAATTTTGATTTCATTTTTACTCATGATCATGGGAACTTTTTTGCTCAAATCGTATACAGAGCTACTTGTTTGTGAATTCAATTAAGGAAAATTTAGGTGAGGTTTGTTGGAAGATGAATATTCAGTGTAAACGGTGAATAGTAGGTACCAAGATTTTTGTTAGTTTTCATGAGATGTCTATTTAATTACAAAAATAAGCGAATATTGTCAAGAGCACTCAGAAAAATCTGGGTGTAATTTTTCTTGATATATTATTTAGAATTACATCCTCAATCGGTCAAGGGACATGATTTCCAATTCACTTCGTACTTTTCCTCAGTTACGGATTGACATTGTCCATTTTTTTGCGATTTCGAAAGTACTCAGGTATAATGCCTTCATTAGCGCCTGGGAACTTGGAAATACGCTCCTCTGCTTGTTCAATCTACGATAGCAGGAATTTAGTGATTCTATAGCATTTGTAGTATAAAAAGCAGTACGGACATCCTTGGAAAACTTGAAGATTGGAGAAATAGCATCCCAGTTGTTATACCAGTGATTCATAGCACTTGGGTATTGTCCGGACCATTTCTTTGTCACAGTTTCTAACTGCTTTCTAGCAGTTTCTTCGTTTGCTGCTGTATAGATTGTCTTTAAATCCTTTGCAAAGGCTTTCATATCTTTGTTTGCAACATATTTCAGCGTATTTCTCACCATATGTACAATACAACGCTGTTGCTCTGTTTTAGGAAAAGCCGTAGAGATTGCATCCTTGATTCCTGTTAATCCGTATGAGCAGAGAATGAGGATATCCTGAACTCCTCGATTCTTCAAACTGTTCAATACAGAAATCCAGTACTTACTACTTTCATTTTCGCCCACAACAATGCTTAGGACTTCTTTCATACCATCTTCATTGATACCAAGCACGACATATGCTGCAAGTTTCCTGATTACACCATCATTGCATACTGAGAAATGTAGCGCATCAATAAAAACAATTTGCCACACAGGCGACAAAGGACGATTCTGCCATTCCTCGATTCGAGGAAGTAATTTATCTGTGATATCCGATACCATTCCTTCACTTACTTCAAATCCGTAAATATCCTCTATGGTTTCTGAAATCTGTCGTGTAGTCATTCCCTTTGCATACAAGGAGATAATCTTGTCATCAATCGAAGAAATGTCTTTTTGACGTTTTGGAAGCACCTGTGGATCAAATGAACTCTGACGATCCTGAGGTACCTCTACCTAAAATTCACCATATTTACTACGGACAGTCTTGGGTTTCGTACCACTATGGTAGTTAGGCTCACCGCATCTTTCATAACGGTCGTAGCCGAGATGATTATCCATTTCTGTTTCAAGCATATCTTGAATTGTTCCGGAAAGCAGATTTTTTAGAGTATCCTGAATATCTTCAGCAGAAATTATGATTCGGTATGCACAAAAGCGATTTCCATATCATCGGACAGTTGATGTAAAACCATCTGGAATATTCATTCACCGTTTACACACTAACAGTCACAGAAGATAGAAAAATAGGAACCGACTCACAGTTTTCAATCTATGAATCGGTTCCTTGAGGAAAGGAAAATGTTCTAATAGTCTATTTAGCCTGAACTATTCACGGAACAGTATTAAAACTGATAACAGCACCACGAATCTTAAAAATGAGCCATGAAGTCATTCGCAAGATAGGATGCTTTTTCATGGAGAAGTACCATCCTCTTTTAACCGGATTACATAGATTGTGCCATTTTGAGCCTGTGCTTATAAAGAACAGACGTAGCGAAACCGCTGTCATCACGAAACTGTATTTTTATCAGGTCTCCGGTCATTCCATCATAACAGACAAGTGGATGCTCTTTTTTTATTCACTTGATAGGTGAAACAGCAATATTCAATTAAAATACAGTAATTATGTGGATTTTAGCCACTTCACACGGCATAACTGTGAATAATCTAGGTTTACTATTCCCATTCGCAAATAAACATCATTCCCCCTCTGTCTGTTTGTTTTCCAAAATCTCCATCATTCCAAGAGCCATCTGAAAACTTAAAATAATACATTGCGAAATTTTCATCTAAATTATCATTATTTGGTTCTTCTGCATGCCAATTCGTATAAGAACTTACTTCGCCGTTATCCCACACCCAAGTTCCTTCCTCTTCTTTATCCGTGAATCCAAAATAAGCGTTTTCATATCCGAATTTATTTTTTAAACATGAATAAACAAATTCATCCTCTTCTTTACTAGTAATCGTAGCAAGATAGCCCCCTTTAGATTCACAATATTCTTTTGCTTCTTCCCATGTAGTTACTGAGCTTAAATTATACACATAATAGGAATGTCCATTAAATTTAACAGCCTCTGATGGAATATCTGTCTGCTTATCTTCCAAATTTATTGGTGTATAATCTAATGCAAACTCAACAGCTTTAGCTGCGTTTATCATATAATAACTGCCGTTATCAGCTTTTCTTCGGCTAGAAACAGCTATATCTGCTGTCTGTTGAATAATATTCTTAACAGTACCAGAACTCATATCTAAATTTGTGGACCATACCATCGCTGTAATTCCAGCAACAATAGGTGCTGCCATAGATGTCCCTGAATCATTAGCATAATTTCCATTTAGTCCTCCCATTACTGTTGTACTAAATACATCAACCCCTGGTGCACACACTGTAATAGTTTTACCATAATTAGAAAAATTTGCCAATTGCCATGTTCCATTTTTCTTCTTTTTATCCACAGCTCCTACTACCAAATACGAATCAAGCACATCCTGAACTGAAATATTATGTTCAAGTTGTATATTATTTTTATCAAAGGAATCAAAAACTTCTTTCACCATCTCCTCATCAATTGAAGAAAAATATCCTCCATATTGTTTAGCATCAATACCATTTTTATTTTTATCTCCATTTCCAGCCGATTGTGTGATAATAAAATCGCCCTTGGTATCTTTTGAATCTAACATGAATATTAGATATTTAATTGTCTCGCGTGCACTATTTTCTGCATTAATCCGCGTTTCTTTTGCATTAGTTGGAGCAGTTCCACTTGACATATTAACAACTTTGCAATTATTTGAAATACATAATTCTATTCCAGCTAACAATGAACTTACCGCTATATTACTCCTTTTCTGCTTTGATGTAGCATAACAATCAACACCATATAATTGTACTTTATCTAAAATTCCAGTTATTCCCGTCTCGTTGTTATTAGTTGCACCTATAATTCCTGCAACATGTGTACCATGATGCTCTACACTATTCACTTCATTGTTAAGAACTGTAATATTTAAATCTTCATGTGATGTATCAAATCCATTGTCTACAACACCTACATTAATAGTAGCTAAAGACTCATTATATTGCCATGCAGATAATACCTTTGAGGCCTCAATCCACCAATTATAACCTTGCGGTTTTTCTTCATTCCAATCTACGCCTAAAATGCCCTGAAATACATCTCGCCACGGATCATTAGGTAATGCAATATCTTCTTTCTCCATACTATATACTCTATCAATAATTGCATACTTAACTTCTTTAAATCTCATAACTTTTTTGCAATAAAATTCTAGGCTTTCTTTATCCATAGCTCCAACTTGAATTTGATATTGATAAATTTCTGGGATTTCACCAACAATGCTTCCTCCAAGACTATCTGCAATATTCACAATTTGTTTTCTTGGAACATCACTATAAGCAAATATCAATATCATATTATTTACATACCCACTTGTTTTACTGTCATTATCATATACAATATTCTCTTCTTTAGGAATGTAACTTTCACCTATCAATTGCCCTGAAAAATCACCAAATTCCTGTTTTTGTTCTGTTCTTTCTAACAGATCGACTACAAATGGTATCTTGATTATGTTAAAATGTACACAGATTCCAATTACAGATATCAATAAAAATAAAAGCACACACACAATTTTACATGTACGCCTTCTTTTTATATCTTTCAATTGTTTGTCCTTTTTCATAAAATAAAATTCTCCTTAATACTACAAAAGCATAGAGAAAATCAAATCTGTTTCTCTATGCTCAATAAATTTCAATATTTTATACTCTACCTATTTTCATTAAAAAGATTTCCTGATATCCAAAAACTTTATTCTGTTTTAGTGTATTCGTCTCCATCTATAACCAGAGTTTCCTTTGAAACAAAATATTGACTTCTATTATCAAGTGCTTCTTCTTCTGAATCTGTTAGTTCATAAGAGCTATCCGTATGGCCTCCCGCACTGCTCAAAAGCAATGTCCCGTCATCCTTCACTGTATAACGGTCTGCACTTTCTAGCCAAGCTCCATTGTAAGTAAATGGCGCTACACATGAACCATCTTCATGAAATTCTAGTATATCGTTTTTTTCTGACACCCATGTTCCTTTGAGAAGATCCTTTGGCTTATTGCTACCACAAGCTGTTATTGAAAATACTGTAAATACTAAACATATAATTAATATCCATTTAATCGAACTTCTTTTCATACTTTTTTCCTTCCATTAACACAATTTTCCGCACTTCGTTTCTAACATTTCACTTACTTGTTTTGCATCTTTACAAACTACACGATACTGCTTTCCTTCAACTAAACTTATATATATTTGACAATGAGCACTATCTGCCTTCACGGAAATAATAGATGAATATGGCACGCGAACATCTTTCATATATTTACTACTTGTCAAACCCAATAAAATCTTATTTGTACAATCGGAAAACTCTATAAATTCATTATATAATGTTATTTTTGTTCTCTTTAAAGAGATTATTATTCCCATAATTAAAATACCAAACAAAATAAAAATTATCGCCATTGCTAGTCGTGGACCGCTAGACAATGCATAACTACTTTTTAAACTTATCTGTCCTACATATACCGATCCCTCTTCACTGAATGTATTATTTCCTTTTTCCAATACATGTGAATACCTTTTCTGAATTAAAAAAAACACACCTAACGCTTCCAATGCAATAAATAAAAAAATCATTGATAGTGTGTACCTTTTACTAATCCCTTTTCCTTGATAAATAATTTGTTTTTTCATTTTTCCAAACTTCCCTTCCTTTGATTTTTCTCTATGTGTTAATTTTAGTACATATATTTACTAAAATCAATAGTAAACATATGTACTATGATATTTTATCTTTATGAAAGAGATAAATAGAAAATCAATGAACAAATCATATATTGATATTATGCGTGGGCTCCGTGAAGATAACGATAAGACACAGCAAGATATTGCTGATTTTCTTGGGATTTCACAAACAATGTATGCTCGCTATGAACGTGGTGCTAATGAACTTCCTATTCGCCATCT
>OGEU01003459.1_pt1 | contig 10062 bp, 7 predicted proteins | sample 1570651 | NCBI WGS metagenome assembly OGEU01 (sample SAMEA2582129, study PRJEB24529) | metagenome | biome: Human gut stool | place: China | collected 2011
GAGATGAAATGGGACGTGAAGAAGTCTTTATTCATGCAGAGAAAGACCTTAATCATATTGTGAAACATGATGAAACGACCCAAGTGGGGCATGACCGCACAGAGCAAGTGGGTCGCAATGAAACAATCCATATAGGCAATGACCGTACAGAAACAGTCGGACAGGATGAAGACCTGACTATCAATCGAGACCAAATACGCAGTATTGGACGCAATCGAATCACGAAAATAGAAAAAGACGATATTCTGAATGTGAATAATAACCGTCGAGTTAACGTCCATGCTGATAGCCTCATCAAAGTCGGACAGGATTTAAATATTGAAATTGCTCAAAATGGCAGCTGGGTTGCGGGTGAGCTTTTTGAACAAGTTTGTAAACAGTTTGATTTAGAAGGTTATGACGAAGTTCATATTCAAGGCCCTGCCGGTGAAATCGTGTTAAACCAAGAAGGGATTACGCTGATTGGGAATGTGTATGTTGAGGGACCACTTACGGAAGATGCGGGGGCGGCAGATGGGGTGAGTCCGTTTGAAACGCAACCTAATGGCTCACAACCGGTAGATATTCAAGATTTAATTATTTCATAATTCATTACAATAAGAATAATAAAGGAAGTTTTCATTATGCCAGAACAAAAGAAGAAAGCGACTCCAGAAACCTCAAAAGTCGAAAGTCCGAAAATACCTAATGTTGCCTACCCACTGAAACCGAGAAGCAATACCACGAATCTGTCTCAACAATACTTTAATCATCTTGCAGGAGATGAAAGTGCGCGCTTTTTATTTAATAATAGTGGTCTTTGGCATCAAGGGATTCATTTAAGAGCCTCAAAGTTTCCGAGTAGTGAATTTGAGAATAACAAGATTTGTGCGATAGCCGATGGCAAATTGATAGCTTATAAAGTGGATAGTGAATATAAAACCGATGCCAAATCTGAATCATCAAAAGCAAGTGCGGTGTATTCTACGGGCTTTTTTTTACTGAAACATGAAGTAGCTTATCCGAAAGACAATGTGCTGACGTTTTATTCGCTTTATCGTCATACAGCGAAATTAAGTGATTACAAAAGTGGAATAGAAGAGCTTGTTGGTATCACCAAGTCGGCAGATAATAAGATTGTTATCCGAGATGCACAAAATAATCCGCTTAATCCACGAGTGGAGTTGAAGAATGGCGTAACGATTGGAGTCAAACGACACACGCAGACGCAAGATAAGTTTGATGAATTACTTTGGTATAGAGAGACCAAGGACAATAAAACGGTTGAGCATAAACCTAAACCAGGTGAGCATTGGCGCATTTTTAATCAGTCTTATGAGGAGATGCAAAATGAGAAAATCAAAGGCCTTCCACTGCTAAGCAAGCATAAGATTGATACACAAGTTGATGTTGAAGTAAAGCTGGATAAACCCATTGAGATTAAAGCGGGTGAAGCATTAGGTCTGATGGGTGAATATAACCAAATAGGTGAAAGTGGTGAAAAACTCCTACATTTGGAAGTGTTTACTTATGATGATATAAGCCAATTTACAGCAAAAGCGAAGGCAGCTTATCTAAAGGACAAAGAAAAGAAAGGGATAAAAGATAACTTTCTGTATGTAGCACGAGGTAGTCAGCTTTATAGTATAACGAATGGTGAAGTGATAGAGCTTGAGAAAAGCAAAGTTGAAATCATGGTGCCGTTAGCGGATGTAGCGAAGCAGACCGTGAAGAAGAAAACGGATAAGGTGGGTAAAGATTACTACAATGTACAACCTTATCTTTATAGTTTGCCACAAAAGAATAAAGAGGGTGGGATTTATGTGGATAGTAGCCATTTAACACATGGTTTATTGTTCCCTGGTGTGAATATTTTTAATCAATCTGGAAATGGGCTTTGTATATTCAAACATCCTCTTCATCAAAACATAGACCCGAAAGGTGATTTAACGACTGAGCAGAAAAATGAATTAGACCCGGTGTTTAAGTCCATTATGAACGAACTTAGTTTAGATAAGGATAAAAACAAGCCAGTGGTATTTGAGGCAGGAAAGCTCAAGGATTTATTATTAACCCCAGTACAACAACGAAGATTAACGGGAATTGTTGTCAAACATGACAGCGAATGGAAGAAGGCCAGGACGGCAGATTTTAGTCAAACCTGTGGTGTTTACCGTGCAAATGGAAAAGAAGATACCGCTAAGAGAATAGAGAAACGGATAGCTGACTTATCGATAAAGTTAGAGGTGGACGGATTTAACTCGAACAAGCAGGCGTATTATCTGCATCCGTTGGGGTTGATTGGGTGGTTGGCTGTTGCAGGTTGTCAATGTGGACAGAAACTTATTAATGCGATTAAATGTACTAGGTATAAAACTAAAGTAAGGACACAATATGGTCCGGTTTATAAAGGTAACCAGCCTTTAAGTAGTTATGCTCATTGGAACAGACTTATATCAGAGGGTAAAGTCTCTCAAGATGAATCACGAATACTTATTGCTATGTCTGCAAATGAAGGTAATTTAGATGCCGTTCAATCGTATGACAGCGAGATATTAACGGCAGGTGCTAGTCAAAAAACAATAAATTCTCTAGGTGCGGGTGAATTACCAACTCAAATGAATAAGTTTAAAGAGCAATTTCCTCAGTTGTTTGATAAGTACTTCAAGTGTTGTGGATGGGATGTTCGTCTTAAATCGGGCGAGTATGTAGCTTATTATAATGATGTTACCGGTGCTGAGTTAAAAAACATAATTAGGAATGGATATACAGCGGATACATATGGAAAGTTTGTACCAAATAAGGCTGTAGCTATTTTTGCTGAAGCTATAGATACAGATGAATATAAAGAACTTCAAGTTCTAGATTTTATAGATAGGCTTCGTTTAGCCTTAAATATAATTCCTAAAGGCTATAACTATCAAATAGCAAGTTATGTAAAAAGTAATTTAGGCAAAGCAACAGTATTAGATCATCATGTTAATCGACCTAACAATGTTTCAAAATATTTTGGTATAGCATTGGATTCTTTCTTTTCCAAAAACCCTAATGTAAGCAAAAATCCTAATACTTGGGGGGCGTTGCATAATAAATATGAAAAAGAAATTATTGATTACTATGGAGTAAATAGAGATGGAACTGATATGCCAACAAGATATATGGAGTTGAAAAAGAAATTATGAAAAAATTGATAATATTATTTTTATTGCTATTTTCATTTTCTGTTATTTCATCTGAAAAGAATAATGTTTTATTTGAAAATGACATTTATAGATTATCTTTGGATTCTAGTGGTAATTGTAGTAAATTAAATTTGTTTAATAAAAAAGATAATAAGAATATACCTATTTTAGATAGGTTAAGTTTTCTAGACTATGGTTTTAACTTAAGTTTAAAATGTAATAGTCCTGATTTTATATCATGGGATAGATCTTTTGATAATAATTATAATAATGATTTTCTTGTTTTAAATTATGATCTAATTGGTTATGTATATAACCAAGAAGAAAAACCTGAGAAACATGTAGAGTACTACTGCTCAATATTAGATTTATCAACAGGTGAAGTTTTGACTAAAGAAAATTCTAATGATGGTTTCTGTAAAATGGATACATTAAGTTTGCCAGATGAAGTTTCCATAAAGAAGGATAAGGCATTGCTTTATAATCAACCGAATAAAAATAGTAATAAATACTTAATTAAAGGTGATAAAGTTAAAGTATTTTATCATTATATTGATAATAAAGATGAATGGTATTTAATCAACTACAAAGGAAAAAAAGAAATCAATATGTGGATTAAAGCTGATTCAGTTGATTTAAATTAAATAATTTGTTAACCGCACTTTGTAACGTGCGGTTATTTTTTACTAATATAATAGGGTTAAGTCGCTTATTAGAGATAATAATATACAAGAATGTCCTAATTTGAATTTATCTAAACCTATAGGAGTGTATAAATTCTCTACTCGTGGTATTAAAAACACAAAATATGGCACAGGTCTACAAAAGAAATTTGAAGGTTATGATGATTAAAATTATTTTTATTATTACTTTGTTGATATCTTATTATGCTGAGGCTACATCCAGCATGAATGGGCTGCAAAAATTTAGTGGTGATATGGAGTCTAAAGTTTCTTGTAGTCAATCTGACTCAATGAGCTATCAATGTGAGTTAAAATTAGGTAGTAATTACTACAATACTATACATATAAAAGATAATAATGAATGTGGGGAATTTAGTATTGTCCCTATATCAAAAGATAAAATATCTATAGAGTGTGGATTTGATGGCATTTCTAATATATATACCTATAAATTGATAGATGATAATCTACTTTTGGATAAGTATGAATATTATTATTTGGGTAGTGGACCATCAGAAGTTGATGAGTTTATAATCGATAATCTTGTAAGTTTTAGACGAAATATTTCTACAGATATTTCTGATAATGGAAATAGAATGTTTTCTCTTGGATATGTTAATAAAAAATCTTATTTGTATAATGAAAACTATAATAAGACTGATATGTATTTGGTTAAAGGGGATAAGGTATTGATACTTGATGTTAAAAAGGATTCTAAAAACAATAAGTGGTATAAAATATTATTTCCAGGAAAGAAGAGTATAATTAAATGGATGAGATCTTATAATATTAGCTATTTAAGTGTAAATAGTGAGTTTTTAACAAGATAGAGATTAATGTTCTAAGCATATAGTAAACCTGTTTTTCAAGTTATAAAGTGCAGTTTGTTTTATATAAAATGAATCGTACTTTTCTGTATGGTTATTTTATTAAGGATGGGACTCTTTTCTTTTTAAAGATGGAAAGAATGCAGAACTAAAATTATAGAGAGTAGTAAGATGAGAAAAGTTTTTTTGTTATTGTTATCTTTATTTATTTTTTCTAATGTGTTAGCTAAAGATGAAGAGTTAATTAATCCATGTGCTAAAGAGAGTGTTCCCTTAAATAATGTGTTGTCTCATAAAAGTATTTTATTAAATAATAGAGTTGAGATAAATAACACTGAAATGTTTTTAGTGTCATACTTAGATAATCGCGGAGATGTTTGTTATGATAAGAAATATGATGTATTCTTTAATATTTCTGGTGATTATGTATATAGTAAGAAATTGTTTGCTGAGTTAGGAGATGTTTACCCTGAAATAAATAAAAGTGGTGATTTATTTACACTAGATTTTGAATATGGGAATGGCCAGTCTAATCTAGAGAGGTATTATTTTAATGTGCATTCACATGAAGTATATATTATCAAGAAAGATATAATCCAATCTAGAACGGGAGAATCAAAGGTTATTAAGTTTAAAGATTTAAATATAAAAGATGCTGAGTTTTCTAAATTGCTTAATGTTTATTAGCTTTAGATAATTAAAAAACATTGTTATTAATGTAACAGTATTTTTTTAAATTTACCATAAGCTCAAGAACTCTCTAGAAGTTATAGAATTATTTCAAATAATCTTTCTTATTATGACTCCTCCCCCCAAAGTTCATGATTTAGATGATATTGTACCCTTATCCCCGGCAAAATTACCGAAATGGGATGGTAAAATTGTTTTCCAGTATTGGTTTGAAGGATAACTCCACTAAAACCTGATGAAACCCTGGTTCGCCATTAGGAATGGCAGGCTGGGTTAAACGGTGATACGGGTTTAGACGAAAAAAACGGTATGCCGAAGAAATCGACAAAGTAACGAAAAAAGCTACCGCACTTTAGATTGTAACGTACGGTTTTATTTTAGCGTGTTGTTCTAACAGGGTTACATAATGGAAAGTATTTAAAAATTTCATGCGTATTAGTGATAGGAGCAATTATCGGGTTATATTGCTATTTAGAATGTAATCCAAGTTGATAGGGATTAGCTTTTATCAATAAATTTATTATAATACCTCTTTGTAAATAAAGGGGAAATTTATGCAGTATGAAAATTTAGTTTATGCCGTTAATGGTCTGCAGCTTTCTAATAATGAACAAGAAAATATTATTATCTTAATCTATGCTTCTAATGCTGAAATTGCAAGAAATTATATTACGGTGTATCAGCAGCAAAACCAGCTCAGATTGCAGTATACGTTTCTTCCTTTACCGCTTAATACGTATTTTCAACGTCATGCCGATGAGACATTAATTGATCAATTGAAAATAGTGGCTCAAGATTTATCAGAGCAGCATCCCATTCTCATTTTTAATCCAAACCAATATCTAGAAAATGAAAAAAGCAAAACAGCATGCTTAACCAAAAATGAATTTCCATTAAGACAAGAAGATGAATATTCTCCTTTCTTGTTTCAATCAATCCCTGATTCAATTAAGCCTTATCTGTGGCCTGAAGACAGCAATTCTCAATGTTATGCCATTATCAACGCAGAGGTAAGTGTTTGGTTTCCTCAGCGTTTTGAATTGGATGATATTCAAAGTGCATGCTTATTTAAGGGAGAGGAGGGTGAAAGACGAAAAAAGACAGCGCCTTATTTATTGCATTTACCAGAAAATCATCCTTTTGTGGAAGAGTTATGCAGTGAAAGCCCGAAAGGAAAAGAGTCTGAGGATGGATTTCAACAGTGGAATAAATCATTTGGTTTTTTCTTCCGATCAACCGCTACATTTGATGAGTTACTGAATCATTTTAGAAAATTTATCTATATGCCAACTTATGATGATAGATTGCTCTATTTTCGTTTTTATGACCCAATAGTATTAGAACAATATTTTGACCGTTTAATATATTATCCCAAAAAATTAGCAACTTTTTGGGGGCAAGGTTTAATCGATTCCTTTGTTTTGCCTAAGGGAAATGATGTTGTGCATTATATACCTACAATAGATTTGGCTAAAATAACACCGGCTAAAAAACAGTTTGATAAATTTGAATTAAATACAATTGTTGATGAAAGAAATTCTGTATTACTAAAAGATTTGGTTACTGAATTACTGGATACTACCCCAATGCTAAATGACCACTATGATAGAGCGACAATTGAAAAAGTCGTTCAACATTGCTATCGTCTTTGTCAAACTTGTGCTTTATATCAAACTATTGATATTGGATTATTTGCTTTACTGAGTTTAGCCTATGGCAACGTAATTGATATATTAGATCCAGAGAAAAAAATTAATCAAATTTTGCAAAGTGATATCGCAGAACAAAAAAAACGATATCTTATAAAACAACGGATAAGTATTCTAGAAAATCAAAAGATTATCCGTAATAAATTGGGAGCAAATTTACATGGTTAATACCAATGAAAAACCTTTTTATCATCAATTTGAAGAAAAACACCACTCGGAATCCACTGAGACAGGAACAGCAGCTTGTCGCACGGACATTATTATTCACCATAAAGATACCCTTGAGCGTTCTTTACCTAAAGGTATTATGGTAAAGGTTTATGACCAAGATGGTGGTGTTTCTTACGGTGAAATTGATGAAAACGGCGATAGCCATCATATTGGTGTAAAGTGCGGTTTAATTTCCTGGCAATTAATGAAAGGCATGAGAAATGTTGGTGATACTACACTAAAATACGACCGCCATAAAGAAGATGGTAGACAACTTACTGATAAAGATGAACAAGCATTTTTTAATGATTCAGACGGCTATGTACTTATCAAAGCAAATGATGAAAAAACTGAAGATCCGAGATTACAACTAGCGAAACCACTAAAAGTGTTTGTTTCGGTAAATGCAAAAGAAGTGAAGGCAATTTATCTTCCCCCACCGATTTTATTGAATTTGCGTTTTCGTCAAAATAGTGAGACGAGATTATCTACAAAACAACTTGAACAGATTAAAAAGGATGGTAACACCGCTACTTTGTTTATTCATGGCTACAATGTTTCACTTGGACATATTGGAAAATTTCCACAATCGGAAGATTTTGGCGAGCTTCCAGAATATTCAAACTTACCACCCTCCGATCAGATTCAGCGACCTTATTTGCATTATGATAACAAGGCGATTGGTCAATTGGCGAAAAATACACTTCTTGAGCAAGCGAAAGAGGATGACAATATTTATGTTAAGCATGTTTATGATGAGGTAGATTTAAAAGTTAATGGTCATAAAGCTTTAGGTTGGTTTCCACATGTTGAATATTATTTGAATTTGGCTGCATCTGGTAAATTAAATTATGATGATCCTTTTACTGATTGGGATAAATATCACCGAATTATCGGAGTGACTTGGTCTGGTAGCGTTGATCCTTCCATGGTTTTTTTTCGGGCGGAAATGTATGCTAACGAAGCAGGGCGAGAGCTCGCAAAGGTATTGATAGAGTTATTTAATGAAGGCATTAAAGTTAATATTATTACTCATTCATTAGGTGCCCGAGTTGCATTAAGTGCATTGAATATTTTAGGTGATTTTGACGGGGCCTATAATGAGAAAATTGATAATCTGATTATGTGGGAAGCCGCTGTCGCTGATAATGCAATCACTGACACATATACTCGCGTGAAAAATCCGGTGGCAATGGAACTATTTCCTTATGCACATAAAACAGTGAAATATCTTCGTGTGCTGTATTCCCAAGAAGATGGTGTTTTGGGGGGGGATAGTCGTGGTGGAGATCAAGAGTATACGGGGTTGCTTGGTGGAGCGTATCCGAAAAAATATACTTCATTAGCAAATACTACTGGCGCATTAAAAGATTACTATAAAGAAAATAAAATAGGTGAATATTATAAAACCATTGAGGAAATCAAACGCTATGGCCAGATACATAAAGGAACACAATGGGGGCAGGATAATCCTGAGGCGACCCCTAAGGGCATGGAAATCAAAAAAGAAATTGCAAGGTTGTTATTAGAGGAAGCCAATACAGTATCTTCGGATTTAAATACTCAATTAAATTATTTAAAACCTTGGAGTCATTTCCGCCGTTTCCGTCCTGAAGACGAACATTTTAAACACATTGTCGATGTATTAACTTATCAGGTGTTTAATAACTGGACAATATATGTAAATGATATGGCTGTGCGCCCTGCTCTAGGTCATCAAGGAGAGAGATTAACTGTTTTAGGTACATGGTTTAATAATAAAGGGTTGTCTGAGGCTAGAAAAAAAGAATGGATAGATTCATTTATTACAGCCCAAAATAAAAAACAATTTTGGTTTTGGGATCAAAGTAACTATTTTATTTCCCACTCGGCAATGCGAGAGTGGGAATGGAAAGCATTAGATACTCAAAAAGTATTCCCTGATATTTATAAAGAAAGCTATAAAGGCAGAATAATTGATGAATGGATAAATGAGAAATCAAATTTTGGGAGATATAAAAAATGAGTAGGAGCTTAAAAATCCGCATCATTGTACTAACCACAATTCTATTTGTTATTTTATTTGGTATATATAAATACATTAGCACAGCCCCTGTGCTTTCTTTGAGTGTTTCAACCGATGGCCGTTATGTCATTAGTGCTCATGCTGCGGAAGATGCCGATCGACATAAACCTATTGGTCAGTTGGTGTTATGGGATGTTGATAGAAAGGAAAAGACAATACTTGCCCGAAATGCTAATGCTTTTAGTGCAGCGTTTATTCCCGATAGTCATGAATTTATGTGGCAGGACAGTAAAAATATTGTACATATCCAAAATGTAGAGGGTAAAGAAGTAACTAACTTCCGACACTTCCAAGTGAAAACGCATATTATGTCAGCAGATAAACAATTTTATCTTTCCTCCAATATGGAAGATAACGGGCAGCTTTATAAGGGATATGGAGAAGATCTTGTGCCTGTTTATACCGATGGAGGTATCCCTTTCCCTCTAACTTTATCAATGACTAAGGATTATTTTTTATCAGCGACTGAAACATGTACAACATCACCTTATCCTGTGGTAGAGACAAATTTGACGATCAATCCAGTAAATCCTGATAGCAGTAAAAGAAGCAGCTACACCGGAGTGACTTTATGGGATAGGCATACCTTAAAACCGCTAGCCCGTCTTTATGGAAATTGTGGATATACTACGGGGTTAATTAGCCCTAATGGTGATTGGGTAGTGACGGGAGGTGAAAACTTGTCAAATTATATGTGGGAAGTTCATAACCTTAATA
>OGEU01003466.1_pt1 | contig 10048 bp, 7 predicted proteins | sample 1570651 | NCBI WGS metagenome assembly OGEU01 (sample SAMEA2582129, study PRJEB24529) | metagenome | biome: Human gut stool | place: China | collected 2011
AACAGCTGAAAACGCACCCCGAACCCGCTTTCGAGTACTCCGTGACAGCAGTGCCTGCATCAGAACCACGCCGGCGGCGGCAGTGAGCAAACCGCCTGCAAAATTTCCCGCAAGATAGCCAAGCGCACTGGCGATATGCCGCTCGTGCAGACCTTCCATCGTTTCCAGCATCACGCCGGACATCGTCGAAAGCCCACCGAGCAAGCCAAGCCCAACACCACGGCTGACAACCTGCCGCACCCGGCGACGCAGCCACGAAGCGGTCGCCATGAATTCGGTCAGCATCGCGAACAGGAAGCAGGCGACCATATTCGACACAAACGTGCCCACAACGAACGGCGTCCCGCTGACCGACGGCAGAAGCATATCCAACGCATGCCGGCAGCCGACTCCAACAAATCCACCGACGAACACCACAACATACATCAGTCCGTCGGCGAGCGGATTGAACCGCGCCTGCATACGTTTCATCGGTGCCAGGGGAATCGTAGGCGGATCCATGGTGTTAGCGGAGGGCGTGGTTGCACCAGCATGCGTCACCTCAACAGTGTCGATTGCCTGCGTGATGGGATGCGAGTCCTCACCCGCAGTCACCACGTCTCCCGGCGATTGTTCTTGCGATTCCATTGCGCTCCCCCTGTACTGGCCTTCCGCGGACAGCGTTGTTCCGCCCATAGGCCGTGCAACAACGAGCTGGGCCGCGGTTGCCGCCTTCCTAACGCATATGAGTTTACACGGAGCGCCAACGTATGCACCCTGGATGTCCGATTCCGCAGATTCGGACATCCAGAGTCCAGCCGAATTCAGCCAGGCTCAGTCAAGCCGGGCATCACACAGCCGCCGCATCGCAGGTCGTACCTCGCGCTCCTCCTCGCCACTGAACAGCACCACCAGATAGTCACCGGCACGCAGCCGTGTATCACCGCGCGGCACGATCTCGTTTTCGCCGCGACGCAGGCCGATGATCAGACACCCAGACGGCCAACGCACGTCACGCACCCGCTTGCCGTCCGCAATCGCCCCCATTTCCAATGGCAGTTCCATAATGCCGCTGCCCACATGGCTTGCGATTGCCATCTGCATGCCTTGCGCACGCACGTACCGCTCCAGCAACTCCCCATAGATCGGTTTGGTGCGCAGCAGATCGGACACCAACAGCGCGATGAAAGCGACGGCAGCGACCGGCAGCATGTGCGTCAACGTTCCGGACATCTCCACAGCCAACAGAATCGACGTGATCGGCGTTTTCACGGACGCGGCGAGCGTGCCCGTCATCACGCACGCCGCAAACACCGCCACTGCGTCGGATGGCAGATCACCGATTCGATGCAACACTTCACCGCAGATGCCGCCGGCCAACGAACCGACCGCAAGAATCGGCATGAAAATACCGCCAGGCGCGCCTGAGCCGAAACTCGTGGATGTGAACAGCATCTTCGCCACGAACAGCAGACACAGCATTCCCAAGCCGACGCGCGCATGTTCGGCGGTATCAATCAGATTCGAGCCGCCGCCGAGCACGTCGGGCAACCAGATGCCGACAGGCAACGCGATCGGGCCCGACCCCCGGAAAGTAGACACCGTGGGGTGAACAAAAGTAGGTGTAAGCCTATCAGACCTTAAGCGGCTTGGGACTCGAACTCATCGGGAGTTTGGTACCCGCACCAAGTGTGCCGACGGCACGTGTTGTAGCGCACGCACCACCGGAAGACGTCTCTGCGGCAGATCAGTTGATTGGCGAAGGTCTTCGCATCTTTGAGGACCTCCCGCTTTAAAGCTGCGTTGAACGACTCGGCGAGCGAATTATCCGCGCTGGTTCCCACCGCGCCCATCGACTGGGCAACGCCCAAGCGCTTGCATGTTGCCTGGAACTGCGACGAGGTATACACGCTTCCATGATCCGAGTGGAAAATCGCACCATCAAGACCTCCTCGCAGGTGGGAAGCGTTTTCGAGGGCCTCTTCTACCAGTTCGGTACGCATGTGATTTGCGATAGCAAAGCCGACAAGCTTGCGAGAAAAGCAATCAATCACTGTTGCTAAGTACATGTTCGCCCCGTCTGCGATCGGCAGATACGTAATATCGCCAACCAACACACGATTGGCAGCACAGGCTGTGAAATCACGGTTCACCAAGTCTGCGAACACGCGCCGGCCTTTGTCACGCGCAGTGGTCTTGACCCTGCGCTTCTTTTGAAATCCGAACAGGTTCTGGGCCCGCATCAAACGAGCCACTCTCTTGCGATTGATGCGCTTAGCCGGAGGTGTAGTGCCGTTGTCGCGCTTGCGGTCGTTGAGTTCAGCAGTGATGCGACGAGCGCCCCAGACGCCGTTTTCAGCGTCGAAAATTGCCTGGATCTCCGCGGCCACCACAGCGTCATCTACAAGGCGCGCACGGCGCCGTGGAGCCGAGTTCTTCCACTTGTAATACGAAGACCGATTTAGCCCCAGGACTGTGCACATCCGCTTGACCGAGTAGTCGGCGAGATTGTCGTCAACGAACTGGAAGCGGATCACCAGGTCGTCTCTTCCGCAAAATACTTCGCGGCCTTACGCAGAATATCGCGCTCTTCACGAAGCCTTTTGTTTTCGCGTTCTAGCTGGCGGATTCTTTCCGCATCAGCAAGCTTTTCTACGGGTGACGCTGCATCTTCATCCTTGGCGACGTTAGTGCCGAATTGCTTGTACCAGCATCCCAAAGTCGAGCGATTGATTCCGAGTTCTTCTGCGACCTTGCGCATTGAGGTATCCGGGTTCGACTCGAACATCGCGACGGCGTCGCGCTTGAACTGTTCCGTGTAAACCTTGCGGGGCATGGTGGTAGATTACCTTCCTTCCCAACCACACTGGCTGGAATCAGAGGTGTCTACCTAACGGGGGTCAGGTCCATCGCAATCGCAATCATCGGGCGGCTCCATGCCGGCAGTTTGCCGTACAGCGTCTGGAAGCCAAGCAACGAGCGGTTCATCAGCGAACCAACCAAACCGGCCACCAATCCCAACGGAATCAGCCACACATACTCTTCCAACGACAGCTGACCGATATCACCGAAATCCAAAACCGGACGCAGACCGAAACAGTATTTCGAGACGAAATCGGCGGTCAGCGATGCGGCAGTGGCACCCATCAGAATCGCAGGGGAAAAACTCCGATGCACCCCTTCCAAAGCGAACATCATGCCGGACAGCGGCGCGCTGAACGCGGCGGACAAGCCTGCCGCGGCACCGGCGGTGACCAGATAATGCTCCTGCATGTCCTCACGGCGGTGGCCGCGCAAACGGTGGGACACACACTGCGCTCCCGACGCACCAATCTGAATGGACGGCCCCTCACGGCCGAGCGACAGACCAAACAACGCGCCCAACAGTCCACCGACGAAACGGACTGGCAGAATCGTCTGCCAACGCATCTTCAAGCCGCATATCACCACGCCGTTGGTCTGCGGGATGCCGCTGCCACCGGCCATCGGCTCCTTGACGACCATCCACGCGATCGCCAGCGCGGCCGCCACCGCGGCAACCGCCCACGGCGCAATCAGCCACGGGGTCTCGCGAATCCGCGCATATATCCAGCGGGACGCATCCGTGCCGTATTCGATGCCGAGACGGTATACGACGACCAGCAATCCTGAAACCAGACCAATGACTATGCCGGCCGCCGCCATCTTCCACTTCAAGTGGTCGAATCGCGGAATCAGCCGGCGGATATCATGTGCCGCGTCGTTGCCAGTCAAGCCGGGAAACTCGTTGCCGACGGTCAGTCGACCAGCGAATTGATCTGGATGATATGGTCGCGCTGCGGGCCGGTGCCGATCACGGAGATACGGCAGCCGGACAGTTCCTCAAGACGCTTGACGTAATCCTGACAGGTCTTCGGCAGATCATTGAAGTCGTGGATTTGGGAAATATCCTCGTCCCAACCCGGCATGGATTCGTAGATCGGCTTCGCTGCCGCGAATTCGGACTGATCAGTAGGCATATCGTCGCGGCGTTCGCCGTTGACATCATAGGCCACGCACAATGGGATTTCCTTCAGGCCGGTAAGCACGTCGAGCTTGGTGAGCACGATGTCGGTCAGGCCGTTGACCTGAGCCGCATAACGATTGACGACCGCATCGAACCAGCCACAACGACGCGGACGGCCGGTGGTCACGCCGTACTCGTGGCCCTGGGCTCGCAGCCATTCGCCTTCCTCGCCGAACAGCTCGGTCGGGAACGGTCCTTCGCCCACGCGGGTCACGTACGCTTTGGAAACGCCGATCACGCGGGTGATCTTGGTCGGGCCGACACCGGTACCGGTGCATGCGCCGCCGGCAGTCGGGTTGGAGGACGTGACAAACGGATATGTGCCGTGATCCACGTCGAGCATAGTGGCCTGGCCGCCTTCGAACAGCACGGTCTTGCCTTCGTCAAGTGCCTTATTGAGCACCAGCGAGGTGTTGGCCACGTACGGCTTCAAACGTTCGCCGAGCTTGAGCAGCTCATCCGTGGTTTCGTTCACATCAATCGGACGACGATTGTACAGCTTCACCAGCATCTGATTCTTCTGATGCAGGCTTGCTTCAACCTTGTCGTGCAAATGCTTCGCATTGAACAGGTCGTGCACGCGGATGCCCACGCGATTAATCTTGTCGGCATACGCAGGTCCAATGCCGCGACCGGTGGTACCGATCTTGTGCTTGCCAAGGAAACGTTCCGTCACCTTATCAAGCACACGATGATACGGCGCAATAATGTGCGCACCCTCACTCACCAGCAGTCGGGAGCAGTCCACACCGCGGCTTTCCAAGCCGTCAATCTCTTCGAAAAGCACTTCAGGATCAACAACAACACCGTTGCCGATAACCGGAGTCGCGGTCGGGCTGATGATGCCGGAGGGCAGCAGGTGCAGCGCATACGATTCGTCGCCGACCACCACGGTATGGCCTGCATTGTTGCCGCCGTTGAAGCGGGCAACATAGTCGACCTTCGTGCCGATCAGGTCGGTCGCCTTACCCTTGCCTTCGTCTCCCCACTGGGCACCGATCAAAACAATTCCAGGCATGTTGTTGCACCTCCGCGCGTATGCGATTTCGCCTCAAAGCCTTACCAAGGCCTTACAAAGACTATCCTGCGCCCTCTACCGGATATCTGCCGGATATGCACCGATCGGCCGTTGAAACTAGTCAGTTCCATCGTTTTCGTCTCATACAACGCGACACACCCACCGTGCCGCCACACGCCGCGTGCATTACGCGGCGCGTGCGGCATCACACTACTTCAACGCCTTGCCCGCGCTGCCAAGCTGCCTGCAAGCCTCCACCACGCGTGCGGCCATGGCGCTTTCCGCTTCGCGCCCCCACGAACGCGGGTCGTACATCTTCTTGTTGCCCACCTCGCCATCGATTTTGAGCACCGAATCATAGTTGGAGAACATGTGACCGGCCACCGCACGGCTGAATGCGTACTGCGTATCGGTGTCGATGTTCATCTTCACCACGCCGTAGCTCACGGCCTGCGCGATCTCCTCCGGCGCGGAGCCGGAACCACCGTGGAACACCAGGGCGAACGGCTTACCGGGAGCGACATCCAGCGAGTGCGCGGGGTCGGGCATTTCGCCGGCCTTAATCGCGAGCGCGACCGTGGTCTGGATTTCGTCGAGCAGTTCGGGGCGCAGTTTCACCACGCCCGGTTTGTATGCGCCGTGCACGTTGCCGAAGGTGAAGGCGGCCATGTAGCGTCCGCGCTCGCCAAGGCCGAGTCGTTGCGCGACGGCGATGCCTTGCGCGGGCGTGGAATACAGTTTGTCGTTGATTTCGGCGCTGTGCCCGTCTTCTTCGCCGCCGACCGCGCCGATTTCGATTTCCAGCACGGTGTGCGCGGCTTGGGATTTGTCGAGCAGTTCTTCTGCGATGTCGAGGTTTTCACCCAGCGGCACTGTGGAACCGTCCCACATGTGTGACTGGAAGGTCGGTTCCTGACCGTGTTTCACCTGTTCGGCTTCATGGTCGAGCAGGGGGCGCACCCATTCGTCCAGATACTGTTTGGCGCAGTGGTCGGTGTGCAGGGCGATGGTGATGTTGGGGTATTTCGCCGCGACTTCGTGCGCGAAGGCTGCGAAGGCAAGCGAGCCGGTGACGCGGTCGTTGACGCGTTGCCCGGAGAAGTAGGCGGCGCCGCCTACGGAGACCTGGATGATGCCATCGGATTCCGCCTCGGCGAAACCCTGGAGTGCGGCGTTCAGGGTCTGTGTGCTGGTCACATTGATCGCGGGATAGGCGTAACCGCCGCGGCGTGCGGCGTCCAGCATTTGCGCATAACGTTCCGGCGTTGCAATAGTCATGCCTCCATTATCGCCCGACCCTATCCCACTTATCATGTGACAACATTCGCCATCTTTCCTTTCCGTTTTCCCGACCGTCCGCTCCATATCCAGGTCGCCCGCCCCACTAGGGCCATATGCCGAGCGTTTTCGTCTCATATCCCGACATTTGCGGGACCGACCATTAAACAGGGCGAAACCATTGCGATCGTTCCATCGGAAGTCATAGAATATCCACCGGATCGCGCGACGAAGAGCCCAACCGGGTATTCCCGCACGGGCATGCCGCCGCACGTAGATGTTGCGACCAATACCCGCGAGGAGGCTTGATGCACCAGGTTTTCGCCATCTTCCTTCGAGACGTGAAACGCATTCTGAAGAACCCAGTGGCGCTCGTCGTCACGCTGGGTGTGGCCATCATCCCATCACTGTACGCATGGTGCAACATCCTCGCCAACTGGGACCCATACGCGAACACGGGCAACATCCAGGTCGCTGTGGCGAACGAGGACAAGGGCACAACCTCCACGCTGGTCGGTCATCTCGACGCTGGCCAGCAAACCGTCAACCAACTTAAGAAGAACCATCAGCTCGGCTGGCGTTTCGTTCCCGAGCAGCAAGCCATCGAAGGCGTGGAATCCGGCAAATACTATGCGGCGATCGTACTGCCGGAAGACTTCAGCTCCAGACTCATCGGCACCGTCACTGGTAAAGGCGACCGACCGTCGATCACGTACTATATCAACGAGAAGCTGAACGCGATCGCGCCGAAAATCACCGATACGGGCGCGACCACGATCGACGAGCAGATCAACACCACTTTCGTTTCCAGCGTGGCCGACGCCGTGGCGAAGGAAGTGAAGGAGGCAGCGGGAGAAACCACCGGCAGCATGAAAAGCGCGCAAAGCGACGTCATCAACGATCTGACCGACACCATCAACCAGCTCGAAACCGTCCAACAGCAGCTGCGCGGCACGCGTTCCACGCTCGACAAGGCCCTCACCACCATCGATTCGGCCAAACAGTCCAACATCGCGCTCGCCTCGGGAATCACCAACTCGCTTGACACCGTCGGCAAGGCGTCCGACTTGCTGAGCGAGACGCGCACACAAACCGAACGATTCTCGAACACGCTGGTCGGAGCGCTCGACAACGGCAGCACGCAACTGTCCGGTCTGCAGGTCAACGTGAGCAATGCCACCGGCACCGTGCTCAGCGGACTGAACACCACGCAGGACGCGCTCGACCAAGTGTCCAGCACCATGCATCACGTCAACACCACCACCGGCAATGTGCTCGACGGCGTGGAGAAGGCGTTGCAGGCCAGCCAGCTGGATCCGAACAGCCAAACGTATAAGGATCTTTCCGCGCAACTCGCCGAAGCCCGCAAACAGCTGACGTTCCAGCAGCAGCGCATCGACGCCTTCGATCAGGACACCACGGCTGCGATCAACGCGGGGAAGAACACCGCGAACGGGTTCAACGACGATGTCACCACGCTGGCGAAAAACGGCACGGCGTCGATGGCGAGCGCACGCACGACCATCACCGGCACGGTCATGCCGAATCTCAACACCGGGCTCGATACACTCAGCCTGGCCAATGGGTCGCTGTCCGGCACGCTTACCACGCTGCAAAGCACACTGGAACAGGGCAACGGGCTGCTCGACCAGTTGTCGCGCACCGTGACCCAAACGAACACCACCATTGCTGGCACGCAGACGCAGCTCGCCAATCTCGCCAAACAGCTCAACACCACGCGCACCGATGTGGCCGCGTTGAGCAGTTCGGCGATGTTCCAGCAGCTTTCCCAAGCGCTCGGACTTGACGCGAGCGAGGTCGGCTCGTTCGTGGGCGAGCCGGTGCATTTGGACGAACAGGTCCTCTACCCGGTCAAAAACTATGGTTCCGCGGTCACGCCGTTCTACACGAATCTTGCGCTGTGGGTCGGCGGATTCGTGCTCGTCGCGATCTACAAGCTTGAAGTGGACCGCGATGAGAAGATCCGCATGTACACGCCACGCCAAGGCTATATGGGCCGTTGGCTGCTGTTCGTCACGGTCGGATTCCTGCAGGCGATCATCGCCACGATCGGCGATCTCGCGCTGGGCATCCAATGCGAGCATCCGTTCCTGTTCATCCTCGCCGGCATTTTCGCCTCGTTCGTCTACGTGAACATCATTTACGCGCTCGCCGTGGCGTTCCGGCATATCGGCAAGGCCGTCGCCGTGATTCTGGTGATCATCCAGATTCCGGGCGCGGCAGGCCTCTACCCCATCGAGATGATGCCGGAATTCTTCCGCCGTCTGAAACCGTTCCTACCGTTCACCTACGGCATCAACGCGATGCGCGGGCCGATCGGCGGCATGTATGCCAACCATTATTGGATCGACATGCTCTCGCTGTTCTGGTATCTGCCTGTGGCGCTGTTCATCGGCTTGGTGGTCCGCAAGCTGGCGTTGAACCTCAACCGCCTGTTCGACAACCGTCTGGCGGACACTGATCTGATGATCACCGAACATAACGAAGGCACGGTGGAACCGTTGCGGCTCACCGAGACCGCGCAGCAGATCGCCGAGGAGTTCCCCGAACTCGCCAGCAGACGGGCGATTCATTTCTTCCGCCTGTACCCGCGCCTGGTGCGCTGGGGATTCCTCGCGCTGGCGGTACTGCCGTTCGTGTTCCTGCTGTTGCTATTCATCACGCGCATGAAGCTCGCCATGCTGCTCGGTTGGATCATTTCGATCATCGCCATCGACACGTATCTCATCGTGGTGGAGTATCTGCGCGAACGGTATGCGAATTATCTGGGCGAGGAAGCGATGAGTGCGGAAGAGTTCCGCAGCGCGATCCTGCACGAGAACCTGCTGTTCCGGCCGGGCATGCATTACAAGCCGATGCATGCCGTACGCACGAGGCTGTATGAGGCTGCGCATGGTGGTTCGGCCGGACATGCGCCTGAACATGCGGCTGGAAACACGGACGGAAATGCTGGCAGGAGTCTGCGTGAGGAGGGGAACGAACAGTGAAAATGATCTGGGGCATCTTCAAGCGGGACATGTGCCACGCCACCCGCAACGTGATCGCCGTGATCGTCTCGATGGGCCTGGTGGTGGTACCGGCGCTGTACGCCTGGTTCAACATCGCGGCCAGCTGGAACCCCTACCAAGGCATTGAAGGTCGCCGTGGCCAATAACGACAAGGGTTACAAGTCGGATCTCATACCGGTGCGCGTCAACGTGGGCGAAACCATCATCAGCACACTGCACGCCAACGACCAGCTGGACTGGCAATTCGTGAAAAGCGACAAGGCAATCGACGGGGTGAAATCCGGCGAATACTATGCGGCGATCGTAATTCCGAAAGGTTTCAGCGCCGACATGATGACGCTGTTCTCCCCCGACATCAAACACGCGCAGCTCAAGTACTATCTGAACGAGAAAATCAACCCGATCGCCCCGCATATCACCGATCAGGGTGCGACAACCGTGGTCAACACAATCGACAAAACCTTCGCCAAAACGATCGCGCAAGTCGGACTCGACCTGGCCTCAAGCATCCTACACTATTCGCAAAGCCCGCAAATGGCCGAATACATGCGCAACCTCAACGGCAATCTCACCACCATGGCGGATACGTTGAGCGGCGCATCGCAGCAGGTAACGTCGTATTCGCAGCTGCTCGGCTCGGCGAACGACATCGTGGATTCCACGGGCAAACTGCTCGCCTCGGCGACCAAGGCGGGCAAA
>OGEU01003469.1_pt1 | contig 10028 bp, 5 predicted proteins | sample 1570651 | NCBI WGS metagenome assembly OGEU01 (sample SAMEA2582129, study PRJEB24529) | metagenome | biome: Human gut stool | place: China | collected 2011
ACCATTTATCAGAGCAAACTTACGGGTTCTCTTGCCTTAGTGATGGGGGCCGAAGGTGAAGGCATGCGCCGTCTTACTCGTGAGCATTGCGATCAACTCATTAGTATTCCAATGGCGGGCTCAGTGTCATCCCTGAATGTTTCCGTTGCAACAGGTGTATGTTTATTTGAAATTGTGAGACAACGTCTTACCGCCTAAAAACGCGTGAAAAAACGACCGCACTTGATATAAAAAATGCCGATAAATCATTATCGGCATTTTTATTATTTTGAAATTGTTTTCCCGAATATCATGGAAAGCACTAAAGTACATAATGCGGGCACAAGCCACGCAAGCCCTTGTGAATAGAGCGGGAAATGAGTCATGATTTGATGTAACCCTTCTGGTAATATATCCAAGTTTTTCAGGCTATCAATCAAACTAAAACAAACTGTTACAAAAATAGTGGTGTAATAGCTCAATCGAATAGAAGGCAATTTATTACGCACTAGCTGTAAAACCACTAACATGATCGCCATTGGGTAAATCAACAACAAGGCAGGAATCGTCACTCGGAGTAATTTTGTTAAGCCATATTGTGAAATAATTGTCGTCATGGCAGTGAAGAAGACAATCCAAAATGGATAAGAAAAACGTGTCGAAAACTTGGAGAAGTAATCACCACAAGCACTGGTTACGCCCACTAATGTGGTTAGACTTGCTAAAGTAATAATACCCGCCATGATCCAGGTTCCCGCCGTGCCGAATAAACTATTCACATAACGAGAGAAAATTTGTCCACCATTTGTTGCACCTTGTGCCACCGCATCAGAAGTCGCCCCTAAATAGAATAAGGCAAAATATAAACAACCTAATAAAATGACAGAAACAAAGCCCGCTGAAATCGTATATTGAACAATCTTTTGTGGATTGGTCACATTTTTAGCAGACAATGCCCGTGCAACAATACCACCAAAGGCAATCGCAGCCAGTACATCCATCGTTTGATAACCACTAATTAATCCTGTGGTTAATGCTGAATTCTCGGTATAAGCCTGCGACGGGGCAACAATGTCAGAAAGCGGTGAAACAAAAACCGTGATCCCAACAACGAGTAATAATACCAACAATGCTGGCGTCATCACTTCACCCACCGTTGAAATAATGGTACTTGGGCGAATCATGAATCCCATCGCGATAATATTAAAGATCACAGAGAAAATAAGACGTGTTGTCGCACTATCTTCAACGAGCCCCAATGGTAACCATGCCATTTCATAAGCGACATTGGTAATTCGAGGCATTGCAAAGGTTGAACCGATGACTAAATAAAGAATGGTTAAAAAGGATACGCCTGCCCACTTGGGTAAGTCCTTAGTCAGTTCTTCGCCACGTCCTAATACTGACACAACAACCAATGTAATAAATGGCATGAGTACGCCTGTTATCACAAACCCTAGCGAAGCGGTTGCCCAATGGTTACCTGCTGAGTACCCCTCCATCGGTGGGAAAATAATATTTCCCGCGCCTAAAAATAAAGCAAAAATCATCATACCTAATACGATGATGTCTTTTTTTGAAAACATAAGTATTCTCGAATAAATAAATTTTAAGAATTTTACTATTAAATTGTTTTTTATTCCAAAAAGGAAAATAAATTTTGTGAAATAGATCACGAAATCTATCATATTCCGATTAAATCACACATTATCCACCGCCGCTTTTTCCAAAATCAGTAAATTTGTGATAGTATCCAAGCTTTATTATTTTTTATTACTTTTTTAGGAGAGAATGAATGAATAAACTGAGTTTGACTCAACAAATTCAGCGTTTTTTAAAATTAGAATCAGCTGGCGGAATTTTATTACTTTTTTCAGCGGTAGTTGCAATGCTATTAGCCAATTCACCCCTTAATCAAACCTATAATGACTTTTTAAACTTACCAGTCAGCATTCAAGTAGGTACTTTTTCTATCGATAAAACCTTAATTCACTGGATCAACGATGGTTTTATGGCGGTATTCTTTGTTTTAGTGGGAATGGAAGTCAAAAGAGAATTATTTGAGGGATCCCTTTCAAGCTATCAACAAGCGATTTTCCCTGCTATTGCAGCGGTGGGGGGAATGATCATTCCTGCATTAGTTTATGTATTTATCGCCCAACACGATCCCGCTTTAGCCGATGGCTGGGCTATCCCAATGGCGACAGACATTGCCTTTGCACTGGGTATCATGGCGTTATTAAGTAAACAAGTGCCACTCCCACTAAAAATCTTTTTACTTGCTTTAGCCATCATTGATGACTTAGGCGCCATTGTCGTGATTGCACTCTTCTTCTCCCATGGATTAAGTGTGCAAGCACTTGTCTTTGCTGCCATTGCAATTGCTGTACTTATCGCATTAAATCGCTTTAAAGTGACCGCACTTTGTGCCTATATGGTGGTGGGAACAATCTTATGGGCTTCGGTATTAAAATCAGGCGTACATGCCACTCTTGCAGGGGTTATCATCGGATTTTGTATTCCATTGAAAGGCAAAAATGGCGAAACACCGTTACATGACTTTGAGCATATTCTTGCGCCGTGGTCATCCTTTGTTATTCTGCCATTGTTTGCTTTTGCCAATGCGGGGGTAAGCTTTGATGGCATAGATCTCAGCATGCTGACATCACCATTATTGCTCGCGATTTCTCTTGGCTTAATTATCGGAAAACCTCTGGGTGTATTTGGTTTCAGTTATCTTTCCGTTAAACTTGGCATTGCAAAACTTCCACAAGGCATCAATTTTAAACAAATTTTTGCCGTGGCGATTTTATGCGGTATCGGTTTCACCATGTCGATGTTCTTAGCAAGCCTAGCCTTCAACGCCGATGCCGGTGAAAACATTAACTCCCTTTCTCGCCTAGGGATCTTATTAGGTTCTACTGTTTCTGCTATTGTGGGGTATATGGCGTTAAAAGCGACTACAAAACTCCCTAGCTAATCACTTCTTACAAAAAAATCCTTTGCCATTTTAGCAAAGGATTTTCTTTTTTATTCAAAAAGTCTTTTAAGTTCTTTCTCGTAGAGATAAATATTCATTTGATTTGTTGGCAGTAACGAATCGAGATATTCATTTGCACGTTTCACATATTTATCATGATTTTTATCATGGTTCTCAATCACATCAAGTAAAACTTTTGCGCCCTCAAATGCATCAAATTCATTGTAGTAATACCCTACACCTTTTTGTAATAACTTGGAGTTATGAATAAAAGGATAGCCACCATATAACGCATCATTGTAAGCATAATTCAGACCATTTTCCCATTGGTGGTTTAATACTACATCAACATAACGGGTAAGAAAATCAGGCATTTGATAACGCCCCTCAACGGTCATAATTCCCTTTCCTACAATTTGAGTGCGACCAATAAAATTAAAGAATGTTGGGTTATCTTTCTTATGATAAGTGTTACATGCATAAAAATGCTTAAGCTTCCCAGGATCTGTTCGATAAGCTTGCTCACAAATTAAAAGTAATCCCAATTTTATATTTACTCATGCTCTCTTCCTATTACTTAAATTATCTAAAAGTGCGGTCAAAAATAAAACTGTTTTTTAAATAACTTAAATAATAAAAATCACTCGGATATTCCTACCCGAGTGATTTATCTAGTTTAGTGAGTGACTACCATTGATAACCTACACCGGCACCAACATTATAATCACCTTGAGTGGTTGCAGCCCCGCTCACTTTGAAGATAACTTTATTGTTATCGCTCGCACGAGAGTAACCTACTGCAACAGCACTTTCACCTTTGTAGTTACCTACACCAAGGCCAACCATTGAACCACCTGCTTTCGTTACTTGTGGGATGTTAGCTGCTGCTGTTGCACCAGCAATACCACCACGAAGTTTCTTATCAGTTTTTCTCAAGTCACTACGTACGGAACCAATTTTGCTATCAACATATTGTTTATTAGCCGCATCAGTACCACGAACAGGATCTGCAACATTTGTGATTCGACGTTCATTACCGACTGAACCAACTGAAACAGTATTTGCTTCATTTGCTACAGAGCCTTGACCTAACGCCACTGAGTTATCTGCAGTTGCTTTCGCATCTTGACCCACAGCTGTTGAGTTTTTACCTGAAGCTTGTGAGTTATTACCTAACGCAGTGCCATTTTCGCCACTTGCATTTGAGCCATAACCAACCGCAGTTGCATCTTTACCTTTCGCTTTCGCACTATCACGTTTGCTGGTGTTATCCGCTGCAAATGCTGTTTTACCATCTTTGCTGATCAAACCAGAATCTTCAATACGTTTTGCTGTACTTTCAGCTGCTGATGCTGAAGAGCTTGCTGCAGTTGCTGACGAGCTTGCCGCTGTTGCAGAAGAATCTGCCGCTGATGCTGAAGAGCTTGCAGCGGTTGCTGAGCTGTCTGCAGCTGAAGCTGAAGAACTTGCTGCAGTTGCAGAAGAATCTGCCGCTGATGCAGAAGAGCTTGCTGCAGTCGCTGAGCTATCTGCCGCTGATGCTGATGAGCTTGCTGCTTTTGCAGAAGAATCTGCTGCTGAAGCTGATGAACTTGCTGCTTTTGCAGAGCTGTCTGCTGCTGATGCTGATGAGCTTGCTGCAGTCGCTGAGCTATTTGCAGATGAAGCAGCACTTACAGCTGCTGAAGCTGCACTTTCAATTTTACTTAAGTTGCTGGTAACCACTTCCGCCGCTGATGTTGCCGCTGAAGCTGCTGTAGAGGCTAAAGAAACTGCATTACTTGCACTTGAAGCGGCTGTCTTGGCTGTTTCATTTGTTTGATCTAGCTGTGTAGTTACTGCATAAAGTTGTGAACCATTGATTGCTTCTGTTGAAGTTGCAGAAATATTACCTGCTGCAACATTGATCAATTTACGCTCATCACCTACCGCACCGACGCTTACGAAACTACCTGCACCTGCAACGGTTCCTTTGAAGCCACTATAGGTTAAATTACCTACAGTTGCAGAAGTTACGTTTGCAATCGTGTGAGAGCCATTTGTAGTTGAATGATTACCTAAAACCACAGCTTCATCTAAACCAGCAGCAATATTTAAGTTATTACCCAATACGGTTGTACCGTTTGAGGCAATAGTATTACCGTGACCAATAATCGTGTTATTTTTAACGCCATCTTTTACGTTATTTGCAACACCTACAGCAATGGTATTTTGAGTATTATTACCAACAAGGTTATACACACCTAACGCGGTGCCATTATTCACATTTTCGCCAACCCAAGTGCGAGCACCAACTGATGTACCATTTGTTGTGCTGTTATCCACACCAGCGTAATGACCTAATGCTGTACCATCATTTGTATTTGGACGAACATAGCTTCTTGAACCCACAACGGTCGCATTCACAGAATCTTTACCCGCTGCAGAGAATTGTCCTACTACAGTAGCATTCACTGAGTTTGCTTGTGCGACAGAATTAGCACCTAATACAGTAGCATTTGTAGCATTAGCGTGTATGCTTGAGTTTCTACCAACTACTGTAGCATTTTCTGCATTAGCCTGAACAGAACTATCAGAACCAATCACAACTGCATATGGAGACGCAGCTGAAGCATTGTACCCCATAACAACCGCATTATATCCTGCAAGAGTTGTTTTTGCCTGCACACCAGCTGTAACAGAAAATGTGCCTTGTGCACCAGCATATGAACTAGCTGGGCCTTCATTAGTCCTTAAACTCTCAGCTGAAGGCTGTTTATCTACATCAGCAACTCCATTATTTACATGGAAATAGGTAGACGATGCCTCCTTAGCTAAAGCCAATGCATTGTTTGCGGTAGTATTTGCCGCTGTTGCTGTAGTCTGAGCATTATCTGCAGCCGTTTTTGCAGCTGTCGCCGTACTTGCTGTTGAATTTACGACTGTAATCACGTTGTAAAGCTGTGAACCGTTAATCACATCAGTAGAATCTGCGCTAATTAAGCCTGCTGAAACATATTGAACCTGTCTAGCAGAGGTACTATTACCGACCGCGAGAACAGACGTTCCACTCTCTCGACCATTATTACCAACTTCATTTCCATTAATTGTAATTGAAGTTAATGAATTACGATTTCCAGTGACTGAACCTGCACCTAAAGCAACATCATTAGCATTCTTCGCATTAGCTGCATCACCGATAGCTAAGCTAGAATTTTTTAATGCCTTAGAATCTGAACCAATTGCAATAGCCTTAGCACCTGTTGCATTTGTATTCGTTCCAACTGCTAATGCATTATTTCCATTTGCGACTGAAGCTGAACCAGTTGCAATAGCACCATTTCCAGTTGCATTAGCACCTGCACCAGTTGCAATATTTCCAGTTCCATTCGAAGTTACATTCGTACCAATCGCGATAGAACCAACTCCACTTGCAGTTGTGGTATTAGGACCTGCAGAAATAGCGATTGTACTTTGATTAGAAGCAATTGCATTAGACCCCAAAGCAGTTGCACCTTGGCCAGAGGCTGCTGCTTGATAACCAACTGCTGTAGCCTGTTGAGTAGAAGCAACAGTTCGAAAGCCTAATGCGGTTGAGCCACTTGCTGCAGCATTTGCATAATAACCAAAAGCTGAAGATGCTGAGCCATCATCTTTTGAAACACCAGCTTTAGCACCTTGACCAACAGCTGTGCCGCCATTACCTCTCGTTTTAGATTCATACCCGATTGCTACAGAATTACCACCTTGGGCAGCTGACTCAGTACCAATAGCAATATTCCCTGTATCGGTACTTGGTCCAATCCCTCGTGCATCGGCTTTTTTGCCTGTATTTCCACTAATTGCAACACTATCACCACCATTTACCAAACCATTCATCTGGTAGGCTGCATTTGCATAGTTAACGGCACCAGTTAAAGCGAGCGCTAGAGTTGATAATTTAAAAACTCTTCCAAATGACGTTTTACTTTCTGCGTTATTGTTCTCACATGATGCTTTAGCTGCACCTTTCGCCAACTCAGACGTCACCACCAACGACTGAGTAGTACGATTCCAAATTACTTTAAAAATCTTATTCATAAAGAATGAAACTCCTTTGTATAAATTTAACTTATATAAAACAATGAGCCTGCCTCAAAATGCCCAAGCAGAGACAAATCCCCATTATCTAACACCCGCATAATAAAATCTAGGCATTTTCAATATAATTTATGTAAATGTATGTAAATAAATTATCTTAAAAAACAAACACATATTAAGTTTGCTTTTATATCCAAATACTATAACAAAATCCTACTCTCCGCTTTGGTAAAGTTCATTACAAACAAGCTCTTCTAGATATGAATATGATATTCCCCAGTCAGGATGAGTCGGGTTGATTAATCCGACATTGAAAGGTAGCCTTTGAACTATGTACTTTTTACGCAAAAGCGCGGTCATTCTTGAAATAATTCTAATTCACGTTCATAATGAACAAACATTCATATTTTATAGACTGAAGCTTTTTTACTTCAGCATTTTCCGATAAGGCTCGCATTATGTCCGATCAACAAACAGATACACAAAACTCTTCAAATAATAAATCTCAACAACGTAAAAAAGGGCTTTCTATTTTTATTCTTTTGCTTCTTCTGATTTCGATCGGCTCTGCGGCTTATTGGTTTTTCTTTATTAAAGGCTTTGAAGAAACGGAAGATGCCTATGTCAGCGGCAATCAGGTGATGGTCTCAGCACAGGTGGCGGGAAATATTGCGAAAATTAATGTCGATAATATGGATCCCGTACAAGCGGGTGATGTGTTATTAGAGCTGGATGACACCAATGCCAAATTGAGTTTTGAGCAAGCTAAAAGCAATTTAGCCAATGCGGTTCGCCAAGTTTCTCAACTGAATTACACTGTAAAACAATTAAAATCGGCCGTTCGTGCGAATGAAATTACCCTTGCTCAAGCACAAGGAAACTTGAACCGTCGCGTTCAATTGGTGAAAGATGGAGCGATCGATAAAGAATCTTTCCAACACGCCAAAGAAGCGGTTGAACTGGCGAAAGCAAACTTAACGACCTCACAAAACCAACTTGAAGCCAATCAAGCCTTATTGTTAGACGGTCCTTTAAGTGAACAACCACAAATTCAAAGCGCGGTCAGTAATTTGAAGCAAGCTTGGTTGAATTTAGAACGCACAAAAATCCGTAGTCCAATTAAAGGCTATGTGGCTCGTCGCAATGCGCAAGTAGGACAAGCGGTTTCTGTTGGTGGGGCATTAATGGCAGTGGTGAATACCGATCAAATGTGGTTAGATGCCAACTTTAAAGAAACACAATTAACCCATATGCGAATTGGTCAGCCGGTTGAAATTCACTTCGATCTCTACGGAAAAGATAAAACCTTTGATGGCAAAGTGGTGGGAATCGAAATGGGTACGGGTAGTGCATTCTCATTATTGCCTACTCAAAATGCGACAGGCAACTGGATCAAAGTGGTGCAACGTGTGCCTGTACGAATTCAATTGGATCCGCAACAACTGGCTAAAAATCCATTACGTATCGGTCTTTCTGCGACTGTGAAAGTAAATGTCAGTGATAGTCAAGGCGAAACCTTGCGTAACCAAGCACCAAGCACAACACTTTATTCCACCAATGTGCTGCAATATGATGAAAGTGCGGTCAATAATTTGATCGAATCCATTATTCGCGACAATAGTTACTAGGTTTCACGATGCCGCAATCTCATTTTACGCCGGTACAAGGCGGTGCACTGGTTATTCTCACGTTAGCGCTCTCGCTTGCGACTTTTATGCAGGTGTTGGATTCCACCATCGCTAACGTTGCTATTCCTACTATTGCAGGTGATTTAGGGGCTTCATCCAGCCAAGGCACATGGGTCATCACCTCGTTCGGTGTGGCCAATGCGATCTCAATTCCTATCACCGGTTGGCTGGCGAAACGTTTCGGCGAAGTGCGGTTATTTTTAATCTCAACCTTACTTTTCGTCCTTGCCTCTTGGCTTTGTGGCATTTCACACAGTTTGGAAATGTTGATTATTTGCCGCGTCATTCAAGGTGCGGTTGCCGGTCCAATCATCCCGCTTTCACAAAGTTTATTACTGAATAACTATCCGCCTAAAAAACGAGGTATGGCACTCGCATTTTGGTCAATGACCGTGGTCGTAGCACCTATCTTCGGGCCAATTCTGGGAGGCTGGATCAGCGATAATATTCATTGGGGTTGGATCTTTTTTATCAATGTTCCCATTGGATTAGCCGTCGTCTTAATGAGTTGGAAGATTCTAGGCAATCGAGAAAGCCAAATTTCTCATCAACCTATTGATACTGTTGGGCTTGTTTTACTGGTTCTCGGCGTAGGCTGTTTACAATTAATGCTGGACCAAGGAAGAGAGCAAGATTGGTTTAATTCAACGGAGATTATTGTTCTCACCGTGATTGCGGTCGTGTGTTTAATCGCACTCACTATTTGGGAACTCACTGATGATAATCCCGTTGTGGATATTTCACTGTTCAAATCACGCAACTTTAGCGTAGGCTGCCTTTCAACCAGTCTCGCCTTTTTGGTGTATTTGGGGTCTGTTGTGCTTATCCCACTTCTACTCCAACAAGTTTATGGCTACACCGCCACCTGGGCAGGGCTCGCAGCTGCTCCAGTGGGATTATTACCGATTTTACTGTCTCCTATCATCGGTAAATTTGGACATAAAATTGATATGCGAATTTTAGTCACAATCAGCTTTATGGTTTATGCCCTAACCTTCTATTGGCGAGCCGTGACCTTTGAGCCTGGCATGACCTTTACCGATGTTGCCTTGCCACAATTTGTGCAAGGTTTAGCGGTCGCCTGCTTCTTTATGCCGCTGACCACCATCACGCTTTCGGGTTTACCACCCGAAAAAATGGCTTCGGCTTCGAGCTTATTTAATTTCCTTCGAACCCTTGCCGGTTCAGTGGGAACATCCCTCACAACCTTTATGTGGTATAACCGCGAAGCCGTGCATCATACTCAACTTACGGAAGCCATCAATCCATACAATCCTATTTCCCAACAATTCTTCCAAACGATGACAAATTTGGGTTTAAGT
>OGEU01003471.1_pt1 | contig 10025 bp, 9 predicted proteins | sample 1570651 | NCBI WGS metagenome assembly OGEU01 (sample SAMEA2582129, study PRJEB24529) | metagenome | biome: Human gut stool | place: China | collected 2011
AACCCTGGACACCCTGATTAAGAGTCAGGTGCTCTACCAACTGAGCTAGCGGCGCATATTAGATTTCTTCTGGCTTCCAGAAGTTTTTCGTTTTGCTCTCTCGAACACAATGGTTATTATATATGAATGATTTAATAAATGCAAGCGTTTTTTTGTTTTTATTTAAGAACAATTCATTTTTTTTACTTTTTCTTAATTCTTTTTTCTATTATTTACTATTGCTAAACTTTTAAAATTAATATATAATATTAATATATAACCTATATGACACACTGACTGTGTAATTTATTTATTGGAATTGGAGGATTATATGCTGCATAAAAAGTCTCAGGATAAAACTTCTGAACATGATAAATTAACTAATGATGCTAACAGTGATGATGCTGTTGACGAAGCCGTACATTATAATAAAAGTAATGATGATAACGACAGTGCAGACAACGACAATAATAATCATCGTTTTTTCATACCGAACAGTAAATATTCAACGATTGTAATATATGCACTATTATTTGTTGTAGGTACTATCCTTATATATAAGTTTATAGGAACCTTTAACCAGACCATGCATCTTATAGGTTCAATTCTTAATCTTATTTCGCCTTTTATTGCGGGTGCATTTATTGCTTTTATACTCTTCCCTCTTGTTAAGCTTTTATTCCGGAAGCTTTTTAAGGGTGTACTTAACATGAAGTCCGATAAAGCTGCGAAGTACCTTTCAATAACAACTGCATATATAATTGCAATTGGAGCTATTACAATACTTCTTGTTTTTGTTATACCACAGATTTACGAAAGCATAACTGAAATTACAGAACAGCTTCCTGTATGGTATAATTCTGCACTTGAATTTGTTGGCAATTTTGAAAACAATCACCAGAATCTCGGTGAATATGTTGATTTCAATATGATAAATGAAAGAATAGAAACCGCACTCCCTAATATTTTTAATTATCTTACCGGAATCATGTCAAATCTTATTCCTGTGATTTTTTCAACCGGTATGGCTATTGTTAAAGGCATTATAAGTTTTATCATATCAATTATGGTATCTGTTTATATGATATCTGACCATAAGAATCTCTTTTATCAGGGAAAAAGACTTATATATGCAATTCTGCCTTACAAACCTGCCAACACTTTAAGAAATGTACTACGCGAAAGTGGACGTATTTTTACAAGCTTTATATTTGGAAAGGCACTTGATTCACTTATCATAGGTATTATATGCTTTATTGCAATGGTTATATTCCGATTCCCATATGCGGTTCTTATCAGTGTAGTTGTAGGTATTACTAATATGATTCCATACTTTGGACCATATATCGGAGGTGCTGTCGGATTTCTTTTTATACTTATTGTAAGTCCGTTCAAAGCATTGCTTTTTGCACTGCTTATACTTGTAATACAACAATTTGATGGTCTTTACCTTGGACCTAAGATTCTTGGAGATAAAACGGGGCTCAAGCCGCTATGGGTTATATTTTCAATTACAGTTGGTGGCAGCCTTTTCGGTGTTCTTGGAATGTTCCTCGGAGTTCCTTGTGTTGCTGTACTCGGATATATACTCAATCAGGTTGTTACACATTTCCTTGGGAAAAAGAATATTACAGTTACCCCTTATGATTCCCATGACCGCATATAGCTTTTGATATTTCATCCCAGTTTCTTCTGATTTTTACAAGACGTCGATTAATTTTTTTGCGGCAGAATAATGAATATGACAGATTTTGAAGTGATTTTGATATGCATCCCATATCACATATGCTCCTTATGTGTTTATATCATTATATGCCGCAATTTTCATTCGGGTTCGTATTTATTATTTATTTCAGACGTGCTATAAGCTTACAGATTGGATTACCCTGTGAAGAAAATTTTTCTTCATATTCCGTCATTACATTTCCTTCAACTAAATCTGCATCATTATGCAAGTCATATGTAACAGTTGTAAGCTCCCACTTAGGAGATTCTTTTACTTCTTCAACCGAAAAATCAAATAATCCTCTGTTATCCGTTTTGAATTCTACATATCCATCATCTTTTAAAATATCAGTATATCTTTCAAGAAACTGTCTTGAAGTAAGTCTTCTCTTGGCATGTCTGTCTTTTGGCCATGGGTCAGAAAAATTAAGATATATCCTGTCAACTTCACCCTTTGCGAATACATCACATATATTTTCTGCGTCCATTCTTATAAACCTGAGATTAGAAAGACGCAGTTCATCCTGTTTTTCAACTGCTCTTAAAAGCACACTGGAATACTTTTCAATTCCAATATAGTTAATATCAGGATTCATCTGGGCGAGTGTCGTTATAAATCTGCCTTTTCCCATTCCTATCTCGATACGCACAGGATTATTATTGCCAAACACTTCTTTCCATGTTCCTGCCATATTTTCCGGTTCTGTAAACACATATTCATTTTCAATCATGATTTCCCTTGCACCGGGAACATTTCTCAATCTCATATATTTTTAAAATCTCCATTTCTGTAAAACTTATTAAAGTATAATAAAAATATTTCCATTCGACAAGCGTTATTAATTGATTTGCATTTCAATCATGTGTATAATGTAGCATGATATTAGAATTATTGTAAAAGTCAGTTACACGCCGGCTTTATATTTGATGGAGATAATATATGAATAAATTTTTTAAAAGAATGACGGCTGTTTTTCTTGCTGTCAGCACAACTGCGGCTTCTATATTAATGCCTGCAACAGGCATATATGCTGCCGAAACAGCTGCCACAACACAAAACACGCAGGCTGCACAGACAACGCAGAATTCACAAAACACCCAGACAACCAAAAACACCCAGACAACCAAAAACACACAGGAATACGACTGGCCGCAGGCACCGGATATTGTAGCCCAGAGTGCAATTCTTATTGATGCGGATACCGGTGCAATTCTTTATGAAAAGGATGCCCATGCCAAAGGATATCCGGCCAGCACAACTAAAATTCTTACCGGACTTCTCACAATTGAAAACTGTGGCCTTGACGAGACAGTTACATTCTCAAGTGCGGCAGCCAATTCTGTAACATATGAGGATGCCAGCCTTGGTACAAAAACAGGAGAACAATATAGCGTTGAACAGGCTCTATATGGACTTTTGCTCTATTCAGCCAACGAAATAGCATATGGTCTTGCTGAACACGTAAGCGGCTCACTTGCAGCTTTTACAGAGCTGATGAATAAACGAGCCAAAGAACTTGGTGCTATTAACACTCATTTTGCCAATGCAAGTGGTCTTCACGATGTCAATCATTACACCACAGCTTACGACATGGCAATGATTGCCAAAGGATGTTACAACAACTCCACTTTTGTAAATATTGATTCAACATCAACGACTTACACTATACCGCCGACAAACAAAACAGATACGGCTCGTAATTTTAAACACCGCCATCTCATGTTAAAAGGCAGACAATATTATTACGAATACTGCAAAGGCGGAAAAACAGGATTTACAGACCAGGCCGGTTACACACTTGTAACATTTGCGGAAAAAGATGATATGCGTCTTATATGCGTATGCTTCAAATCAGGAGACAAAGAACGTTTTACAGATACACGTTCATTATTTGATTGGGGATTTGCCAACTTTAAGAAAATCACAGCTTCAGGCGGAACAATAAGTTCATTATTTACAAGCGACAGTTATTACCAATCTCCTGTATTTAATAAATATAACTTAAAATTCAACCTGAAAGCCTCAACACTTACACTTCCTAACAACGCTTCTGTTGGAAATGTTGCAATGGGCATTGATAACAATTACAAAACAACAAGTGAAAACGGAATATATACCGCCCATCTTAATTTTAATTATGGAAATAATATTGTCGGAACTGCAAAACTGACACTTTCATCTGACGAAAATATCGCTGCTGCCAGCAATCTTCCTTTCGCAAAAGATGATAATAATTCTAATTTAAAGCAAAAAAAATGTATAGTTATAAATATATGGGGCATAGTTGCAGTAATTGCAGCAATACTTATTGTACTTTACATCCACTCAGAAGTAAAACGCAAAAAAACACAGCGTAGACGCTACAGCGGCCGCAAATATTTGTAAAATTCATAAACTATGAGAAACACGCTTCGCGAGTTTCTCAAGTTATCGCGGCAGTCGCCAAGGTCTCGTGCAAGCACGGACTTTGGCTCGTTACACGCGTAAATTAAAAGAACCGTGCCTTGATTAATCCAGATGGATATTATCAAAGCACGGTTTTTGTATTTTGTTAAATATTAATAATGCAATAATTATATGATTTTAAAAGATTTTTTCAATATATTCATCGGCTATTGAATCAACGATATCATCGTTTAAATCAGGGTATTTTTTGTTGATTTCATTTTTTATGTAGCTGCTTCTGCTGAAATATTTCATTTCTTCTGCCATTTGGGAACCATCATATGATGCATCAATCATATCAGCGGTTATGTTGGATGTGAGCCAGTCCTGAATTTCGTAATTGGTCTTTTCTTCTGTGCTGATATTGGACTTTGCTTTCTTTGCGGCCTTAAATGAAATGGCTGCAATAATTATAAAAGCAACGAACATTCCAATTAAAACAACGTTAGTTAATATTCCTGATGCACCTTTGTAAGTGAAAAATTTCAGTATGCCGATGTCATTTAATAAAACAACGATAAGTCCGCCGATTCCACATACGAGAAATGTTATTGCTGATGACAGGTTATCCTGATACTTTTCGTTAGAATTTTCATAATTGCTGCCTGTTGTGAGCTGCTCAATGATATTTTCATTATCAGTTGTGTCTGTTGTAATATTTTTTTTGTTAGTTACTTCTTTTTCTTCCATATTATCTCCGTTCCGGGAAAAGATGAATTTCCCTTTTCTTGTTGGATAAATTATATCAGTAAAATGTGAAAAAAAAAAGAACAATGCGGATTTTTTGTCAGGGTTGATAAAAAAAATAAATAGATATATATTTTAATGAGACAAGAAAGGAGTATTTTATGAAAATATTGATAATAAGCGGTGGAAGCATAGATGAAATGTGGGGGCAGAAATGGGTGGCTGATTATGAGCCGGATTATTGCATAGCAGCTGATTCGGGACTGGTTATGGCAGATAAATTAGGAATTACAGTAGACCTTTTGCTGGGAGATTATGATTCGGTTGATAAAAAAATTTTTGAAAAATATAATGGAAACACAAAGACAATAACTTATCCGTGCGAAAAAGATTACACAGACACTCATCTTGCACTGAAAAAGGCAATAGAAAAAATAAAAAAAATGCAGGACGCGTCAAAAGACAGTACAGAGGATGAAATAGCAATTATTGGTGCCACGGGAACAAGATATGACCATGCATTTACTAACATTTTTGTTTTGGATGAATCGCTTGAGGCAGGCATCAGATGTGCTATTTATGATAAAAATAATAAGATATATCTTGCGGATAAAAGTTTTGAAATAAGAAAAGATAAGCAGTTTGGTGATTATTTATCATTTGCACCAATGACACCTGAAGCCGGGCTTTCTTTATCAGGAGTGAAATATCCATTAGACAGATATACTCTTAGACAGGGTGAGAGCATATGTCAGAGTAATGAAATAACAGAAATCATAGCAAAAGTGGAAATTTTCACAGGAAAATTGGTAGTTTTTGAGACAAGAGACTAGATATATACTTGTTTTTTTAGATGGATTGTTATAAAATAAACAATAGATTTTGATTATTCAAACAGGAGGTTTTTTAAGATGAGTAACACTACACCGGTGTCAGCCAGAGCAAGAATTGATGCAATTCTGGATGACAACAGCTTTGTTGAAATCGGTGCCGGCGTTAAAGCCAGAGCAACAGATTTTAACATTACTAAAAATGCAGCTCCATCTGACGGCGTTATAACCGGATATGGAGTTATTAACGGCAATCTTGTTTATGTGTACAGTCAGGATGCTGCTGTTATGAACGGCACAGTTGGCGAAATGCATGCAAAGAAGATTGAAGGAATTTATGATATGGCATTAAAGATGGGAGCACCAGTAATTGGTCTTATTGATTGTGCCGGAATCAGACTTCAGGAAGCTACAGATGCACTGGATGCTTTTGGTAAGATTTATAGAAAGATGTCGGATGCATCAGGAGTTATTCCACAGATAACAGCCGTTTATGGTAATTGTGGTGGTGGACTTGCTGTACTTGCAGGACTTTCTGATTTCACATTTATGGAAGAAAAGACAGGACATCTTTTCGTAAACAGCCCTAATGCTCTTGCTGGCAATTATGCAGAAAAGCTTGATACATCAAGTGCAAAGTTCCAGGCAGAGGCAGGCGTTGTAGATTTTACAGGTGATGAAGAGACAATTGCTAATGGAATCCGTCAGCTTGTTTCAATTTTACCAGCTAATAATGAGACAGAAGCATTTGCTGACTGTGAAGATGATTTGAACAGAGTATGTGCTGATATGGCAGCTGAGATTGCAGATCCTGCACTTGCACTTTCTGATATTTCAGATGACAATCTCTTTGTTGAGGTAAAAGCAGAGTTCGCTAAGGAAATGGTAACTGGTTTCATTCAGGTAGATGGCTCTACAATCGGTGCAGTTGCTAACAGAACAGCTCTTTTTGATGAAAATGGAGAAAAGTCAGCTGATTTCGATGCTGTACTTACAGTTGATGGTGCATATAAAGCAGCAGATTTTATTAATTTCTGTGATGCTTATGATATTCCTGTACTTTCACTTACTAATGTTAAGGGATATGCAGCTGATGTCAGAAGTGAGAAGAGTATTGCAAAGGCAGTTGCCAAACTTACATATGCTTTTGCAAATGCAAATGTTCCAAAGGTTAATGTTATAACAGGAGAAGCTTACGGCAGTGCTTATGTCACAATGAATTCAAAGGCACTCGGTGCTGATGTTACATACGCATGGCCTGATGCAAGCATTGGAATGATGGATGCTAATGAGGCAGCTAAGATTATGTATGCTGATGATATTGCAAAGTCAGCTGATGTCCAGTCAGTTATATCAGAGAAAGCAGCTGAGTATGCAGCACTTCAGTCAGGCGTTGAATCAGCAGCAGCAAGAGGATATGTTGATACAATTATTAATCCTGAAGATACAAGAAAATATGTTGCTGCAGCGTTTGAGATGCTTTATACAAAGAGAGAGGATAGACCTGATAAAAAGCATGGAACGGTCTGATATAGAGGTGAGACAATATGAAGAAGATTAATTTTAAGAAATTCTTACTGTTGTTTTGCATTTTAGCGTGTGTGTTTGGACTTACAGCGTGTACAGAGACTATTTCTTCTGATTCTGCAAAGGAATCAAAGAAAGAACAGAAGCTTGCAGCTGTATCTACTGAACTTGAAAACTGGTCAGTTGATATGATTAAGTATTTTGATGTAACGTCAGATGATGATGTTAAGGCAAACGCTGAGAATGCAATAAGCATAGATGAGATTAACCATGATTTATATATTGTTAATCCTGAAGGCATGAATGTTGCAACAGTTGAATTTTGTAACAGCTGGGTTAAGAGCCGCAGCGATTTAGGCAGATTAAAGTCTATTGACAGTGTTGAGTTAAAGATAAGCGACGAGACAAGTACTCTTGGAACTGTTACAGTTAAGACAGAATATGAAAAGAGAAACTGTACATATGAAATTGTATTTGATGATGATTACAATCTTTCAAGTGCAGCCATCAATCCGGTATATACAACCGGTGAGAAGATGGAAAAAGCAGTTTTAAATACAGTTATCGGTATGGGTACAGTATTTATCGTATTAATATTTATTTCTTTCATCATTTCATTACTTAAATATGTAAATAATATTGGTGCAAAGAAAGAAGAAAAACCTGCCGGCGGTGTAGAAAATGCTATTTCACAGATAGTTACAGCTGAAGAAGAAAGCGATGAGACAGATGATCTTGAGCTTGTGGCAGTTATAACAGCGGCAATTGCAGCTTCTGAGGGAACATCCTCTGATGGTCTGGTTGTTCGTTCAATTAAAAGAAGATTTTAGAATAATTTATCGATTTATGGAGGATAAGTACAATGAAGAATTACACAATTACTGTTAATGGTAATGTTTATGATGTTACAGTTGAAGAAGGAGCTGCAGGTACAGCTTCAGCAGCACCTAAGGCAGCACCAAAAGCTGCTCCAAAGGCAGCACCTAAGGCTGCAGCATCAGCAGGTGCTCAGGGTGCCGTAAAGGTTAATGCACCTATGCAGGGCAAGATTTTAAAGATTAATGCATCAGCAGGTGCTTCTGTAAAGAAGGGTGATGTACTTCTTGTTCTTGAAGCTATGAAGATGGAAAATGAAATCTGCGCACCACAGGATGGAACTGTAGCTACAGTTGAGTGTTCAGTTGGTGATTCAGTTGAAACAGGAAAAGTATTAGTTTCAATGAACTAATTATTTAGAGGAATCATTTAAACTGGAGGTTAAAAGATGAGTTATATTATAACAACATTGGGAAACCTCGTACAGCAGTCAGCATTTTTTGGTTTGACATGGGGTAATTATCTCATGGTTGCTGTTGCTTTGGTTTTCTTATATTTGGCTATTAAGAAAGGATACGAACCTCTGCTTTTAGTACCAATTTCTTTTGGTATGCTTCTTGTTAATCTTTATCCGGATATTATGCTTTCGATTGAAGATTCAAACAACGGCGTAGGCGGTTTGTTACATTATTTCTATCTCCTCGATGAGTGGAGTATTTTACCATCGCTTATTTTCCTTGGCGTTGGTGCAATGACAGACTTTGGTCCGCTTATTGCAAATCCTAAGAGTTTCCTCTTGGGTGCAGCTGCACAGTTTGGTATTTTTGCCGCTTATATCATGGCTATTTTTATGGGATTCCCTGATAAAGCAGCAGCAGCAATTTCGATTATCGGTGGTGCCGACGGTCCTACATCAATCTTCCTTGCAGGTAAACTCGGACAGACTAAATATATGGGACCTATTGCGGTTGCGGCATATTCATATATGTCACTTGTTCCTATTATCCAGCCACCTATTATGAAGCTTCTTACAACTGAGAAAGAAAGAAAGATTAAGATGGAACAGCTTAGACCGGTTTCAAAACTTGAGAAAATTCTTTTCCCAGTTATTGTTACTATTGTAGTAGTATTAATTCTTCCTACTACAGCACCACTTGTTGGTATGCTTATGCTTGGTAACCTCTTCAAGGAAAGTGGTGTTGTTAAGCAGCTTACAGAGACAGCATCTAACGCACTTATGTATATCGTAGTTATTATTCTTGGTACATCAGTTGGTGCTACAACAAGTGCTGAAGCATTCCTTAATCTTGATACTTTAAAGATTGTTGCACTCGGACTTATTGCATTTGCGTTCGGTACAGCAGCAGGTGTTTTGTTTGGTAAGATTATGTGCAAGGCTACACATGGCAAAGTTAATCCGCTTATCGGTTCAGCAGGTGTTTCTGCCGTTCCTATGGCAGCCAGAGTTTCACAGAAGGTCGGACAGGAAGCAGATCCGTCTAACTTCCTTCTCATGCACGCGATGGGACCTAACGTTGCGGGTGTTATCGGTACGGCTGTAGCTGCCGGTGCATTCATGGCTATGTTCGGTGTTATGTAAATAACTACATAAATTAAGGAATTACAATTTAATTAATATTTGAAATAATTTGGAGGATTTAAAGATGGCAGAACAGGTTAAAAAACCATTAAAAATAACGGAAACCGTATTGCGTGATGCACATCAGTCATTGATTGCCACAAGAATGACAACAGAGCAGATGCTTCCAATCATAGATAAAATGGATAAGGTTGGTTATCATTCAGTAGAGTGCTGGGGCGGTGCTACATTTGATGCATCTCTTCGTTTCCTTAAAGAGGATCCATGGGAAAGACTTCGTAAGTTAAGAGATGGATTCAAAAATACAAAGTTACAGATGCTTTTCAGAGGTCAGAATATTCTTGGATATAATCACTATGCAGATGATGTAGTTGAATATTTCGTTCAGAAGTCTATTGCAAACGGTATTGATATT
>OGEU01003472.1_pt1 | contig 10022 bp, 8 predicted proteins | sample 1570651 | NCBI WGS metagenome assembly OGEU01 (sample SAMEA2582129, study PRJEB24529) | metagenome | biome: Human gut stool | place: China | collected 2011
GTCGCCGCCTGAAAAATCTTGATTTACATAATGTTTCAACCCGTCATGGCGATGGGTGGCAAGGTTGGCAGGCGCGGGCGCCGTTTGATGCCATTATTGTGACGGCGGCGCCGCCGGAAATACCGACCGCGCTGCTGGCGCAGCTGGATGATGACGGCGTGCTGGTGCTGCCGGTCGGCGAAGAGCATCAGTTTCTCAAACGGATCCGTCGTCGGGGCAACGAATTTATCATTGATACCGTCGAGGCCGTTCGCTTTGTTCCCCTGGTGAAGGGGGAGCTGGCCTGAGACCCGGATTATTCCAGGTTTTTTTTGCCTGACTTTAGGCGTAGGGTGGACACATTTTTCAGTGTCCTGGCCGGGCGCCGCCCGGTAAGCAAGATATTGGCAGTTAACATATTCCTGGGGGATAAATGAGCGCGGGAAGCACCAAATTTACCGTCAGCCGTATTGCGGCTCTTTCACTGGTTTCACTCTGGCTGGCCGGGTGTACCAACACCAATAATCCGCCTGCGCCGGTTAGCTCTGCCGGCGGCGCCGCCTCTTCCAGCACCAACTCCGGCATGCTGATTACGCCGCCACCCTCCGGCGTCAAGTCCGCTCCTCAGGCGCAGCCGATTCAGCCGATGCAGACCCAGACCATTCAGCCGCAGCCGGCGCCGGTGGCGCAGGAGCCGGTACAGACGGTAAATGGCCGGATCGTTTACAACCGCAAATATGGCGATATTCCGAAAGGTAGCTATACCGGCGGCAGTACCTATACGGTAAAACGCGGCGACACGCTATTCTATATCGCCTGGGTCACCGGCAACGATTTCCGCGACCTGGCGCAACGCAACAACATCCCGGCCCCGTACGCGCTGAACGTGGGGCAGGTACTGCAGGTCGGTAACGCCTCAGGCCAGCCGATCACCGGCGAAAACGCCGTTTCTCAGGCCAGCGCAAGAGCGAGCGGCGGTGCGACGACCAGCACAACTTCTGCACAAAAATCGACCGCGGTGGTTGCTTCACAACCGACTATTACGTATTCTGAATCTTCAGGTGAACAGAGTGCTACCAAGATGTTGCCTAATAATAAACCAGCGACTACAACCACAACGGTTGTCGCGCCGGTGACGGCACCAACAACGGTGAGCACAACCCAGCCGACTGCAAGCAGTACGTCAACCAGTTCGCCGATCTCAGCATGGCGCTGGCCGACTGATGGCAAGGTTATCGAGAACTTTAGCGGCGCGGAAGGCGGCAATAAAGGTATCGATATTGCAGGCAGTAAGGGACAGGCTATTGTCGCGACCGCCGATGGGCGCGTCGTCTATGCCGGTAACGCACTGCGCGGCTACGGTAATCTTATTATCATCAAACACAACGATGATTACCTGAGTGCCTACGCTCATAACGATACCATGCTGGTTCGGGAGCAACAGGAAGTCAAAGCGGGGCAGAAAATCGCTACCATGGGTAGCACCGGAACCAGCTCAACAAGATTACATTTTGAAATTCGTTACAAGGGGAAATCCGTCAACCCGCTGCAGTACTTACCGCAGCGATAATTTGGCAAAGTACGGATAAGCGAAGCATCAGCTAACAGGCGCCAGGGCGGTGTCTACGTTCCTCTCGCAGAGAGGGCAGGGGAAATCGTCCAGGCGTCGTTTGTTGATGTGCCGTGGAAGGTGCTTTGCTCAGGGATCACGGGTAGGAGCCACCTTTATGAGTCAGAATACGCTGAAAGTTCATGATTTAAATGAAGATGCGGAATTTGATGAGAACGGAGTTGAGGTTTTTGACGAAAAGGCCTTAGTAGAAGAGGAACCCAGTGATAACGATTTGGCCGAAGAGGAACTGTTATCGCAGGGAGCCACACAGCGTGTGTTGGACGCGACTCAGCTTTACCTTGGTGAGATTGGTTATTCACCACTGTTAACAGCCGAAGAAGAAGTTTATTTTGCGCGTCGCGCACTGCGTGGGGATGTCGCATCCCGCCGTCGCATGATTGAAAGTAACCTGCGTCTGGTGGTGAAAATTGCTCGTCGTTATGGCAATCGTGGTCTGGCATTGCTGGACCTGATTGAAGAGGGCAATCTGGGACTGATCCGTGCAGTCGAGAAGTTTGACCCGGAACGCGGGTTCCGCTTCTCAACATACGCAACCTGGTGGATCCGCCAGACGATCGAACGGGCGATTATGAACCAAACCCGTACGATCCGACTGCCAATTCACATTGTAAAAGAGCTGAACGTCTATCTGCGTACCGCGCGCGAGTTGTCCCATAAGCTGGACCACGAGCCAAGCGCAGAAGAAATTGCCGAACAACTCGGATTAACCGTCGATTCTGTCAAAGCACACAAAAAACGGGGGAAACAAATATTGAAGGAAAGGCTGAAAGGTTTAATGGCCTTCTGCCGGGCAAAATTCCTGCAACCGCACTATACGCCGAAAAGTACAAGTTTGAGATTATTCCGCAATATCGCCATGGCCCGTTTGAAATGAGTCTTCACTGTAGTTTCTGCAATATCCATCTGTGTTGCAATTTCTTTGATCTTTTTCTTCTCGACAATATGAAGTAATACGACTTCCTTTTGTTTTTCAGGTAATGTATCCAGAATAGTTTTCAGACGTTCATGAATATCTTCATCGATTTCCGGATCTTCGATACCGGAGAACAACATCGCTTCGATGATTTTATCCTGATGCTTACCTTGAATTTCCAAATCCCGCAAATAATTCAGGCAATTATTCCGGATAATACCGAGCATATAATAAAATACAGGTTGTTTTTCATCATATCTTTCCAGGTGATCCCACAAAGACAGAAAAGCATCCTGTACCAAGTCTTCCGCTTGTTTCCAGTCGTAAAGATAACGCATGGCATAATGCTGCAAAGGCAGAAACGAAGTTTTATACAATTCATGAAAAGCATCCAGATCTCTTTTTTTTATCCGAAGCCCTAAATTACTTTTTTCTATGTATTGCTCTATTCTTGCCATGATATTTTCGGCAAAGATAATTTTTTTCTATTATACGGTGTCCTCCATTTTTAGATTCCAAGTTAATTATATAAAAAAGAAAGCGTGGTCTATGGAAAAAAATTCGATTCGTTGGGAAATATTATTGAAAGGCGCCCGCGGAACATTGTCTCCTGAAGAAGAAATCATTTTTCAAAAGTGGTTGGCCCGGGATATACGACATAAAGCCTATTACGAGAAAATGTGCCGGGTTTGGTCGTCGGACAATACAACTTACGATTTGCATACCGATGTGGCTGAAATGATAGTCCGTTTTGACGATTATGTCCGGAATAAGCGGAAAGTAAGGCGCCGGAAGATACTGAGGAATGTATACCGTTCGGTAGCCTGCCTGTTGATTCTGCTGACTGTAGGTGGAGGGATCATGTTGTTGAAGAGAGACAAACGGGAAATGGAAACTGCAAACCGGATTGCCGGATCTATCTTGCCGGGCCAGGGGAAAGCCATTATTCTTCTACCGAACGGCGAAAAAGTAGATATCGCTTCGTTAAGCGATTCTTTATCCTACCGGACAGCAGGCTTTACGGTCGAAAAAGATTCCGGAATAATCAGATATATGAAACAACAGCAAGCCCGGACAGATTATCACACGATCGTTATACCGATAGGAGGAGAATATCAGGTGAAGCTGAGCGACGGGACGATGGTATGGTTAAATTCAGATTCGCGGTTGAAAATTCCGACGGCCTTTGTGGGAAACGAAAGAAGAGTTTTTTTATCGGGAGAAGCTTATTTCGATGTAGTGAAAAATGACCGTAAACCTTTTATCGTCGAAACAGATTTAGGGAATATAAAAGTTTATGGAACAGAGTTTAATGTAAAGCGTTATTCCGCCGACAGACAATTGAAAGCAACTCTGGTGGAAGGCTCCATCGGATTCAGTAACGATCATGTAGCAGAACTGAAACTTCAGCCCGGCTATCAGTTAAGCCTTACCGAAGGGAAAAGTGAACCTACTGTGGAAAAAGTAAAGGTATATAATGAAATAGCCTGGAAAGATCAACGCTTTTGTTTTGAAAACAGAACCCTGGAATCGATAGCCCGGGATATGGAAAGATGGTATAATGTAAAAATCGTTTTCGAAGATCCGGTATTGCAACAGCTGCAATTTTCGGGTTCTTTGAGCCGGTACGGAGAGATTGAGACTTTACTGCATTTTTTTGAAGAAAGTGCAGATATTACATTTGAGATCGATCACCATACAATTACTGTAAAAAGAAAATAAAAAAATAGAGAATGCTTCTGCAGTCGGCAAACTTTAGAGCACATTCTCTACACATTCATTCATATTAACGAACTAATAACAAATGTATGAAAAAAAAAGCACCTGACAGGTATTTCTTACCTGAATTCTTAAGAAAAATGTTAGCGGCAGTGTACTTGCTGTTCATTGTTTCGTTGTCTTATGCGGCGGCAGATAATGACACCAAACTGATCACATTTGCCGTGAAATCTGAAAATTTAAATGATGTTCTGATTAAATTTAAAGATCAGACCGGTGTCGATATTTTATTTAACAAACAACTTATCGGGAACCGGAAGTGTAATGATTTTGAAGTCGTAAATCAACCTGTTGAGGTGATACTGAGCAAAATCCTTGAAGGTACAGGGTTTGTTTTTTCGAAAGTGGACGGAGTGTATGTCATCAAAAAAAGTACAGAAAAAATCGTTCAACCGGTAGAGCCCCTGGCGATTTCCGGCGTAGTGACCGACACGGATGGAGCACCCTTACCCGGAGTGACCGTTTTGGTAAAAGGGACTTCTTTGGGAAGTGCAACCGATACAGAAGGGAAATTTAAATTATCGTTTCCTTCACAAGAAAATGTAGTCCTGGTATTTTCGTTCGTCGGCATGCAAACCAAAGAGGTCCCTTATAAAGGCGAATCCGAAATAAAAGTGACCCTGCAAACCGATGTGACTGAAATGGAACAGGTTGTCGTTACCGGTATTTTTACCCGTAAAGCAGAGAGTTATACCGGTGCTGCGACGACCATAAAGAAAGAAGAACTACAGAAAATGGGAAATCAAAATGTTTTACAATCCCTGAAAAGTTTAGACCCGGCTTTTCATATTATAGAAAACAATGATTTCGGTTCGGATCCGAACAAAGCCCCCCAAATTCAGTTACGAGGCCAACAATCCATGCCCGATATAAAAGGGACTTATAATGGTAACCCTAATCAGCCGCTTTTCATTTTGGACGGTTTCGAAACGGATATTACAACAGTATACGACTTGGATATGAACCGGGTAGAAACGATTGTATTACTGAAAGATGCCGCAGCCAAAGCAATATATGGAGCCAAAGCGGCCAATGGCGTAGTAGTTATTGAAACCCGTCAGCCGAAAGCCGGGAAGATGAGGATATCGTACAAAGGAGATCTGAGCCTGACGGTTCCCGATCTGACAGGGTATAATCTTTGTGATGCACGTGAAAAATATGAAGTAGATAAGGCACACGGCCGTTATTCAGATCCCTGGTTTTGGGAACAGTATCTGAACAATATCAAGTCGGAAATAGAACGCGGTGTGGACACAGATTGGCTGGCCCAACCTTTACGTACCGGTATCGGACACCGGCATTCTCTGTATTTGGATGGAGGAGACGAACATTTACGCTATGGTGTAGACTTACTTTATAATGAAATCAAGGGGGTGATGAAGGGATCAGACCGGCAAACATTCACGGGAGGAATCACCCTGGCTTACCGCTATAAAAACTTATTGTTCCGGAATCAGTTGAGTACCACCCTCAATCGTGCCGACGATTCTCCCTATGGTTCTTTTGATGAATATGCAAAACTGAATCCCTATTGGACACCTTATGATGAAAACGGGGATTTGAAGCAAATTGCCGGTTCTACCGGAGGAGGAGGTCTGGTTGGAGTAACCTGCGGGAATCCGTTATGGAATGCTTCCATCGGTACTAAAAATTTCAGTAAATATACCGGTATTACTAATAATTTTTATATCGAATGGCAAGCTTTGAGCGCATTGAAATTTATCGGACGTCTGGGATTATCGAAAACCCTTAATGCACGGGAAGATTTTTATCCGGCCTCACATACCAGATTCCTGGGATATTCGGAAGATAAATTTTTTGAAAAAGGCACATACAGTAAACTGGAGGGAGAAAGCAGCAATGTCAATATGGATATAACAGCCAATTATTCCTTATTATCAGATAAGCATCAACTTTTTCTGAACCTGAACTACAAGATGGAGCAAAGCCGTTCTGAAAAAGTTACTTTCACCATGGTCGGTTTTCCGAATGACAAGAACGGTTTTATCACTTCGGGTCTCGGATTCAACAAGAGCGATTATCCTCCTGTCGGCAATGAGTCCATCAGTCGTGAAATAGGTGTTTTGTCCGCTTTAAACTATTCGTACGACGATCGTTACCTGGCCGATTTGTCCTGGCGTGCCAGTGCGTCTTCCCGTTTCGGACAAGATAAACGGTGGGGACAGTTCTGGTCGGCAGGTATCGGATGGAATTTTCATAAAGAACATTTTATGGAGCAGGCAGAATGGCTGAAACAATTTAAACTACGTGCCTCAACCGGTTATACCGGAGCCCAGAACTTCAATCCATATCAGGCTTTAGCCATGTTCAGTTACAATCAGACCCAAGCCTACGACAACTGGATCGGTTCTCATTTAATGGCCCTGCCCAACGATGACCTGAAATGGCAGAAAACCCAGGATTACAATATCGGATTCGACCTGAATCTCTGGGGACGTCTTATGATTGTATACGATTATTATGTGCAGCAAACCAAAGATCAGTTACTGGCCTTGACTGTTCCTCCTTCTATGGGATTTACCAGCTATATGGAAAATATCGGAAGTACGGAAAATAAAGGAATGGAACTGAAGTTAAATGCCCATTTGTTGTATGATGTGGAAAACGACCGTTATTTAAGTACTTCTTTCTCTATTGCCAAAAATACGAATAAGTTGAAAAAAATATCGAATGCGTTGAGAAGCTACAACGACGAGGTCGATAACGAAATATTGGATGGAAATACCAACAGACCCCAGACCCGTTTTATCGAAGGTTCGTCTATGAATGCTATCTGGGCTGTCCGCTCCCTGGGTATCGATCCGGCTACAGGAGATGAGATTTTCCTGACAAAGGATGGAGAAACAACGACAGAATGGAAAGCCGAGGATCAGGTGGTTTGTGGCGACGCCATGCCCGAATGTTCGGGTACTTTCGGAATAAATATGGATTACCGGGGAATTTTCCTGAACATGTCTTTTTATTATCAATTCGGCGGTCAGACTTATAACCAGACTCTGGTCGACCGGGTCGAGAATGCCGATGTCGGACTGAATGTCGACAAACGAATTTACAATGCCGTTTGGAAAAAACCGGGTGACCGGGTCGATTTTTCTTATAATCCTTACAGGCTGACTAAACCCAGTTCCCGTTTTGTACAGGATTTGAACGAATTGCGTTTGTCATCTTTAAACGTGGGATATGATTTCCGGCATTGTGCATTCCTGAAAAAGAGCCGGTTGCAACAATTAAAGGCCAGTTTTTATATGGATGATGTGTTCCGGGCTTCTACAGTGAAAACAGAACGCGGGTTGACTTATCCGTTCGCCCGTACTTTCTCGTTCTCTTTACAAGCAACCTTTTAATCGATGAATACAATGATACGAATACAAAAAACAAAAAATATACTCGGCATTTTGTTCTTTTCCCTGTTGAGTGTTTCCTGTCAGGAATGGCTGGATGTCAGTCCGAGTACGGAAGTAAAATATGACGATCTGTTCAGTTATAAGAACGGTTTTAAAGATCAATTGACCGGAGTATATACCGCTTTATGTTCGGAAGAACTTTATGGTGCCCATCTCGGTTTCGGAATGTTGGACGCTTTGGGACAACAATATTACTGGAATCAGGAAGCCGGAACTTATTATTACCTGCATCGTTTTGTTTATGACAATCCGAAAAGCGAAGAAGTGATCAACAGCATCTGGAACAACATGTATAATGCGATCGCCAACGTCAATATTCTGTTACAGGGCATCGAAGACCACCGGGGAATTCTTGCAGCCGATGAAGAAAAAATCTACGAAGGGGAAGCTTATGCATTACGTGCTTTTCTGCATTTCGATCTGCTCCGTCTGTTTGGCAAAAGTTATGTGAGCGGGGCCGGTGAAAAAGCGATTCCCTATGTCAGCAAAATTTCGAAAGAAATAACTCCGTTATCTACGGTTTCTGAAGTCCTTGATTCCGTAATTACGGATTTGGAAAAAGCAGCCTTTCTATTAGAAAACGATCCTGTCAGAACCGGAGAAGCGACGACATCTTTTTTGGGAACCCGGAGTTTTCATTTCAACTATTACGCAGTCCGGGCTCTGATGGCACGTGTTTATTTGTATAAAAACGATAAGGTCAATGCCCTGAAAAATGCTACGGAAGTAATCCTTTCCCACAAATATCCGTGGGTAGAGAAAGGCCAGGTAGCGACAACGACCCGTGATAACCGTGACGGAATCTTTCTGACGGAATGTATCCTCATGCTGAACAATACGAGATTAGAAACGATAACAGAAACATACCTGAAAAAAAGCGAAAACAATACGGTGGGTAATTTACTTGTCACCCAGGCAGAAGTGAGGGACGAAATTTTTGAAAATACTTTGTACGGTGGCAGCGACTGGCGGTATATCTATTATTTCGAACCTATCGACTCTTATTATGTCAATACTAAATTATGGCAAGTCTCTTCCAGTTACAATAACCGTCAACCTTTGCTTCGTATCAGCGAAATGTATCTGATTGCTGCCGAATGTGCAGGTTCGAAAAAGGAAGCCCTTGAATATTTCAATACCTTACGCCAACACAGGGGTTTCGAGGTTACTGATGATTTGAAAGAAGAAGATACGACCGATGAAAAATTACAAACAGCTATTGGTAAAGAATACCGTAAAGAATTTATAGGAGAAGGGCAATGGTTCTTTTATTGCAAGCGTACCGACCAGGCAACACTACCTAATGTACAGGTACCTTTCAGCAAAGCTTATTATGTGCTTCCGATACCTGACCAGGAATTAGAATATGGAAATAGAAATTAATGAGAAAAGATTATGAAGAAACATTTTATATATAAATACGGTCTGCTATTATCCGTCCTGATCGCAATAGGATGTGGCAGTTGTCAAAAAGACAATTATGTGCAATATGACGCCGGATATGCCTCTTTACGTTTTATTTATGCAGCAGAGGGAAATGACAGCATAGTCTATTCTTTTGCATTGCATCCTGACAAACAAGAAGATATCGTAGAAATCCCCTTTAAACTTGTCGGACTGGCAGTTGGACAAGTCCGGGAAATCGGAGTTGAAGTAGTAAAAGAAGAAACTACAGCCCAGGAAAATGACCATTTTATAATTGAAAGAAGTGAACTTCCGGCGGATTCGATAAAAGGAATTTTAAAAGTAAAGGTTAAGAAAACCCCGGAGTTGGAGAATCATAATCTGGTAGCCACCTTCCGGCTCTGTGGCAATGAAAACTTCGCAGCGGCTCCTGTAAATGAGAATACATATAAAATTGTATTAACCAATCATCTGACAGAACCGGCAGGCTGGCCTTTCGGTGAATATAGCCGCATAAAACATCAGTTTGTCATCCAAACCCTGGGAATTGCCACCGATTATGATAAGTGGAGCACTTCAGAAAGCATTTACTACACGGGTATAATGGTAAATGCTTTATATGAATATAATAAAGCACACCCGGGAGAACCCCTGACCGATGAAAACGGTCTGGTTGTAACATTCTGAACGATATATCAACGATAAAAGAATAGCACAATGAAAAAGATCATATATTTATTTTTTTTCATTCCTCTCATGATCAATCTGGCTGCCTGCTATGATGATACGGGGAATTATGACTACACAGATTTACCCGATGTTGACATAAAAAGGCATTCGACAATATCGGCAAACGTCCTTATGTAACAAACGGAGAATCTATAACATA
>OGEU01003477.1_pt1 | contig 10016 bp, 7 predicted proteins | sample 1570651 | NCBI WGS metagenome assembly OGEU01 (sample SAMEA2582129, study PRJEB24529) | metagenome | biome: Human gut stool | place: China | collected 2011
TCTTGTTACGCAGAGTGAACAAATCAGTCTTCTTTCCATCTACTTCTGTCTGGAAATTACTTTTTAATAAACCGGACGCAGTCGGTTTTTCACCGGTAGCACAGCTTGCCAGTAAAAGGGCGCTCAATGCCCACATTGAAAATCTTTTCATACTAAATTATTTCTAAAAAAAACTATTCGATACTATTCAGCAGATCGGCTTTCCCTTCGTTCACCAGTTTCAAGATCAGTTCACCAAACAAGGTGTTCTGCCAAGCAAACCATGCACGGGTAAAGTCTTTCGGATTATCCTTGTGGAAAGATTCGTGCATAAATCCCGTACCGGCATCTGTATCCATCAGCATCTTCACACAAGTCTTTATCTCTTCATCGCTCCGGCTGGTAAAAGCTTTCATCATAATGCTCATCGGCCAAATCATATTATAACCGATATGCGGACCACCGATGCCTTCACCGGCTTTCCCCTTGAAAAAATAAGGATTGTCTTCGCTCCAGACAAAACGACGAGTATTCTGATAAATCGGGTCTTTCACATCAACATCGCCCAAATACGGCATCGCCAGAAGGCTGGGTACATTGGCGTCATCCATCAATAAATGATTTCCGAAACCATCGACTTCGAAAGCATATATCTTACCATACTTCGGATGTTTGTATACGGCATATTTCTTTAAAGCCGCTTCTACTTCTTTCGCAAGATCGGTACACTCTTTTGCCAGAGCCGTTTTCTTATTCACTGTTTGCAGAATCTCGGCAGCTTTGCGAAGCGAGGAAACCGCAAAGAAATTGGAAGGAACAAGAAACTGGAAAGTAGTAGCATCGTCCGACGGACGGAAAGTAGAAACGATCAGGCCTACGGGCTTCACCGGATTTCCTAATCCGTTGTTAGTCACGGTATCGAGTGCACGGTTCGTTTTACGCTCAAACCGGTAAGGACCGACACCCTCTTTGCGCTGCTGCTCCTTAAATGTACGAAGAATATTGGTGATGGCCTGTATCCACTCTTCATCAAAAATACTGTCATCACCGGTCACCTTCCAATATTGATAAGCCAGACGCAAGGGATAACACAAAGAGTCGATTTCCCATTTCCGTTCATGCAATTCCGGTTTCATATCCGTCATATCACTCATCCAATATCCACCGACCGGTCCATCATTAAACGCATTAGCATAGGGATCAAAAACAATACTCTTAAACTGGCGGTGAATAACCCCTGCAAGCATACGTTTCAATTCCGGGTCCGAATTGGCCAATTGTACATAAGGCCATACCTGAGCTCCGGAGTCACGAAGCCACATCGCGTGTATATCACCGGTATAGACAAAAGTATCCGGTTTCCCGTCACTGCCCTCACGGAAATGAACCGTCGTATCCAATGTATTCGGGAAACAATTTTCAAACATCCAGGCCAGTTTCGGATCTTTCAATTTCTTTTTCGTTCCGGCGATCACTTCTTCAACGGCCTTTGAAGTAAAACGACGTTCTTCGGGTTTCGGACGTTGGCATACATAACCGTCGGCAGCTGCAGAAGCACCGCTTCCCTGTCCGTTATTTCCCATCATAGCCTTCAAAGGGGAACCACTCATCGCCGCAGCAGCTATAGCCAAGCCGCTTTTCTTAATAAAATCTCTCCTTGTTACCATATGTAAAAATTATAATTCAAAATACACCAATCAAACGATGGCGAAAGATATTCAAAAAAAAAGTTAGAAATACAATCTTTCTATATTTTTTAAAACATATTTTGTATATTCGTCTCCCTGAACAACCACACCTCTACGGTTCTGATTTCCAAAATTATTCTACACTTATTCTATATTTCGCCCCCGACGTTCACTCATAAACCCGAAGGTTTATTCAAGCGGACAGAAAGCGGTAGAGGTACACCTAAATAAGGTATTCCGTCCTTATCCCATTCGATCTTTTGCAAACGGGGTGTTCTGGAATCCCGGGAACCGGCAGGGTCGTTTTCTACACTTCGGGCGTCGTATAAAAGATAATCCTCTTTCCCGTCAGGTGAAGGGATAAAACTGACATGTCCCGGTCCGTATACCTTATTTTCCGGACACTGTTTAAACACAGGGCGGGTTGATTTCGTCCAGGAATCCGGATCCAGCAAATCGCTGTCGGCATCGGCCATCAACATTCCTACCGCATAAAAACAAGTCCAGGTACCACTGGCAGAATAAAAGATGAAAATCTTATCCCCTTTCCGGCTTTTATAAAACTGAGGGGATTCGTTCACATAAATCGTATATGCCGTTTTACTTCCATCCGGATTGATCCATTGGCGTTCCCATTCGAACTCGGGCTTCGAAAGTAAAACCCGGTCGGATTCCAGGGTCCAGGGATTTTTCATCTTAGCGATATAAATGCATTGGTGTTCGGTACTCACCCGACGGGACTGCCAACCGGACCAGGTCATATACCATTCTCCCCGGTGTTCGAAGACATTCGGATGGATCGCCCAATTGTTATTCTTATCCGTACTGATCCGTCCTTTCAACTCGAATTCACCTTCGAAAGGATCTGCCGAACTATTCTCCAATACGAATAATTGATGATTATCCATATTATCGTCGGAAGCAGCATAATACACATACCATTTGCCTGCAATGGGATGAATTTCAGGTCCCCACAGATGATGAGCATTAGACGGATCTTTCGGTATCCAGATCACTTTATGCTCCGCATGTTCCAAATCCGTAATATCCCGGGTACGCCACAATTCCAACCGATCGACCGCCTCCTGCATGTAATAATACCAACCATCGTAATAATTCGCCCAACATTGAGCACCTTCCGTTTTCAGCGGATTTACAAATGTATTTTCTTGCTGTATATTCTCCTCCTCTTTTTTTTCAGACTTTTTATCCCGGCAAGCTCCTAGCATTACCATAGCCAGAAAAAAAATCAATACATTTTTTATTCTTTTCATCTTTTTACTAATTTTTATTGCAGCTATTGTATATTACAAAGTAATCTATTTTTTTTAAAGGAAAATAGCAATCTCTATTCTTTTTTTTACAAAATCTGACCATGCACACGTTTGTATAAAATACATAATCTACTAAATACCAACAGATTAACTAAATATATCCGACTCTAAAAATCAAAGAATAAATAGAGAACAATTTCCTGCTCTTGCAGAATCCAAAATCAATTGTTTACTTTGTAAAAACAGTTTTAAACCACTAAGATGTACCTATGAAAATCATACTTAGTTTGTTTTTCGTGCTTTTACATTCCGTACTATCTTATGCTTACAATCAATTTTCTTTTGTCAAGTATCAGGTAGAAAACGGACTGTCTCACAATACAGTATGGTATACAATACAGGATCATCAAGGTTTTATGTGGTTCGGTACCAGTGACGGTTTGAACCGTTTCGACGGGAAAAACTTCAAAATTTTCCGCCACATCCCGAAAGACAGTACTTCTTTGGGAAATAATATTGTCCGGACCATTTTCGAAGATGAAAGACAAAATCTTTGGGTAGGTACAAACCGGGGAATATACATTTTCAATTCACAGCAGGAATAGTTTGAATTTTTCGACAATAAAACGGAAGACGGAGTATTAATCAGTAGTAATGTTTACGATATAGAGCAGAGCCACGACGGCTCAATCTGGATAGCTACTTTCGGACAGGGATTGTTTATCTATACTCCCCAGACCAACACTCTGATTCAAAATACACAACATTCTTCTTTTATCAAATCCATTACCTCCTCCGGTTCAGGGGATATGTACATCGGCACCCGGCAGGAAGGAATCATTTGTTTCGCCCCTAACGGAATCTATAAACGTTCCTTTTCTCCCGACCTCCAGACTACGGAGCAAAATAACGAAACCAATGCACTTTATTACTACAACGATACCTTATGGTTCAGTCTCGGCACCAACAGCCTGAACATGCTGGATTTGAAAAGTAATCGAATACATACTTTCCCCACTCAGTTCGGCACGACCAATGTGACCAATATCCGTAGTATTCTTGTGTATTCGGATACCGAATTACTCGTAGGAGCGGACAACGGGCTGTACCTTTTCAACCGGACGACCCACCAGTTTTTACGAATGGACGATCCTTCGAATCCGAAAAGTCTGAGTGATCAGTCTATTTTCAATATCTTCAAAGACCGGGAAGGCGGTATCTGGATTTCCACCAACCTGGGAGGGGTGAATTATCTGCCCCGTAACCTGAAACCTTTCCAATCTTATTTTCCCCGTTATCAATCGGGATCTATCTCCGGTAAAGCCATCAGTGAATTTTGTGAAGATGCACAGGGAAATATCTGGATAGCTACAGAAGACGGTGGTTTGAACTATTTGAACACGAAAACAAACCAGATTAAGAGCTATCTGCCGGGAGCCCGGGGAGCCAGTATCAGCTATCACAATATCCATGCTTTATTCCTCGACGGCCCGAAATTATGGATAGGCACTTTTTCAAGAGGCCTGGACATCCTGGATCTTACCACCGGACGGGTCGTCAATCATCAGCATACGCGCGGAGATATCCGAACCATCAGTGACAACAGTATTTACTCCATATACAAAGACCGGGAAGGTACTATCCTGACCGGAACAGCCTGGGGATTAAACCGTTACAATTCATCCACCGGGGATTTTTCACTCATCACCGATGTCGGAACCACTTCCCACATCTACGACATCCTGGAAGACAGCAGAAACAATCTGTGGATTGCGACTTATAATACCGGCCTTTTCCGCTATCATTACCCGGATAAGAGCTGGACACATTACAACTATAACCCCGACCAAAAAGTAACAGTATCATCACCATTTTCGAAGACAGCCGGCAGAACATCTGGTTCGGGACAGAAGGAGCCGGTTTGTGTACATTCGATTACGACACCGAAACTTTTGCTTCTTTCGATCCGGAAAACCAGGTATTGCCCAATCCGGTGGTTTATGCCATCGAAGAAGATAAAGCCGGAAATTTATGGATAGCCGGAAATGCCGGATTATTATCGATCAATCCTCAGACCCGGAAATGGAAACTATATACGCAAGCCGACGGGTTGCAAAGTAACCAGTTCAATTTCCATTCTTCCCTGCATGCTCACGACGACAAGCTCTATTTCGGCGGAATCAACGGATTCAACTGTTTCTATCCCGAAGATTTCCGGGAAAATACTTATATTCCGGAAGTAGTCATCACCCGGTTCAGCCTTTTCAATCAGGAAATAGGGCCCGATACTCCTGACTCTCCTTTATCCCGATCCATTACTCAAACTTCTGCGATTACGCTGCCCTACGATCAGAATACCTTCAGTTTTACTTTTGCTTCCCTCAGTTATCAGGCTCCGGACAAGAATGAATATGCCTATATGCTGGAAGGAGTCGATAAAGAATGGATCTATACCGATGGTAAAAATGAAGCCTCATACACCAACCTCCAACCGGGAGATTATGTTTTTCGGGTGAAAGGTTCGAACAACGACGGCTTATGGAATACCGAAGGTTCCTCGATCAGTTTACAGATTCTTCCCCCTTTCTGGAAAAGCAGCTGGGCTTATCTGTTTTATACCATTTTAATCTTATTCCTGGGAGTTATGACTTTCAGATCCTGGTCCAAGCGGGTGAAGAAGCAACACGAAGAATTACTGAAACAATACAGACAACAACAGGAAAAAGAAACCTATCAAACCAAAATAAACTTTTTCACTCAAGTAGCCCATGAAATCCGTACTCCGTTAAGTTTGATCAAAATGCCTCTGGAAAGTATTATCCAATCCGGCGACGGCAATGAAGAGACGAGGAAATACCTCACTACCATGAATCAAAACACGGACCTTTTACTCAACCTGATCAACCAACTGCTGGATTTCAGGAAAACAGAGACAAATGAATTCAAACTCAAACTGAGAAAATACAATTTAAACGAATTACTTCACAACATAGTAAGTCGTTTTGCCCCGGCAGCCCAGTTAAAAAATATCGCCCTGGATGTCCAATTGCCCGTAACTCCTTATATCGGCTGTGCGGATGAAGAAGCACTGACAAAGATCATCAGCAATCTCTTGAGCAATGCCCTGAAATATGCCCACGATAAGATCGAAGTGACATTACAAACCGAGCAGGAATATTTCGAGATCCGGGTATCCGACAACGGTCCGGGCATTCCCCGTTCGGACAGGAAAAGAATTTTTGAAATCTTCTATCAAACGGACAACAGCCGGGGCGGAACCGGTATCGGCCTGCCCTTAGCCAAATTGCTGGCAGAAAAACATGGCGGCAGGCTTTACCTGGACGAACAGACACAGAAAACTACATTTATTATCCATATTCCTCTGTTGCAAGAAAATACCCAAGAAGACGATCAGGTAAAACTGGAACTGCTGACCTCTCCGGTAAGCGATACGGGCAAAGAACTCCAGACTCTTGAAGGGAAAGGCAGCTATAGTATTCTTTTAACAGAAGACAACACCGAATTGCTGAGCCTGACAGCCGAACAATTGAATAAATATTACCGCATCCTGATGGCCCGGAACGGGAAAGAGGCACTCGCCATTCTAAAGGAAACAAACGTCGATCTGGTAGTCAGCGATATCATGATGCCGGAGATGGACGGTTACAGCCGAAACGATGGCTATTTCGCCCAAAGACAAAGAATTTATCGAACGTCTGGATACCGAAATTCAAAAGAACCTGCAGGAACCTACTTTCTCTATCGACACACTGGCAGAAATCATGTGTATGAGCCGTTCGAATTTCTATCGGAAAATCAAAGGAATTTCAGGTATGTCGCCCAACGACTACCTGAAGACAATCCGTTTGAAGATGGCTGCCGAATTGCTTTTACAACAAGAATACCGGATCAACGAAATCTACGAATTGGTCGGGTTCAGTTCTTCTTCTTATTTCACGAAATGTTTTAAAGAACAATTCGGAGTTCCCCCGAAAGAATTTTTGAATAATGCTAAAAACAATGCCGGAAATAAATCGTCAGAAATAGTAACATGAACATGAAAATCAGTTGATTTTCTATCGTTGCAATCCTTTTTTACAGTCTTCAGCCCATGTCCGGCAGGATATTCCGGTCAATCTGTTCATCGGCACTTCCGGATACAACGGTCAGGTAGATCCGGAGCAAACCGACAGAGGGAAAAACTTTCACTCTCAAAGTCGAAAGCCGGCATTCCATAGAGGTTCTTATCCGGAAAATAGAACCGAACGGGTTACGAATCGACAATTTCCAGCTCGAAAATGCCGAAATTGTCCGGGGAGGAGAATTGATTTTTAAATATTAGGGCTATATTTGCACTACTAATTAAATCACAAGATCATGAAAAAAGACGTCGCTTTAGGGATTGACATCGGTGGTACCAACACCGCTTTTGGTTTTATCGACAGAGAAGGGAACTACCTTACAGAAGGGAACATCCCGACAGCTAAACATGAAGATATCAACGATTATCTGAAAGAATTATATCTGGAAATCGAAAAAGTACTGGATCCTATCCGCCAGGAAGTCAACTTTGTAGGAATCGGAATCGGAGCACCCAATGGTAATTACTTCAAAGGAGCGATCGAATTTGCACCGAACCTGCCCTGGCACGATGTCATTCCTTTGTGCGATATGATGAAAGAATACTATCCCGAACTGCCGGTTTATCTGAACAACGACGCCAAAGCTGCAGCTATCGGTGAAATGATTTACGGCGGTGCCCAAGGGATGAAAAATTTCATCATGGTCACTTTAGGTACCGGTCTGGGTAGTGGATTCGTAGTCAACGGCGAATTGGTTTACGGACACGACGGCTTTGCCGGAGAACTCGGTCATACCATCGTTTCTCCCAACGGCCGCCAATGTGGTTGCGGACGTAGCGGTTGTCTGGAGACCTATGTATCTGCCACGGGAGTAAAACGCACCGCTTATAAAATGATGGCTAAATATAACTATCCGAGCGAATTGAGATCCATCCCTTTCAATGAAATGAATGCGAAAATCGTAAGCGAAGCTGCACAAAAAGGCGATATGATCGCTATCAATACTTTCAAATATACCGGAAAAATGCTGGGTGAAGCTTTGGCCAACGCCGTTGCCATCACCAGCCCAGAAGCCATCTTCCTGATGGGAGGCCTGGCCAAAGCCGGCGACCTGCTTTTCGAACCGGTAAAAGATCATATGGAAATGAATCTTTTGAAGATTTATAGCAATAAAGTCAAAATCTTACCTTCTAAACTGACTAAGAATGTCGCCATTTACGGAGCTGCTGCTTTAGTCTGGAAAGAGCTGGAAAAATAAACTTCGAATCCTGCGGGTCAGGCTAAAACCTACCCGCAGGATTTTAATAATCAATCGAATAACCATAGCAAGGCAATTATAAGTAACCACTTCAACACCTTTTCTTCCCAATCTGTTTCCCTGCATTTCCCCCTATAACGATAGACAATCTGTATCTCTGTTATTGTTGAATTTTGCTTTTGTCGTTTTATTCCGGCCATATTCCTCAGACTTTGAATTGCAATTACAGTCGTCATTCTACTACTGTAATAATAATACAAAAATATACGACAAGTATAATCGTTATCATAGTGTACGGCCACATAATTTTCCCCTATATCCCCACTATTCATTCTCAAAAGCTTACAATCAACCATTTTTCTTTCGCAGATAAGCGATCAGGCTTTGGCGTAATTCGTCCATAAATTTAGTCAGCTGTTCTCTCTCCTTCAATTGGTACATCAGCGAATCATAATTAGCCGGGAAATCGAGTCCCAGACAATCGGCCAAAAAACGCACCGTACCGATTTGTGTGACACTTTTACTATCACCTTCCAATTTTCCGGAAGCCAGCAAAGACAACGAAAGTTCCAACAATTCTGTCGGAGTCAATCTCAATTTATACTCCTGTTTCAGAAACGATTCGCGACAATAAAACAATTTTTGCTGACGTTCCAGGGAGGTATGCTGTAAAATCAGATAACGGGCGATCGTTTCCCGGGTAACTGCAGGCAAATCGTTCAGGGCAAGCAGGGCTCCCTGCTCGCGGATTGTCAGATACCGATGGGTCCAGCCAAAATTGTCGTCATAACGATACAATTGATTAAACTGGTTAAAGCGTTCCATAATCACTTTCATCAACACCGGATCTTTACCGGCCCGTTCGACCCAATCCGCTAAAAACGAAGTGCACATAATCTCCCCGATCATCAAATGACTGTTAAAGTCACTTATACTCCGGGCTTCATTAAACCAAACCTGATCTGTTTCCTCTTTATGAATAGTCACATCGGCATGCATAAGATTCTGCAAATAGACCAGTACTAAATTTAAAACTTCCATCTGAGTGTTCCTGAATATTCTCCTGAGATAACTTATGATGTCGTTTACCCCGGTAAACGACATTGTCATACCTCCAAAAGAATTCAAATTTATCGTACCGGAAAGTTTAGTTTATAAAATCTATAAAGTTCATAGACCCTACGACACTTTTCAACATCCCCCAGCGATGTCATCCCGAACAAAATTCCGAAAGATACTATACCGGAGTCGATGAACTTTAAGTGCCGAAGCACAACTTTATAAACTTAAAAAACTAAATTAAAACGGCACGTTTTAATCATTTTTCAAGTAATCTTTTTGCCGACTTAGAAAAAACGCTTCCCTCCGAACTGATGGAATAAACACCCTCAGCCTACAACTATACAACAGTTGCAAATTTAATAGAAATATTCCTATTAACAATAAATAATATAAAATTCAATTACAAAATTTCTGATTCTCTCAAAATGATTTACACAACCTAGTGTAATTAGTATATAAAAAGCTTATTAAGTCTTTGAACCTTGCTGGAACTTTTTTACAGCTGTTGAAACGAATGACCGGAACCGGAGGTTTCGTCAAGAGGATAGCGACAGAGACCAGAAACTTTATAAACCGATTTAAACCAACTTCTATTTCAGCCTCATTCCCCGGATAACAAAAGTTTTATCACACATTCTTCCTTAATTTACGGGTAATTGGAAATCTATACCTG
>OGEU01003479.1_pt1 | contig 10012 bp, 4 predicted proteins | sample 1570651 | NCBI WGS metagenome assembly OGEU01 (sample SAMEA2582129, study PRJEB24529) | metagenome | biome: Human gut stool | place: China | collected 2011
ATAATCGATCAGGGTTAATTTTCATAGATGAATTATTTAAATGCCAATCTATAGATTTCTAAAATATCCTCTGCTGTACAATTACGTGGATTGCCTCCAGTACAAACATCTTTAAGTGCATCTTGAGAAAGAGAAACGAGATCTTTCTCTTGAACGCCTATCGTGTGTAATTTCTCTGGAATTCCGACATCTTTAGACAGCTGTCTTACAGCATTAATTGTCGCTTTGCGATATTCATCTTGGTTCATGTCATCTACGCCTTTTACACCCATTGCTCGGGCAATTTCACGGAATTTTTCACCCGTTTCAGGCGCATTGAATTCCATAACATAAGGCAATAAGACAGCATTGGCAATACCATGCGGGGTGTCATAATAGGCAGAAAGCGGGTGCGCCATGCTGTGTACGATACCTAAGCCTACGTTCGAAAAGCCCATACCGGCAACATATTGACCAAGCGCCATACCTTCACGTCCTTCTTTGGTGTTTTCTACCGCACCACGTAAATGTTTGGCAATTAAACGAATCGCTTCCAAATGCAAAGCATCGGTAAGTGCCCAAGCTGCTTTGGTGGTGTAACCTTCAATAGCATGGGTTAGTGCATCCATGCCGGTGGCAGCGGTCAAACCTTTAGGCATGCTAGACATCATGTCAGGATCGACTACAGCGACTACTGGTATGTCGTGTACATCTACGCAAACAAATTTGCGTTTATTCGCCTCATCGGTAATCACATAGTTGATGGTGACTTCAGCGGCAGTACCGGCGGTGGTGGGGACAGCGATGGTAAAGACGGCGTGCTTCTTGGTGGGAGCGACGCCTTCCAGAGAGCGCACATCGGCAAACTCGGGGTTGTTGATGATGATGCCGATGGCCTTTGCGGTGTCCATGGAAGAGCCGCCGCCGATGGTCACGATGCAGTCAGCCTCTGCGGCCTTGAAAGCGGCCACGCCGTCCTGCACATTGGCGATGGTGGGGTTGGGCTTGATCTCGCTGTAGACGGTGTAGGCGAAGCCTGCAGCGTCCAGCAGGTCGGTGACCTTCTTGGTGACGCCGAACTTGAGAAGGTCGGGGTCAGAGCAGACGAAAGCCTTCTTGTAGCCGCGGGCGGTCAGCTCGGGAACGATGTTCTCGATAGCGCCGTGGCCATGATAAGAAATAGTATTCAGAACGATACGATCAGCCATTGGTAAAACCTCCTGATTTTGCGCCCCGCCGGGCGGCGGGCACGACTCTCTTTGCTTTTACTTTACCACTTTGTTAAAATTTATTCAATATCATTTTTTATGATTTCCATGAATTTTTTATACTATTTTGATTTTTTGCAGAGAAAGTAGACAAAACTGCAGGTTTATTGACAGCAAAGCGCCCTCCGGCGCGGGCCGAAGGGCGCTTTGAATGATTCTTTACTTTCCTGCGCCCTCGCCCGCAAAGAACTCCTTCGTGAGCTTTGCCACCGTGCCGGATAGCAGGAGCAGGGCCATGAGGTTCGGAATGCTCATCAGTCCGTTGAAGGTGTCGGCGATGCTCCACAGCAGGCCCAGATCGACCGTCGCGCCCAGAATGGACACGAAGGAGTAGACCACGAGGAAGGGGCCGACCACCTTGTCGGTGTGGAACAGGAACTCGATGCACCGGGAGCCGTAGAGGCCCCAGCCGATGATGGTGGAGAATGCAAAGCTGCAGAGCGCCACCGCCGTAAAGATGGACGACCAGCCGCCGTAGGTGGCCGTGAAGCCGGAGATGGTCAGTTCTGCGCCTGCCGCACTGCCGTAGCCCACCGGCACGCCGCTGCACAGGATGACCATGGCGGTCAGGGTGCAGATGACGATGGTGTCGGCGAAGACCTCGAAGATGCCGAACATCCCCTGCTTGACGGGCTTGCGGGTGTCGGCACAGGCGTGGGCGATGGAGCCGGTGCCGAGGCCGGCCTCATTGGAGAAGATGCCGCGGGAAACGCCCTTCTGCATACTGAGGAAGATGCTGCCGATGGCACCGCCGGTGAAGGCCTGCGGGTCAAATGCACCGCCGACGATGGAGGCCAGCACCGCCGGGAAGCGCCGGTAGTTGATGACCACGACACCCAGCGCCAGCACGACGTAGAACAGTGCCATGAACGGCACCAGCTTTTCGGTGACACTGCCGATGCGCTTGACGCCGCCCAGCAGCACCATGGCCACCATCATGGCCACCACCACGCCCACGACGAGGTTGACCGTGGGCAGGATGCTGTTCAGGCTGCTGCCGTAGGCCAGCAGGGCCGAGTCGATGGCTGTGACGATGGTGTTGACCTGGGTGGCGTTGCCGGTGCCGAAGACCGTCAGCACGCCGAACAGCGAGTACAGCACCGCGAGGAACTGCCACCGGCTGCCGAGGCCGTTTTTAATATAGTACATGGGGCCGCCCACCAGCTCGCCGTTTTTGTTCCGCTCGCGGAAATGCACGGCCAGTGTCACTTCGGAGAATTTGGTACACATGCCCAGCAGAGCCGAGCACCACATCCAGAACACCGCACCCGGCCCGCCGATAGCGATCGCGCCCGCCACACCGGCGATGTTGCCGGTGCCGACGGTAGCAGCCAGCGCCGTACACACTGCCTGGAACGGAGTCATAGCGCCGTCGGAGGCATCCTTTTTGCGGAAGATGCGGCCAATGATCGTTTTGATGGCATAGGGGAATTTCCGGAGCTGCAAAAAGCCTGTCCGCACACTGAGCAGCAGGCCCACGCCGATGATGCAGACCATCGCCGGGATGCCCCAGATAAAGCTGTTGACCGCCTGATTGACGGCTGTGATGGTTTCGAGCATACTTTTACGCCTTTCTTTTTCACTTTGACACAACGAAAATTATTTTATCGTATTTTAAGCGGCCTGTCAATTTACTTTGAACGTGAAATCTGCACGTCCCGGCTGAAAGCTTGTTAAAATAGCTTCACCTTTATTTTCTCTGTTTCTTTGCCGCTTTTTTGCCCGCCAAAGCCCTACACAAACCGCGCGGGTTGTGCTATGATAAGGGTGAAATTTCGGTTTGGCACTGCCAACCGCAAGGAGATGTCATGGATGTCTGAAACATCTGCTCTGATGGATACGCTGCGGCAGGAAGGGGTCTGTCCCGACCTGCTGCGCGCTGTGGAAGAATACCGTACCGCCCACCCGCTGGCGGAGGCCCTGCGCCCCCGCATCCCCTCCCCTGCCTTCGTCTACTACGGCAGAGAGGTGTGGGAGCAGGCGCTGGCCGCCCTGCAGGTTCTCGCGGTCGCCGTCCATCTGCGACGCCAGCACCCGCAACAGGGCACGCATATATTCCTGCTGTTCACGGAGATAGTTCAAATCGCCCTCGTACATATACAGGTCGCGGTGGATAATGACCCACCACATCGAGTAGGCCGCGATCCAGTTCATCCACCCGGGCAGCGGCGTATTGTCGCGCACGTGGTCGAGGCTCCGGCGCACGACCTCATTGCCGCCGAACACGCTCTGTACAGTCATCACCTCGGGGTGCATGTCCCCGAGCCACACCAGGCGGTCGCGTTTCACCCCGTCCCAGAGGTACTCCTGCATATTGAGGTGGACGGTATAGGCCCCCGTCTCCCAGATGCGGTTCAGCCGTTCATCATCGCAGCGGAACGACCCCAGATAAGGGACGTCGCGGTAACGGAGGATCGCCCGCACGGCTTTCAGATTGAGCTCCGCATCAGGCTCCACCAGGTCGATCCGCACGAAGCGGAACCCCGAGTTCCCGGCCTCGACATTGCCCAGCCACGGCACGCCGAGCGTAAAATCGCGCAGCGAATGCTCGTTCGTGGCGCTGGCCATCGGGGCGTCGCCGCCGACGTCGCTCATCGCCTCGCTCACCGATTCGCCCAGGCGGATCCGCACCTTCAGCGCCCGCTGGTCGGCGCGTATCGCCGCCGAGAGCGCGATCCCGCCGCACAACTCCTTGCCGAAATCGAGCAGCACGGAAGCCGAGCGCCCGTCGCGGGTCGAGAGGCGGCAGACATCGGGCGTCCCGGTCGTCAGCTGCCCGTCGAAATTCCGGAGCAGCGCTTCGGGATTTTCCACCCCCGCCGTCAGCTCACCGGGCAGTGCGACCAGCCGCAGCGGGGTCACGTACCTGCGTGAAATCACATCCGCGGCGCTCCGGCCTTCCAGCCCCTTCTCCAGTATGTTCTCCTGCCCGTACACGGCCGCCGCAAAGGCCAGCAGCAGGGCAAGCAGTGCTATCTGTCTCATCGTGCAATCATCCGTTCGATTACCACCGGGTTGAACAGCCCCGAAGGCTGTAACTGCGAATCGGGACGCCACGGATTGTTCAGCGTCCATGTCCCGCGCCGATCCTCGGGGAGCCTGCTGTCGCCGATCAGGCGGTTCACCCACGTATTGACCACGTCGATGACGAGGGTATTCTTCCCTTTGCGCACGAAGTCCGTGACGTCGACCCTGTACGGCGCCGTCCACACGCCCCCGGCGTACTTGCCGTTGACATAGACCTTGGCCATCACGCCAACCTGGCCCGTGTTCACGTACAGCCGGCCGGATTTCTCCTTCCCCCTGAGGTCGAACGTCGTCTCATAGCGGACACTGCCCGAGAAATAGCGCACCGACTCGTCGTCGGAGAGCCGCAGGTCTTTCAGTTCGTCCGCCACGACAGGCTCCGCCGGGCCCCGGCGCCCCTCCTGGAAGGTCAGTGTCCACGGCCCGTCCAGCGTCTTGACCCGCACCGGGGTCGGGAAATTCGCCGTCCCGTCCCTGTGCGCAGCGCCCGCCCCGTCCGCGCGCAGTACGACAAACAGGCTCTGGTTGGGCTCCAACACCATCGGCAGCGTCGTCCTGCGACCGTCATCCTCGAACTCCGGCAGCGGACGAATCGCCCCCGTCACGGCATCCCATGCCTCGGGCACAGAGCCCGTCACACGCAGCGTGCAGGGGAAAGCGATGCGCGCGTCCGACTGGTTGGTCAGGAAATAAATCTGCTCGTCGCCCGCATCGCGGTGCCCGAAGAGCACGGGGACATCGGCCCCGACCTCGCAGTCGGGCAGGCACTGCACATAGGCCAGCGCCTCCTCCATGGTCATGCCGTCCAGCACGGCGCCCTTGCCGTAGCGGGCGGCCTTCACGGCCTTGCCGTCGACCCCGCCCCAGAGCTCCGCAGCCATGCGGCGCACCCGGACGTCGGCATCGGGATAGCCTTCGAGGCTCGGCGAACGCTGCGGCGCAGGCCCCAGCAGCACGCCGCCCTCACGGACGAGCACCTGCAGCTTCGCAAGCAGTTCGGGGCGCATCGTCTTGAGCTTCGGCAACACCAGTATCCGGTATTGCGTCCCGTGCGGAAGCGTCCACAGGCCGTCCTTCACGGTGGCGCGTTCCAGCAGCACCTCGCCGTTGATATAATCGTACTGGTACCCTCGGGGCAGCGCCGGGTCGGTGACGCCCGTCATTTTCGGGGCGTCCTCGCCGATGAAATAGGCCACGTCGGCGACGTTGAGCCCCTGCTGCAACATGTAATTGACACGCTTGAGGTAATCCGTGAAGAGGTCGATATGCGAGAACCACGTGTTGTTGCGGTTGAATTCCGTTCCGAACCAGGCATTCATGCCGGGCAGTTCGTCGCCCGGCTGCGAAATGTAGACGTGCAGCAGCGTGTTGTTGATCCCCTCGGAGAAGAACCTGTCACCGCGCGGCTTCACCATCGCCGGATAACGCCCGAAATCGTTCCCGGCCGAGGTGTACGACTCGGCCGACACTTTCCGCTTGCCGTAGATGTGGGCGCACGACGAGGCGGCACGATTCTCGATGTCGCCCAGCGACCCTTCGCCCCAGAATTCGCCCCCGACCTCGTCCGACTGGCCGCCGTACTGCAGGAACTCGCCGGGATAACCCCAGTGGCCGTAGTTCTCCAGCCACAACGTCAGCCCGTATTTGTGCGCGATTTCGCGCAGCCCCCCGATATGCGCATAGGCCAGCTTGTCGGCCGCCAGGCGCCGCATGTCCCACAGGAACCGGTCGGAGATATCCTGGCTGCCGACCACCACGCCGTCGTAAACGGGCAGGAACGGCAGGGCGTCGTAACCGTAACGCTCCCTGAAGTCGGTCAGAAAGGTATCCGTAAAGTTCTGCCCTCCCTTCTCGTAGCTGTCGGCCACCACCACGCGGAACGTCCTGCGGTCTTCGGCCGGGATGCGGCGGAGTATCTCACCGATAAAGGCGTCGAAATGGTGCTGCAGGTAGGCCGGGGTCATCTTGTCCACTTCGAGCCCGGTGCCTTCGGGCGCCGCGGGCGAATTCTGGATGCCGGTCGGGCGCATCCCGGTACGCATGACGACCCACTCCCCGGCAGGGGCTTCCCACACCAGGCGGTCACCGTCGAGACATTCCGTTATGTCGACCACCTTCGCGGGGTCGACCGCCAGCGAGGCATCGTCCAGCGCGGGCTGGTCGCGCCACTGGTACTCCTCCCAGTAGGGCAGCGGCGACTGGAACATCTTGGCAAAGGTCTTCTCCGCATAACGCTCCACACGGGGCAGCGAGGAAAGCAGCACTTCCGCGAAACCCGTATCCTTCCCCGCGCCGCGAACTATGAGCCGGAACTCGCGCCCCGTGGTCTTCGCCACGCTGACCGAAACCGGGGCGTAAGGGTCGAAGCCGACCTCGATATTGGGGTTCGAGCGGTCGATCCCGAACGATGCGATTGTCCGGTAGCCGTCCGCCCCCTTCACCTGCAATTCGGCCTCGGCACGTATCGGACGGCGGGCGGGCCACACCGTGATGTTGCGCAGATCCATGTCGGCGTCCGTCACCAAGTCTATGACGGCTTCGGGGCTGCCATCGAAGAGAAGCTCCGTCGCCGGGTCACCGTCTATGAGGCATTGCGCCCCGGCAGCCGTTCCGGCAACCGTCACACGGGTGTCAGCCGCCGTCAGCGCCGCACGCCCCACGGCGGGAGCGGGATAGGCGACCACCCGCACGTCCTGGAAATCGGCCGACGGGCGCGGCAGCTCCGCCTCGACCTTCCCGCCGCCCCGGACATGCGCCTTGACCGAAGCCAGGTAACGCATGGCCTGCCCGGGTTCGATCCACGGCCCTCCGGCCTGGCTCCAGCCGGGGCTGTTGAACATGCCGATCTCGATACCCAGCTCCGAGGCGCGTTTGAGCGCCGCATGGGTCACTCCCCACCATTCGTCCGTAAAAAGTTTCACGGGGGCATAGGGCGTCGCCAGCTCCCCGAGGCCGATATTGCCGATGAAGGCACGGTTGATCCCCGCCCGTTTCATCGCTTCGAGGTCTTTCACCACGCCCTCCTTCGAGACATTGCCCGAAAGCCAGTACCAGTAAACCGAGGTCTGGACAGAGTCGGGCGGCGCCACGAACCCCGCGGCCAGGGCGGCATGGGAGCCGCCCTTCGGGGCGGCCTGCCCCGCCAGCGGAGCGAGGGCCAGCGGCAGCATCAGAATCAGTTTCGATAGTTTGTTCATCGCAGGAATATTTCAGGTTATGGGTAAAAATCGTCCTGTGCAGGCTGCCGTCCCGCACGGGAATGCGGCCCGCGGCAGCAGCCGTCCGCCCCGAGGCGGAAGGGTCATTTGGCCACCCTGAGCGTCAGCGTATGGCTTCCGGCACCCAGCTGATGCACCTTCCCGCCGTCCACGTTGGCCGGCAAGTAGAGCGTTGCGGTACTGTTGGCCGGGATTCGGACGCGGTAGGTCACCGTATTGCCCCGGCGCGTCCATGCCGACACGATCCGCCCGCAGGGGGCGTCGTGCGAAGCCTCGAATTCCTCGGGGCCGACGAAATTCGGGCGCAGCAGGATGTGTTTGAAGCCCGGCGCTTCGGGGTCGGGCTTGATGCCGCCCAGCCCCTTGAAGAACCACCCGCCGATCTCGCCGAACATCATGTGGTTGTCCGAGATGTCGCGCGTGGCTTCGAGGTTCCAGTTTTCGAGCAGCGTGGTGGCGCCGTTCACGATCCACCATCCCCACGAAGGATAGGTGTCCTGCACCGCGACCTTGTAGGCCGTTTCGGCATGGCCGTTCTCGCTCAGCGCATTGAGGATGGCCTTGGCGCCCAGCACCCCGACGTCGAGGTGGAACCCGGCTTCGGCGACCTTGCGGGCGAGGTTGCCGGCGACCTTGGCGACCATCTCCTCGGGTACGACGCCCCACATCAGCGGAACGCTCAGCTCGGTCTGCGTGCCGCTGGCATAGATGCCCGTCGCACGGTCGAGGTATTTGTCGTTGATGGCCCCGCGGATTTCGCCGGCCAGTGCCTCGTAGTGCTTCCGGTCGGCCTCCCGGCCGAACAGGGCGGCGGCACGGGCGAGGATCGTGGCATCGACGTAGAAATAGACCGACGAGGTCAGCTCCAGCGACGACTGCGAGCGGACGGGCACCCAGTCGCCGCGTCCCCACGAGGAGAGGTGCCCCGGGCTGCGGCGGTCGACGTAATCGACATAGCGTTTGATATTCTCGTAGCAATCCTCCAGCGGCTTCGTGTCCCCGTAGAAGAGGTAGAGGTTCCACGGGATGATGGCGATGGTACTCGTCCAGTCCAGCCCGTTGGCCGTGCCGTAGCCCCAGCCGCCGGTGGGGATGATGTCGGGCAGCACACCGTTGGGCTGCTGTTCGTCGCGGTGGTCGGCGAGCCACTTCTCGTAGACCGTAATGCCGTCGTAGTTGTACAGCGCCGTTTCGATGGCCAGGTGGCCGTCGCCCGTCCAGCCGTTCTTCTCGCGCTGGGGGCAGTCGGTCGGGTAACCCATCAGGTTCGAGAGGTAGGCCTTGTTGGTGGCGTCCCAAAGTTTGTCCACCAGGTCGTTCGACGTCTCGATATGCCCCACGGGAGTCACGTCGCTGTGCATGGCATAGGCCGTCAGGTTCTCCGCAGACAGCTCTACCGGCCGGTCGGCAACTACCTCGACATAGCGGAAGCCCTTGTAGTTGAACCGGGGCATGAACTCGTCGTCGCGGCCGCTCAGGGTCACCACGTCGGTCTGGAACAGGTCGTCCTTGTCCGTCGGACGGAAATAGACGTCGATGTTCGACAGGTCGGCATGGCCGTCTTCGCGCAGGCGTTCGGCATGGATGAGCCGCAGCTGCGTCCCGGCTTCACCCCTCAGGCGGAGCTTCGTCACACCGGCCATGTTCTGGCCGAAATCGTAGAGGTAGCTCCGTTCGTCGAGCTTGCGCACGCTGCGCGGCCTGTATTCGGTGACATTGCGGATCGGCACCGTCTGCTGTGCCGTGACCCTCTGCGACGGCGCGCCGCGGTACATCACCCCGCCCCAGGCCGAGTCGTCGAACCCGGGGGAGCTCCAGCCCGGCTGTTCGAGCCGCGCGTCGTAATGCTCCGAAGTATAGATGCTGTTGAACACCAGCGGCCCGCCCGAGGTGCGCCAGTCGAGGTCGGACTTCACGACCTCGTGCGTCCCGTCCGCATACTCGATACGCAGGTCGAAGCAGAACGCCGGGCGGTTGCGCCACGGCGCCCGCTCGAAGTTCCACACGGCGCCCGACTGGTGGTTGTACCAGCCGTTGCCCAGCAGGATGCCCACGGCATTGGCCCCGTCCTGCAACTGCCGCGTCACGTCGTAGGTGACGTAGAGGTTCCGGCGGTCGAAGCGCGTATACATCGGGTCGAGGCGGTGGTCGCCGACCTTCCGCCCGTTGATATGAAGTTCGTACAACCCGGCCGCCGCGACATAGGCGCGGGCCGATTTCACGCGTTTACCCACGGAGAACTCCTTGCGGAAATAGGGCGCAGGCTTATGGTTTATGTCGTGGTGGTCGCTGATCCAGCATCCCTGCCAGTTCCCGGCCCCCATCATGCCGGTCTCGAACGCCGCGACCCCGGACGAGGAGCGCGCGTAGTCCTTGTCCCAGACCGTCACGGCCCAGTAATACCGGGTGAACGGGTCGAGTTTCGGCCCGGCGTAACGGACGAGCATCCCGTCCGAATCCGTGCGCCCCGAATCCCACACGTCGCCGCATCCGGCGGCCACGGCGGCGGAATCCCGCCCC
>OGEU01003485.1_pt1 | contig 9986 bp, 8 predicted proteins | sample 1570651 | NCBI WGS metagenome assembly OGEU01 (sample SAMEA2582129, study PRJEB24529) | metagenome | biome: Human gut stool | place: China | collected 2011
GCAACGGCGTGGAGCCCAGCGAGATCATCAAGGACTACGGCGCTGATATCATCCGTCTGTGGGTGGCTTCTTCCGACTACACCGTGGATGTGCGTGCCGGCAAGAACATCTTCAAGCAGCTGAGCGAGGCTTACCGCAAGATCCGCAACACCGCCCGCTTCATTCTGGGCAATCTGGACGGCTTTGATCCCAACACCGACTGTGTGGCTGACGATCAGCTGCAGGAGATCGACCGCTGGGCACTGGCTGCTCTGGATGACCTGATGGTCAACACCAGCGCAGGCTACGCTGTGTATGACTTCAACAAGGTCTATCATGCAGTGTACAACTTCTGCGTTGTTGCAATGTCCAACTTCTATCTGGATGTGACCAAGGATCGCCTGTACTGCACCAACGGCGCAGGCCGCAAGGCTGCTCAGACCACTATGTACAAGATCCTTGTGGCTCTGGACAAGATCATTGCTCCTATCCTGTGCTTCACCAGTCAGGAGATCTGGGACTTCATGCCCAAGACTGAGGGCATGAACCAGTACGTTGTCTTTGAGGAGATGCCCAAGGCCGGCCAGTATGCCGCCGATGAAGCCTTCAAGGCAAAGTGGGCACAGCTGATCGCCGTCCGTGATGAGGTGAAGAAGGTTCTGGAGCAGGCCCGTGCCGAAAAGGTCATCGGTGCTTCTCTGGAGGCTGCCGTCACCCTGTACTGCAATGACGCGGTGTATGATCTGCTGAACAGCATCCCCATGGACGAGCTGGCCGACCTGATGATCGTCTCTCAGGTAGAGCTGGTCAAGGGCGAAGGCGGCGCTGCAAGTGCTGTTGAAGGCCTGGGCGTTGCTGCTGCACATGCCACCGGCGAAAAGTGCGAGCGCTGCTGGAAGTATTCTTCTTCCATCGGCAGCCATGCCGCACATCCCACCCTGTGCGCACGCTGCGCCAGCGTTGTGGAAGCCTAAGCGTTCCGCATAAAACAATGTTTTAAAGGGCGGCGCTCCCTTATACCGGGGAGCGCCGTTTTTTATACTGAATGATTTTGGGAGTATCCTATGGCATTTGTTGTTTTTAATTTGCTCGCGGCTGCGGCACTCATTGGCATCGATCAGGCCATCAAGCTGTGGGCCACCAATGTGCTGCAGCCCGTTGGTGCAATGCCGCTGATCCCCCATGTGGTGGAGCTGCGGTTCGTGCTCAACCCGGGCATGGCGTTCAGCCTGCTCAGCGGCAAGCAGCTGTTCCTCATCATCGCTACCAGCATAGCGCTGATCTTTGTGGCCTACGGGCTGTTCTTCCGCAGCCGCGGCAGATACCTGCAGCAGGCCGCACTGCTGCTGATCCTTGCCGGCGGCATCGGCAACCTGATCGACCGTGTGCTCAACGGCGAGGTGGTGGACTACATCAATCTGCTGTTCATGCAGTTTGCGGTGTTCAATTTTGCGGATATCTGCGTGTGTGTGGGCGTGGGCCTCTGGGTGCTGGTAATTTTTCTGGAAGAGCTGCACGCTGAGAACGGGCAGTCCCCGAAGGAGCATTGAGCCATGGAACAGCGTGAATTTGTGGTGGAGCAGGAGACGGCAGGCCAGCGCATCGACCGCTTTCTGAGCGGCGAGGACACCGGCCTTTCCCGGTCTGCTCTGCAGGCGCTGGTGGCCGACGGTCATGTGTTGTGCAACGGCAGGCTGGTCGCCAAAAGCCTGAAGCTCAAGGCGGGCGACACCATCGTTTTGGAAATTCCGGACGCAAAGCCCATTGAGGCCGTGCCGCAGGACATCCCGCTGGAAATCGTCTATGAGGACGAGCATCTGCTGGTGGTCAACAAGCCCAAAGGCATGGTGGTGCACCCGGCTCCCGGCAACCCGGACGGCACGCTGGTGAACGCGCTGCTGTGGCACTGCAAGGGAAGCCTGTCCGGTATTGGCGGCGAGATTCGCCCCGGCATCGTGCACCGCATCGATAAGGACACCAGCGGACTGCTGGTGGTGGCAAAGGACGATGCAACGCACATCGGCCTTTCCCAGCAGATGGCGGTGCACAGTGTGGAGCGCGCGTATCGCACCATCGTGTACGGCGGCTTTGCACAAGATGAGGGCTTTGTGGAAAGCAATCTGGGCCGCAGCAAGACCGACCGCAAAAAGATGGCGGTCTACCCGGCCAGTGAGCCGCACACCAAATATGCCTATACCGGCTATCAGGTGCTGGAACGGTTGAACAACTTTACCATGCTGGAATGTCGCCTGAAGACCGGCCGCACCCATCAGATCCGCGTGCACATGGCATCCATCCAGCACCCGGTGGCGGGCGACCCGGTGTATGGCCCGCACAATTGCATCACCAGCCTGCACGGTCAGTGCCTGCACGCCAAAACGCTTGGCTTTGTGCACCCGATCACCGGCGAACATCTGCGATTCGATTCGGAATTGCCGGAATACTTCACTCGTTTTCTTGCAACGCTCAGGAGGGGAACGGTATGAACCATCTTTCTTCAACGCTTGTACTGTGTGATCTGGACCATCTGCTTTTGGGTGCCGACGGCAACCTGACGCAGGTGGTGCGGGATGTGCTGCAGCTGTTCGTCCGCCGCGGCGGACGTTTTACGGTGTTTTCCCAGCGCACGCCGCGGGCAGTGCGGTCCATTCTGGGCAGTGTGCGGCTCAGCGCTCCTGCGCTGGTGTGCGGCGGTGCCATGGCCTACCATTTTGCCGATGGCACCCGCCAGCCGCTGTGCACCTTTGCCGGGCAGGATGCCGACCTGTTCGCCCGCCTGCCGGTGGCAGAGGGCGTGGGCATTGCCCTGCAGATGACCGACGGTACTACCCGCGTGCTGCGCATGAGCGAGGCATTGGAGCGTCATCTGCGGCAGGAATGGACCCCTTATCTGCTGGCAAACGCGGCAGACATCAAGGGGGAAGAAGTGCTGCGGGTGCTGCTGTATCAGGACAGCAAGGCAGTGCCCATGATCTCGCTGCTGGAAAAATCTCTGGGCGACCGCACAGCGGTGCTGCTGGGCGAGCGTGCCGCAGCGGATACGCTGATCCTGACCCCCAGAACCGTCTCTGGCCGTGAAATGCTGGATGCCGTGTGTATGCCGGTGGGCATCGACCCGGAAGATGTGCTGGTACTTGCCGGAGGGCTGCCTATGCTGGACATGGTACGCGCTTCCAGCCAGAGCACCGCAGCTGCGGATGCCCCGGCTGAGCTGCGTCTTGCTGCCCAAAAGGTCACTTTGACCGATGCTGCGGCAGGCTCTGCAGTGGAAGTGCTGTACCGTATGGTGCGGGATGCTGAAAATTTGGCGTAAAATTTGTGCAAGGCTTCTGCAAATTCTTTCGCAGAAGCCTTTCTTTTTGGAGGAAAGTCAGGTACAATGAGAGAAACGCATCTTCTGGCCCTGCAAAAGAAGGAAAAACTCTTTCTTGCGCTGTCGCTGGCGGCGGTGGTTTTGTGCACAGTGCTGGCCTTTGGCTTTGCCGTGCCGCTGCAGGCTGCCGAACCGCAGGTCCTGCCGGATACGACCGGGCTGGAACAGTATGTGCTGGTGGATCTGAACACTGCTGATCTCTCTGCGCTGTGCACACTGCCGGGCGTAGGGGAAAAGCGCGCACAGACGATTCTGGATTACCGGACGCAGAATGGCCCGTTTGAACGGGTAGAAGATGCAGCCAATGTTCCGGGCCTGACACAGACCATTGTGGATTCCTGGGCAGGAATGGCAACCGTGAGCTGAGCCGCAGCCGGCGGCCCGGCGCAGCAAAAAGGGGAATGATTATGAGTGACGATACCATTTTTATCAACCGGGAACTGAGCTGGCTGGATTTCAACCGGCGCGTTCTTGCGCTGGGAAAGGATAAAAATGTTCCGCTTGCAGAGCGGGTCAAATTTCTTGCGATCTACGGCTCCAATTTGGACGAGTTTTTTATGGTGCGCGTGGGTTCTCTGCAGGAGCGCGCCAATCTGGAACAGGAACAGGGCAAAAAGGTCAAGAGGGAAAACAAGACCAACATGTCCGCGGCGGAACAGCTGACTGCCATCATGCCCAAAACGGCACAGCTGCAGGAGGAGTGCGATAAATACTACGCAAAGGCGCTGGAAGCACTGGCGGAGTGCGGCTGGCGCAAGGTGGATCTTGACCACTTGTCCAAGGAGGACGAGCACTTCTGGAAGAAGTACTTCCAAACGGAGCTGTTCCCTATCCTCAGCCCGCAGATCGTGGATAACCGCCATCCGTTCCCATTCCTGCGCAATAAGGAGATTTACCTTGGCGTTCTGCTCAAGGAAAAACACCCGGCAGGGCAGAGCCTTGGCATCATTCCCATTTCCAGCCAGATGGAACGAATGCACGTTGTAAAAAAAGACGGCGAAACGCAGTTTGCACTTACCGAAGAGCTGGTGCTGCACTTTGCGGCCAGCATCTTTGGCAAAGAGACGATTCAGGAAAAATGTCTCTTCCGTGTTACCCGCAATGCGGATATCGACGTAAAAGAGGGCATGATGGATCATGATATCGACTACCGCGAGATCATGACCGAGCTGCTCAAGCGCCGCCGCAAGCTGGCTGCGGTGCGTCTGCAGATCACGCCTGCCCCGGCCCCGGAGGTAGAACGCCTGCTGTGCAACCGTCTGCTGCTCACCCATAAACGGGTGTTCGAGCAGAAAAGCCCGCTGGACCTGAGCTTTTTCTACAAGCTCACCGGCCGCATGGAAGCGGAGGGTCGGCCGGAACTGTTCTACCCGGCTGCACGGCCCATGCTGCCGCCGCCGGACTACGACCTTGCCGCTGAGGTGCAGAAGCACGATGTGCTGCTCAGCTATCCGTACCAGTCCATCCGGCCCTTCATTGCCATGCTCAAAAAGGCTGCCCATGATCCTGAGGTCATTTCCATCAAAATGACACTGTACCGTATGGCGCGGGAGTCCCAGATCGTGCAGGCGCTGATGGAAGCCGCTGAGAACGGCAAAGAGGTGGTGGCGCTGGTGGAGCTGCGCGCCCGCTTTGACGAGCAGAACAATATCGACTGGTCGAAGCAGCTGGAAAGCGCAGGCTGTACGGTCATTTATGGCTTTGATGATTATAAAGTGCACTCCAAGCTGACCCTTATCACCAAAAAGAGCAAAGAGGGCTACTCTTATATCACCCAGATCGGCACCGGCAACTACAACGAAAAGACCAGTGAGCTTTACACGGACTATTCCTTCATTACGGCAGACCATGGCATTGGCGAGGAAGCTTCCAATGTGTTCCAGAACCTTGCCGTGCAGAAGCTGACTGAGGAGAGCGACCGGATGCTGGTAGCACCGCTGCGCTTCAAGAGCGTATTGCTGGAAGAGATGGATCGTGTCATTGCCGCCGCCCACATGGGCCGTCCGGCATCCATGATCCTGAAAAACAATTCCATCAGCGACCGGGATATCATCCTCAAGCTGCAGGAAGCCAGCTGTGCCGGTGTGCGCATTGATATGATCGTGCGCGGCATCTGCTGCGTGCGCGCCGGCGTGCCCGGCAAGACGGAGAACCTGCATATCCGCAGCCTTGTGGGTCGTTATCTGGAGCATGGCCGCATTTACAGCTTCTTCGATGGTGCACATACCCGCATCTATATTGCATCCGGCGATTTCCTCACCCGCAACACCGAGTGCCGCGTGGAGGTGGGCGTGCGCGTGGAGGATCCCGTGCTGGTGCGGAAGCTTACCGATATTCTGCAGCTGCAGCTGCGGGATAATGTCAATGCCCGCGAGATGCGCCCGGACGGCAGCTACCAGAAGGTAAAGCCCGCTGAGGGCGAAGCACTGGTGAACGGCCAGATGGGCATGTATGAGCTGTTGAAAAATGACTGGACGCAGCCGGAGCCTTGGAGGCTTTCTGCCGCTGTGCAGGAAAAACAGCCTGAACCTTCTGCCGAAGCAGCAAAGCCAGAACCTGCGAAAACGGAAGCGGCTCCCGCTGCAAAACAGGCAGAAGTTTCTCACCCGGAATCTGCTGCGGCACCGGAAAGCGGCGACCGCTTTGACCAGCTGGAACAGATGGTCAATCATAAAAAGCGTACAGAGCCGCAGCTTGCCCCTGCAGCCAAGCCGATAAAGCCGGTGGTGGTGGAGACACCCGCCCCCAGAAGCCGCCTGAAACGGATTTTGGATTTTTTCAAGTTACGCAGATAATATTTGCAAGACCCGACAGAGCAAACCCTCTGCCGGGTCTTTTTGCGTGTTTGCCTGCATAAATAAAAAGCAAACGAAAGGCGGGAGGCAGAAGGTGCGGGCAAAGCGATGGGGACGAGCCGGGCACGGCAGGGAGCAGCCCAGACGGAGGGTGATTTTTCTGGCAGTTTTAGCCGGACTGCTGGTGTGCGTGGTGCTTCCGGTGCGGGCGCAGAAAAAAACGGGGAAGCTCTGTTTCCCGCTGGACACCACACAGTACCGTGTTTCGGACGGATACGGCTGGCGGCAGGATCCTTTTACCGGGAAAAGAACGTTCCATAAGGGCATTGATCTTGCCTGTGCAGAGGGAACAGAAGTGCTTGCTGCGGAAGGCGGTGCGGTGGTGCAGGCATACCGCAGCACAAGCTATGGCACCTGTCTGCGTGTTCTCCATACAGATGGCAGCGAGTCACTTTACGCCCATTTGCAGTACGCCTATGTCCGCCCGGGCGAGGTGGTGGAAGCAGGGCAGCTGCTGGGCGCAGCAGGGCGCAGCGGGCGCGCTACGGGAGCACACCTGCATTTTGAACTGTACCGGCAGGGAACAGCCTGTGACCCGGCGGATGCGCTGGGCCTTTCCTCATGAAGCTGCATGATTCCCGGCAGCTGGGGCCGCTGGTGTTCCGCGACCCGCTGCTTTTGTGTAGCGCACTGTATTTTCTACTCTACTTTGATGCAAGCGGCTTTCTGCGGCTGGGGCTGCTGGCGGCGTTCCTGCACGAGTGCGGGCACATTCTGGTGTATTGTGTGTTTCTGCGCCGCTTTCCGGTCATTGAGGTGACCATGACTGGCTTTTGTATGCGGATGGACGCTCCGGCCCGGGGCCTTTCACCGGGGCGGCTCTTCTGGCTGGCTGCTGTAGGCCCGGCGGTCAATTTCATGCTGGCAGGCATCTTGGCACTGCGGCTGGAACAGGAACTGACCATCCGCGGCAGTGCCTTCTGGGCGGCAAATCTGCTGACCGGGGGATTCAATCTGCTGCCCGTTCCACCGCTGGATGGGGCGCAGCTGGCATCCTGCCTGTGCGAAATGCGGCGTGCAAGCAAAAAGTTTAAGGGAAATGATTGAAAAAACAGCTCATTTCGGGTACAATAAAATGACGTGTAAAAATGGACTGTTTATTGGAGGACTCGATGTTTGATCCAAAACTGAAAGAAGCACTGGGACGGGTACAGAAGCCTGGTCGTTATACCGGCGGAGAACCCGGCAGTGTATATAAGGACAAAGAAAAAGTGGATGTCCGCTTTGCGTTCTGCTTTCCGGACACCTATGAGGTAGGTATGTCCTTCCTCGGCGAAAAGATCCTGTATGAGCTGCTCAACAGCCACGAAAACTGGTGGTGCGAGCGTGCTTTTATGCCGTGGCTGGACATGAAGGCCGAGATGGAGCGTCTTGGTCTGCCGCTCTACACCATGGAGAGCAAGGATCCGCTCACCGCTTTTGATGCAGTGGGCTTCACCCTGCAGTACGAGCTTTCCTATACCAATATTCTGGCTATGCTGGATCTGGCGGGCATCCCATTCTATTCCAAGGATCGCGATGAAAGCTGGCCGCTGATCGTGGCGGGCGGCCCCTGTGCCTGCAATGCGGAACCCATTGCGGACTTTTTTGATGTGGTCCAGCTGGGTGAGGGCGAAAACCAGCTGCCCGGCATCTGCGCCGAGATCGAAAAGGCCAAGAAGGAGGGCGGCGTTTCCAAAAAGGAACTGCTGCTGCGCATTGCAAAGATCCCCGGTGTCTATATTCCGGCATTCTACGATGTGGAGTATTACGAGGATGGCCGGGTAAAGGCCATCACCCCCAATGAGCCGGGCATCCCAGCGCGCATCACCAAGGCGATCATCAAGGACCTGAACGAGTTTGCCCCGCCCACGAATTTCGTGGTGCCCATGGTGGGTGCCATTCAGGACCGCGCCAGCATCGAGGTGCTGCGCGGCTGCGTGCGCGGCTGCCGGTTCTGTCAGGCGGGCTTTCTGTACCGCCCCATGCGCCAGCGCGATGCCAGTTTGCTGAACAAGGCCGCGCAGGATCTGTGTGCCAACACCGGTTACGAGGAACTGAGTCTTTCCAGTCTTTCTACCTCCGACCACGGTCAGCTGGAAGAGCTGCTGGATGATCTGAACGAGTGGGCGCCCAAGGAGCACGTCAGCCTGTCGCTGCCCTCCCTGCGTGTGGACAACTTCTCCCAGAGTCTCATCGAAAAAACCACCAAGGTGCGCAAGAGCGGACTGACCTTTGCCGCCGAGGCCGGTACTCAGCGTCTGCGCAACGTCATCAATAAAAACGTCACTTGGGACGAGATCGAAAAGACCTGCACCATCGCTTTCAATGCGGGCTACACTTCGGTCAAGCTCTACTTCATGATGGGGCTGCCCACCGAGACCATGGAGGATATCGAGGGCATTGCCGAGACCGCCCAGAAGGTGGTAGACCTCTACTATAAGAACACGAACCACGCCAAGGGACGCGGCGTGCAGGTGACCATCAGCTGCGCCTGCTTCGTGCCGAAGCCCCACACCCCCTTCCAGTTCGTGCCCATGGATACCGCCGAGACCCTGCAGGCCAAGCAGAAGCACCTGCTGGAAAGCGTGCACAGCCGCAAGATCAAGGTGAACTACCACGACAGTACCACCAGCTTTTTGGAGGGCGTGTTCGCCAAGGGCGACCGCCGCCTTGCCCCGGTCATTGTGGAGGCTTATAAGCGCGGCTGCTACTTCGATGGCTGGGAAGAGTGCTTCAAGTACGATACCTGGATGCAGACCTTTGCGGATCTGGGCATCGACCCCGCCTTCTACTGCCAGCGCCCCATCGCGCTGGACGAGGTGACCCCGTGGTCGCACATGGACTACGGCATCACCCACGAGTATCTGGTGCGGGAGTACAATAAGGCTCTGGCTGCCCAGACCACCCCGCCCTGCAACCGTGCCTGCAACGCCTGCGGTGCCAACCATCTGTTAGGAGGTCCCTGCTTTGATTACAGTCAGAATCTCGTTTAAAAAGAAGAATGAGGCCTCCTATATCTCGCTGCTGGACATGCAGCGGGTCATGCAGCGGGTGCTCAAGCGGAGCGGCCTGCCCGTGTGGCACACGCTGGGCTTCAATCCCCATATCTACATGACCTTTGCCTGCCCGCTGTCGCTGGGGCAGGAGAGTGAGTGCGAGTGTGTGGATGTCAAGACCGAGGCTGAGGCTCCGGATTTTGCCCAGTGGAAAGAAGCACTCAACGCGATCATGCCTGCGGGCATCGAGGTCTACAACGTAGAGCCGGTGCAGATGAAAGCGGACCTCATTGCCTATGCCTGCTATGAGATCAGCTACCCGGCGGATGCTGCTCCGGTGCTGGCTCAGTACAATGCACTGGAGAGCGTGCCGGTGGAGAAAAAGAGCAAGCGCAAGACAAAGACCGTGGAGCTGAAAGAATACGTCCCGGCACTGGAGCTGCACGAAGCAGGGGAGTGGGTGCATTTCCCCATCTGCCTGCCGGCTTCTCAGGACCTGACGCTCAACCCCTCGCTGCTGGTGGCGTTCCTGGAAGAAAAATTCGGCCTGCCCGCGGCAAACGCCAGCATCCTGCGCACGAAATTCCTGACAGCGGACAAGAAAGCGTTTGCGTAAAAATTTTCTTGGATTTTTTGTTCAAATCGCTTGCTTTTACACGCGTTTTGTGATATCCTATTTAGGCGTTAGTGTCCGCTGAGAAACCACAGCGGGGTTAATGACACGTTATCATTAAACGGGCGGTCCTCTGACGGCGGGTTTGCCGTGTATGAACGTCTAAAAACAAATGGAGGATTCAAAAA
>OGEU01003494.1_pt1 | contig 9965 bp, 7 predicted proteins | sample 1570651 | NCBI WGS metagenome assembly OGEU01 (sample SAMEA2582129, study PRJEB24529) | metagenome | biome: Human gut stool | place: China | collected 2011
AGCAAATAATTTAATATCTTCTTTATAATGATGATAAAAATCAATTCCATAATGGTTAGGATAATATTTATCATCTAATATTTCATAAGAAATTTCTCGAGGGTGATCAACATCACCAGCTGACATAACATCGGTTACACTTAATCCTTTATGTCCTTCTTGATAGCCACCTTCGTATTGATTAGCAGCAACAGCACCACCCCATAGAAAACTTTTATTCATAATCATTCTCCCATTTTAAATTTATCAACAGCTTTCGTTGTTTCTTCTAAATAAGAATAATTACTTATCAATTTTAACGAAGTAAATATATTAAAAACATACTGTAAAGAAGCAATATAAACAGCATTAGATAGTTCAGTTGTATTTTGAGTGGTCATAATTACAATTGTTTCATCACAATATTTACAAATTTCTCTTTTTTTATGATCACAAATCACAATTGATTTAGCATGAAATTTGCGAATATCCTTTGCTATTTTTAACATTTCCTTATTTTGACCTGTATGTGTTAAATAAATGCAAACTGTATCATTTGGTTTTCTTTGCTTTAAGTATTGAAGATGCATTGGATTTAAACTGTTATATGCTTTAGAAATAACCCCTTCTTCTTCAAAATTTAAACTATAAATTTCTGCTAAAGAAAAATTAATACCAGTTCCATAAATTTCAATATATTTAGCATTTTTAATAAGTTGATAAATTCTTTCTATAACTTGTCTATCTAGTAAACTTTTTGTATACTCTATCGCTCTTTTATGTAAAAGTTCGATTTTATTTAAAGCATCATCAATTGAACTCTCACTTGAAAAAGGTTCAATTTTAAAATCATTTTTCAATTCAAGTAAATGAGAATATTCAGCTGCATATTGATATTTAAATTCTTTATATCCATTAAAGCCCAGTTTCTTACACAACCTAGAAATTGTTGCACTACTGGTATAACTTAATTTTGCCAGTTCATTAATATTCTTTTTTAAAATATCTTCTTGATTATTTATTATATAATCCACTAAATACTTTTCTTGAATTGTTAAATGGTCTAATATTTTCATTTTGTCAATAATCATCATATTTCCTCTTTTCACCGGTTAAAAGATACAAATTAATTATCTTCTTATCTAGAAGACATCTTCATCATAATTAACAACAACTTGTAAGTCAATCTTCTGTAAGCGTTTACAATCAAATCGAAAAAAGCTTTCAATTTCACAATTATTATTAATAAAAATTGAAAGAAATTATCAAAAAAGGTTGTTACGAAATTCAATAAATAATTTCATAACAGCCTTTTTATTTTGTAATATTTTTTATTTATATAAAAAGAGAACAATATTTCGCATTTGTTCTCTTTTTTTGAATATTTTCTTATAATATTTTAGGTTGCCTTCTTAAGTGCCTCCTAAACTATTTTTTTGTCCATTTTTCAAATTCTTCATCAGTAGCTAAAACATAATGAGTTCCATCTACTAAATGTTCAGTACCTTTTGTATAATCGACTCCACTTTCTTTATAATCATAAGTAAATGATTTACGTACTTTTTCTACACGTGGATTAGGATGAGGAATAGCACTTAATAATGATTTTGTATATGGATGAATTGGATTATCAAAGATTTCTTCAGTAGTTCCTGTTTCTACTAAATGTCCTAGGTGTAATACCCCAATCTTATCACTAATATATTTAACCATTGATAAGTCATGAGCAATGAATAAATAAGCAATTCCTGTTTCTTTTTGAATCTTTTTCATTAAGTTAACAACTTGCGCTTGAATAGAAACGTCTAACGCTGAAATAGCTTCATCAGCAATAATTAAATCAGGATTCATAATTAAAGCTCTGGCAATACCAATACGTTGTCTTTGTCCACCTGAGAATTGATGTGGATAACGTGAAGCATGTTCTCTTGATAAACCAACAAGTTCAAGCATTTCATAAATTTTTTCATTTCTTTCTTCGATAGAAGAATAAGATTTATGAATATCTAAACCTTGACCAATGATATCAATAACTTTCTTTCTTGGATTTAAACAAGCCATTGGATCTTGGAAAATCATTTGCATCTTTGTATGTAATTCTTTAGATGTTTCCTTATTTAATTTTCCACCAATTTCTTTTCCGTTGAAAACAATTGATCCAGAAGTTGGTTTATATAAACGAATAATACTTCTACCAGTAGTTGATTTACCTGAACCAGATTCACCTACCAAACCATAAGTTTCACCTGGCATAATATCAAATGAAATACCATCAACTGCTTTTACAGTAAAGTTTCGATTAATTTTAAAATGTTGTTTTAAATCTTTAACGACAAGGATAGGTTCTTTCTTTTCCATTATTCAACACCCTCCTTTTTCATTTTTTCTAATCTGTTTTTTAATTCAACTGGCATTTCAACTTTTGGAGCTTTTTCATGCATTAACCATGAAGCAACTTTATGAGTTGTACTACCAGGTACTTTAAACATTGGAGGTTCAATTCTTAAGTCAATATTTAAAGCATACTTATTACGTGGAGCAAAAGCATCACCTTTTACTTCATGTGCTAAGTTTGGTGGTGTACCAGGGATCGTGTATAATTCATCATCATCAGTATCCAAATCTGGCATAGATGATAATAATCCCCAAGTATATGGATGACGTGGATCATAGAAAATTTCATCAATTGTTCCAGTTTCTACGATTTTACCAGCGTACATAACATTTACATAATCAGCTACTTTAGCGACAACACCTAAGTCATGTGTGATATAAATAACTGATAAATCTTTTTTCTTTTGAATATCTTGAATTAATTCAAGAATTTTAGCTTGGATAGTAACATCCAATGCAGTTGTAGGTTCATCACAAATTAAAACATAAGGATCACAAGATAAAGCAATTGCGATAACAATTCTTTGTCTCATCCCACCAGATAATTGGTGAGGATAGTTTTTCATACGTTTTTCAGCATTAGTAATACCTACTAATTGTAATAATTCAACTGCTTTTTTATAAGCTTCTTCTTTTGGTGTATTGTAATGATGAATCATCGGTTCCATGATTTGATTTCCAATTGTCATTGTAGGGTTTAATGATGTCATTGGATCTTGGAAAACCATTGCAATCTTACGACCACGGATTTCGCTTTGCATTTCTTTTTCACTTAATTGACAAATGTCTTTTGTGATTCTTTCACCTGTATTTTCATCTGTCCAAGTGTAGTTAATAGAACCACCATCAATTGAACCATTTCCAGCCATGATACCCATAATTGCTTTAGTAGTAACTGATTTACCTGATCCAGATTCACCAACGATAGCAATTGTTTCGCCTCTATATAAATCTAAGTTAACACCACGAATTGCATTAACAGTTCCACTATCAGTTTTAAAAGAGATATTTAAATCTCTGACTTCTAATATTTTTTCTCTTTCTGCCATAATTACATCTCCTTCATAGTTGGATCAAGTGCATCACGAAGTCCATCACCAAATAAGTTGAAACTTAACATTAAGATAGAGAAAATAATAACTGGAATTACCATCATGTAAGGGTAAATAGTAATTGAGTTAAATCCATCATTAATTAATGTACCTAATGAAGCCATTGGAATTGGTAAACCTAAACCAACGAAAGACAAGTATGCTTCATAGAAGATAGCATTTGGAATAGACATCATAATCATAATAATCATTTGACTATAAATATTTGGTAAAATTTCTTTAAAGATAATAAATAAGTTACTAGCTCCTAAAGTACGTGAAGCTAAAACGAATTCTTCTTCTTTTACTCTTAAAACTTGAGCTCTTGTAATACGTGACATACCAATCCATTCAGTAAATGATAAAGCCATGATAATTGTGAATAATGATGCTTTCATCACCATTAATAACAATGTTAATATTACTAAAGTTGGGATAGAGTTTATGATTTCTTGAATTCTTTGCATTACTGAATCAACTTTACCTCCGAAATAACCAGAGATAAGTCCATATGTCATACCTACAATCACGTCAATGAAGATTGCGACTACAGCAATAAATAATGAATATCTTGTACCTGTCCAAACACGTACAAATAAATCACGCCCATAAGTGTCTGTACCAAAGAAATGTTCAGCACATGGCGAAATACTTGCAATTTTTGTATTGATTGCATCAAATTTATATGATGAAAACATTGGTGCAAAAATTGCAAATACTGCGATAACTAAAATACAAATTAAACCGATAACGGCACCTTTATTCTTTTTAAAACGATTTAAAGAATCTTTCCAAGCAGGAAGTGATGGAGCAACAACGTCTTTAGTAATGTCTTGTTTATCTCCAACGAATTCAAAATCGTCTGGTAAAAATTCAATCTTTTCTAAATCCATTATTAATCATCCTTTCCTAATCTAATTCTTGGATCAATAATTCCATAAGAAATATCAATAATTAACATCATGAAAATGTACATTGCAGCATATAAGAATGAACAAGCTAAAATGATGTTGTAATCATTTGATAAAATACTATTAATTAATAATTTACCTAATCCAGGAACAGAACAAATCTTTTCAACAACCATAGTACCTGTCATTAAGTTAACTAAGATAGGTCCTAAAATTGTAATAACTGGAATTAAAGCATTACGTAAAGCATGTTTGAAAATTAAAGTTTTACGATCTAATCCTTTTGCTTTTGCAAGAGTCATATATTCACTTGTTAAAACTGAAACCATTTCAGTACGTGTAAAACGTGCAACGTTTGCAATAACACCGACAGATAAAGCTAAAATTGGCATAATTGATGATTTAATTGCATTCGATGAACTATATGAAGTTGGTAACAATCTTAATTTTGAAGCAAATAATAATAAAATTAACATTGCAAATACGAATGATGGGATGGAAACCCCAATTACAGAAATAACAGTAGCAATTGTATCCCAAATTGTATTTTTATGTAATGCAGCAAATACTCCTAAGAACATACCAATAACTGTTCCAATAATTACTGCACATAAACCGTAAATCATAGATAATTTTGCAGCACTTCCTACAAGTGAAGATACTTGCATATCTTTATATAAGTTAAATGAAACACCGAAATCCCCTGTTAACATATTTTGAATATAACGTACGAATTGAACCGGAATTGGTTGATCCAATCCATATTGTGCTTCAATAGCAGCTCTGGCTGAAGCACTTAGTTTTTCATTGTTAATTGGAGAACCTGGTAAAAATTTAACCATTAAAAATAATACCATTAAAATAACGAATAAAGTAATTAACGAAATAACTAAACGTTTTCCGATATATTTTAAGGTTGAATTACTCATCTTTTTTCCTCCTATATTTATTTAAAAAAGAAACACAATACAGAATACTATATTGTGTTCTCTTCTCTATGTTCTTTTTTAGATTGAACTATTTTGATACATATTCGAATGTATATGGAACACCAACTGGTTTAATACCTAAGTTTTTAACTTTTGTATTTTGTAAAGTAGCAGTTCCTTTTTCGAATACTGGAATATATCCTAAATCTTCACATAAGATTTTTTCTGCATCGATCATTAATTGCCAACGAGCATTAGCATCAGTTTCACTGTTAACTTTTCCCATGATTGAATCATATTCAGCATTTGACCAATGACCATAGTTGTTATTGTTGTCAGTTAAAGCTAATGTTAAGTAAGTTGTAGGATCACCATAGTCAGGTCCCCAACGAGTTACTGATAAATCGAAATCTCCATTCTTTTGTTTATTGTAGATACGATCTTGTTTAGTAGTAGCAACCATTTCAATTTTTAATCCTTTTAAGCTAGAGAAAGCATTTTGTAAATAAGTTGCAAATACATCCATTGGAGATTCATCTGTCCCATAAGTTAATCTTAAAGTAATTTCAGATTTTCCTAATTCTTTTAATCCTTCATCTAAAGCAGCTTGTGCAGCTTTTTTGTCATATGAAGTATATGTTGCAGCTTCATCACGGAAATCTTTTCCTTCTGGAGAAATTGATAATCCTGAAGGTACGAAACCTTTAGCAGCTTGTGAACCGTCTTTTAAAACATTTTCACATAAGTCTTTTCTGTTGATAGCTAATGATAAAGCTTTTCTTACATTTAAGTTAGCTAAATCAGCATTTTCTAAGTTTGGTTGAACGTAGAATAAGAATCCTTCAGAAATATTTTTGAATGATTCATCTTTTTTGTATTTATCAACTAAGTCTGAGTTGATTGGAGCAAAATCAGTTTCACCAGCTTCGAATGCTTGAGCAGCAACTTTTGGATCTTGAACTAATTTCATTACTAATTTGTCAATTTTAACTGTTTTAGCATCATAATACTTATCATTTTTTTCAAATTCAGCTACTGAACCTGGTTCCCAGTTTGTCATAACGAAAGCACCGTTACCTAAAATAGAATCAGCACTCTTACCATATTTATCACCTTGTTTTTCACAGAATTTTTGGTTAATTGGATAGAAACATGGGAATGACATTAATTCATCAAAGAACGAAACTCTTGTAGTTGTAGTAATTTCTAACGTTTTGTCGTCTACAGCTTTTACCCCTAATTTGTTTAAGTCTTCATCAGTTAAATCTTGTTCTGCATCGATTTTATCTGATAATTCTTGAGCACCTGCGATGCTAGCAATACCATCACAGAACATGTAATAGTAGTTTCCTTTCTTTTTGAAAATTCTTTGCCATGCATAAACGAAATCGTTTGCTGTCACAGCATCACCATTAGACCATTTAGCATCTCTTAATTTATAAGTGTGTGTTAAACCGTCTTCTGAAACTTCTGAAGATTTAGCAATACCATATGTAGTAGTACCATCTTTAGCAGGTTTCATTAGCCCATCAATAATTGCATGTAATGCAGTAAATGAGCATCCGTCTTCGGCATCTGATGAGTCTAAATTTTTGATATCTAATTCACTTGAATAAGTGTAAGTAGATGAATCATCACTAGATCCCCCACACCCAGCAAGAGTTAGAGCCATCATAGCACAAAGTACCATAGATAATAATTTTTTCATTTTTTCTCTTCCCTTCTATAAATCACCTTTGTATACACTAATACGTATACAATAAAAATTTATGCTTTAATATTAGTACAATGCGTTATAGAAGTCAATAAAAAAGACGAACTTTGTATACAAAATTGCATTAGTGTTTATACAAAAAATATATTTTTCAATCTACATTCAAGAACAAAATAGCACAATTGTTTTTTATACATTAATTGTTGACGTTTATATTAATTAGAAGACAACATATTTTTTTATTCTTTTTTAAGAAGAAACACAATACCGAAATATTGTGTTTCTGTTAATTTTATCGACTATTTTGATACATATTGGAATGTATATGGAACACCTACAGGTCTAATTACTAAACCTTTTACATCTTTATTTTGTAAAGTTGCAGTACCTTTTTCAAATACTGGGATGTAACATAAATCATCCATCATAATTTTTTCTGCATCAATCATTTCTTTCCAACGAGTATTAGCATCAGATTCATTAGCAACTTTATCCATTAATGCATCTAATTCACTGTTTGTATATTTACCATAGTTGTTACCATTAGTAGAAATACCCATTGTTAAGTAAGTTGTAGGATCACCATAGTCAGGTCCCCAACGAGTTGTAGCTAAATCATAATCACCATTTTTTTGTTTGTTGTAGATACGATCTTGTTTAGTAGTAGCTACCATTTCTACTTTAATACCATCTAATTTACTTAAAGCGTTTTGTAAATAAGTTGCAAATACATCCATTGGAGATTCATCTGTCCCATAAGTTAATCTTAAAGTAATTTCAGATTTTCCTAATTCTTTTAATCCTTCATCTAAAGCAGCTTGTGCAGCTTTTTTGTCATATGAAGTATATGTTGCAGCTTCATCACGGAAATCTTTTCCTTCTGGAGAAATTGATAATCCTGAAGGTACGAAACCTTTAGCAGCTTGTGAACCGTCTTTTAAAACATTTTCACATAAGTCTTTTCTGTTGATAGCTAATGATAAAGCTTTTCTTACATTTAAGTTAGCTAAATCAGCATTTTCTAAGTTTGGTTGAACGTAGAATAAGAATCCTTCAGAAATATTTTTGAATGATTCATCTTTTTTGTATTTATCAACTAAGTCTGAGTTGATTGGAGCAAAATCAGTTTCACCAGCTTCGAATGCTTGAGCAGCAACTTTTGGATCTTGAACTAATTTCATTACTAATTTGTCAATTTTAACTGTTTTAGCATCATAATACTTATCATTTTTTTCAAATTCAGCTACTGAACCTGGTTCCCAGTTTGTCATAACGAAAGCACCGTTACCTAAAATAGAATCAGCACTCTTACCATATTTATCACCTTGTTTTTCACAGAATTTTTGGTTAATTGGATAGAAACATGGGAATGACATTAATTCATCAAAGAATGAAACACGAGTAGTTGTAGTAACTTCTAATGTTTTATCATCGATAGCTTTAACACCCATTGCATCTAAATCTGCATCTGTAATATCTTCTTCATTGTCAATTTTATCTGAAATTCCCTGTGCCATTACTATACTTGCTATACCATCACAGAACATGTAGTAATATTGACCTTTCTTTTGGAAGATTCTATGCCAAGCATAAACGAAATCATTTGCAGTAACAGGATCACCGTTAGCCCATTTTGCATCTTTTCTGATTTTGTAAGTATGAGTTAACCCGTCATCTGAAACTTCAGAAGATGAAGCAACACCATTTACGACATTACCTTTCTTATCTGTTTTCATAAGCCCATCAATAACAGCATGCATTGCTGTAAATGAGCATCCGTCATCGGCATCTGATGAATCTAAGTTTTTGATATCTAATTCACTTGAGAAAGTGTAAGTAGATGAATCTCCTCCTGATCCCCCACAACCAGCAAGAGTTAGAGCCATCATAGCACAAAGCACCATTGATAATAGTTTTTTCATATTCTCTCTTCCCTTCTTAAATTATCTTTTGTGCAATAAATCGACATATTGTATACAATCTATCGATTTATTAACTTCATAATAGCGGATTAGTCTTTAAAAGTCAATACTATTTTGCATATTTGTATACAATACAATATATAAATTTATTAATATGATAGCTTTTTATCAAAAAAGACATAATATTTTCTCATTATGCCTTTTCTCTTTTTATTCAGTTTTTTCTACATATTCAAAAGAAATTGTTCTACATGGTTTAATAACTAGATTTTTTACTTTTGGATTTTGTAATGTTGCCGCTCCTTTTTCAAAAACAGGAATATACGCATAATCATCTAATAATATCTTTTCTGCATCCTTCATTTCTTGCCAGCGCTTTTCAACATCTGATTCAACACCGACTTGATTTACAAGTTGATCATACTCACTATTTTTCCACTTGCCATAGTTATTACTATTCGTTGATAAAGCAATTGTTAGATATGTTGTTGGATCTCCACAGTCAGGTCCCCAACGCGTCACAACTAAATCAAAATCACCATTTTTTTGTTTGTTGTAAATACGATCTTGTTTTGTTGTTGCAACCATTTCTATTTTAATGCCATTTAATTTACTTAAAGCATTTTGTAAATATGTCGAAAATACATCCATTGGTGATTCATCTGTTCCATAAGTAATTCTTAAAGTAATTTCAGATTTCCCCAATTCTTTTAACCCTTCATCTAATAAATCTTGAGCTTGTGCTTTATCATAAGAGGTAAAATCACCAGAATCTTTTCTAAAATCTACACCACATGGGCTTGTAGCTAAGCCTGAAGGAATAAATCCTTTAACAACTTGTGAACCATCTTTTAAAACATTTTCACATAAATCTTTTCTATTAATAGCATATGAAATGGCTTTTCTTACATTTAAATTTGCAAGATCTTTATTTTTAAAATTTATTGAGATATAAAATAAAAAACCATCATAAACTTGTTTAAAAGAGTCATATTATTTATATTTATCAACTAAATCAGAATTAA
>OGEU01003496.1_pt1 | contig 9954 bp, 8 predicted proteins | sample 1570651 | NCBI WGS metagenome assembly OGEU01 (sample SAMEA2582129, study PRJEB24529) | metagenome | biome: Human gut stool | place: China | collected 2011
GTCATCAACCGTTGGAGGTAGGCCGTGCCGTTGAAATTAGTACCTTCAATGACATTTCCTTTGGGAAAGATGGAAGAAGGTGCGGCAGGCTGGATTGTTTCAACCTTGTTTTCTGGTTTCGGGGTACAAGCACCGAGTGCCGCAACCAGTAAAAATAAGCAAGTTATCTTTTTCATATCGAATCGTTATTTTAGATGTTGTTTGAAGAAAGCGTCCAGTTTCGGAAGCGTGATTTTCAGATATTCCGGCTGGTCGTACAAATCCACGTGCGTTGCTTCGGGAACGACGAACAGTTCTTTCGGTTCGGCAGCTTTCTCGTATGCGTCTTCCGAGAAATATTTCGATACCGCATTTTCTCCCACGATGAAAAGTACAGGACGCGGCGATATGGTCTCGATTTGCGCGAACGGGAAGAAGTTCATCATCGGCGCAAGGCTCGTGTAGGAGTAATAACCCGTAGAGTTGGGATGCTGCCCGCGCTGCGGATTGTCGTAATAATCGAGGAAATCGATGGCAAACTTCGGCGTGTTCTCATCTACCTTTTCGGGCAGGGCGCGAATATCCCGACGTGTGGCTCCACCGTATTCCGCCGTGCGCTGACGACCAATCTCATCGAGAATCGCCATACGCTGCTCGTAAGTCTGCGTGTCACCCACACCCTGACGGCGGGCACGCCCCATATCGTACATACTGATGGTGGCAAGAGCCTTGATACGATGGTCTATCTGCGTAGCACTGACAGAATAACATCCTCCGCCACAGATACCGATTACACCGATCTTATCGGCATCGACAGTCGGATGATTCGAGAGGAAATCGACTGCCGCACTGAAATCTTCCACTCTCACTTCGGGCGATTCCATACGACGCGGATAACCGCCGCTCTCGCCGTAGTAGGACGCATCGAACGCCAATGTCACATAACCCATTTCCGCCAGCTTGCGGGCATGAAGCCCCGAAGTCTGTTCTTTGACACCACCGAAAGGATGCCCGACGATGATGGCGGCATATTTCTTTGCCGAATCATAGTTTGCAGGGAAATAAAGATCGCCGACCACATCAATCAGGAAACGGTTGTGGAAAGTCACTTTTTGTTTCTTCACGCCATTCTCGACTGTCTCGACTGGTGTTTCCGGGTTGGCGATCAATCCTTTGCTTTGCAACAATTCGTTCAAAACCAGTCTGCCGCCGTCGGCTTCGCTGTGTCCGACGTGCTTTTCGACAATGGCCAGCACACCGCGTAATTCATCCGGTGTTACACCTACATTCAGCGCGATACCCATGTGTCCTTTCAGCATCGGTTCCACGCCTTTGCCCAAAGAGGCGATGACGGCGACGGTTGTCAGCTCCCGTTCGGCATAGGTCAATACATCCCGCTCGAAAAGGTCGGCGAAGAGATGTTCTTTGAGGAATACCTCGATTTCCGGAGCCAGTACTGCATAGTCGGCTTTCGGCGCATCTGCCGGAACGCCCGAAATTTCTGCGAGAATATCGCGTCCACGTTCGTACTTACGGCGGGTATCGGTTATCGGCGATGCTTCGCGTCCCCAATCGTCTTCGATCCCTTTTGCCTTACGCTCGTCGAGTACCGCAACTAACGTTTGCAGTCCGCGCAGGGCACGGGGAAAACCGCAATAGGCGTAGGCGTGTACCATCACTTCTTTCAGCTCACTGACGGTCATGCCGTCATTCAACCCGTCAATAAGGACGGTTGTCAGTTTGTCGAGGTCTCCCGTACTTGTAAGAGCTGCGACCTCTGCAATGTGTTGTCGTTTACTGTCCATAGCTTGTCCTGCTTTCGGTGTTTGAGAGGCTGCGATTCCGCATCCGAAGAAGACACCGAGTAGCGTTGTCATAATTTTCAATTTTATTTTCATAATCTCTATCATTTTATTTATCTGTTTTACCTGATGCAAAATTAGGCTGGAATTTTCGTCCCGACCGGTCATGAATTACGGTTTGAAGGATAATTATTACGGTTTTTGTAGTTCACTGACTGCAAAAGCGTACACAGTAATTGAGTAGCAATTCGATATGTGAGGCGATGATCGTTGCGCTATGTCGGTCGATGGCATGGTGTAACTCTTCTCCGATTTCCCGCAGGTTATCGGTTATGATTCTCCTTTCGTGCTCCGACAATGCACCCTTACAGCAGCAGCGTTTCGGGTAGGTCTCGATACGGTTTTCAAGCGATGTGTCGCATAACAAATCGGGATGAAACAACACCCCCGAATAGCATCCGGTATGTCGATGCCGGTTCGAGGGTATTTCAACCGTTTCACCGGGATAAACCAGCCGCAGCCACTCTTTTTCAGATGCTTTTTCTTGCTCTGAATCGTTGTAATACAACAGTCCGTAAAAATTGCACGTCATCCGAATATCCTCGGTCAGATTTGCCTTTGAAAAATCGACCATACAGATCAACGGATGCAGTGTTTCATGCCCCGTCAATTTATTGAACCTATCAATGGTCATAAGTCCCGAATTATTCATTTGTATCATTGTTCTTTCTTTTATTCAGTTTTCCACGATGCAAAATTACAGGCTGTCCGAGTGCTCCATAGGGTATGAATTACGGTTTCATGTATAATTATTACAGATTGGAACCGATAAGCCGAAGATATTTTCTACATTTGCATAGAAACAATGAAAGAGACTGTTATGGAGAAGATTATGCAACTGAAAACGATAAAGGAGTACAATGATTACATGGGCGTGGAAACGAGGCATCCATTGGTCAGCGTCATAGAGGGAAGCCGTATGCCGCACCCCGTACCCCACGCACGCAAGCACGTGGGAATGTATGTGGTCTTCCTGAAAGAATTACGATGTACGGACGATTTGACCTATGGTCGACGCTCCTACGATTTTCAAGAGAATACGTTAGTGTTTATCGCTCCGGGGCAAGTGTTCGGACATGAAGCCGACGGAACGACTTTTACCGGTTCGGGCTGGTGTCTGCTGTTTCATCCCGACTTGCTGCGAGGCACGCCGCTCGGCCGCCATATGCAGGATTATACTTTTTTCTCCTATGCCGCCAATGAAGCATTGCACCTCTCCAAGCAGGAGCAGCAGACCGTCATCGACTGCCTGACAAAAATCGACGAGGAAACGTATGACAAGGCAGATCGCCACAGCAACCTGATTATCGCTTCTGCCATCGAGTTGTTGCTCAACTATTGCATCCGTTTCTATGACCGGCAGTTTATTACCCGCACAAAGGAGAACAAGGATACGCTCGGTTCTTTCGAAGCCTTGCTGAACGACTATTTCACTTCGGATAAACCCTCTAAATTCGGTACACCGACCGTTGCTTATTGTGCTGACCAGTTGCATCTGTCTGCGAATTATTTCGGAGATATGATCAGTAAACAGACAGGGCAGACCGCTTCGGAATATATTCAGAACAAACTTATCGAGCGGGCTAAAGAAGCCTTACTTGGTACGGATAAGACGACGAGCGAGATTGCTTACGGGCTGGGGTTCCAATACCCGCAGCATCTAAGCCGGATGTTCAAACGGGTGACAGGTTATACTCCCAATGAATTTCGTTCTCAAAACTAGTCTTTATATAGTAAACTATGAACGAACTGCAATTTCCTGGGCTTTATATCGACGACACAGCTAACCCTCATGCAATTCTTTCGTTCTTATGTCAATCGGGATACTATTGTCTGATATTAACGGATTTTCTTGCTGAATTCGGAACAAAGTGTGGTCGGGTGTATTGCGACTACTGCGACGGAACACTCATCAGTTATCGTCCGGATACCGTCTGTGTGGAAATTCCCGCACCTTGCCTATGGATGGTTGCGTTTCACCCTGATCTGTTCAAGGGAAAAATGCTTGAAAAGACTATTGAAGAATACACGTTCTTTTCGTATGCACTCAAGGAAGCGTTGCATGTATCCCTAAAAGAAAAACGGATACTCTCTTCATGTGTTGACGATATTCGTAGGGAATTTCATCATGGTGCAGATTCCTACAAACGGACTATCTTGATACGGCATATTACCCGTCTGTTGGATTATACCACTCGTTTTTATGAACGGCAGTTCATTGTCCGTGAATTGAACAATGAACTGCTGATACGGCAATACGAAAAACTTGTCAAACAATATATTGGAGATGGAAAACTTGCACAGAAACCGCTTACTTCTGCCTATTGTGCCGGACAACTTCATTTGTCGGAAGCCTATTTCAATGATCTGCTCGAATTGCAACTCGGACACACGCACAGCTGCCATCTTCAATTGAAACGTATCGAAATGGCAAAGGAGAAGCTACGTTCCTCAGGAGAATCCCTTTCTCAAATCGTTCATGAACTCGGATTTCCTTCGATACAGTATTTCAGTTTTCTTTTCAAGAAGATGACGGGGATAACGCCAAATAGTTACAGATCATTAAGTTAACAATGCTTGATTTATTCAGCCATTCCTATTCGATACTGCCCAGCTTCTGTTCCGGATCATGCAGATCAAAGAATGCAGCATTTCATGTCCTGTTAATTTATTGAATTGGTCGATGGTCGTAAGTCCTGAATTATTCATTTGTATCATTGTTCTCTCTTTTATTCAGTTTCATGATACAAATTACATATCTTTTCACCTGCATTGAAGACTTTTAAAGACGGCGTAAGCGAGAAAGGAGAGGAGATGTATAAAGTGAGGGTGGACAGCGTGAATTTTCGTTGCGCGAAGAAACCTAAAAGAAAACTTGTACAGCGGCAAGGATATAAGGCACATTGTGTATATATCCTTGTCACTGCACAAGATGAGTGATCTTTATATATCGCAGTTTTCTTTATGTAAATCCTTGCTCAGCCGCATGGCACAGAAGTTGGGGCCGCACATCGTGCAATATTCACCGTCCGTCACGGCACTGTCCTTGTAATATTGAAGGGCGCGTTCCGGATCGAAAGACAGGTTGAACTGGTCTTTCCAGCGGAATTCGAAGCGGGCTTTGCTCAGAGCATTGTCACGGACTTGTGCTCCGGGATGTCCCTTTGCCAGGTCGGCGGCGTGGGCGGCGATCTTATAGGTGACGACACCCGTGCGGACATCTTCCTTATCCGGTAAACCGAGATGTTCTTTCGGAGTGACGTAACAGATCATTGCTGTGCCGTGCCAGGCAATCTGGGCGGCTCCGATAGCCGATGTGATATGGTCGTAACCTGGGGCGATATCTGTTGTTAGCGGGCCTAACGTGTAGAACGGGGCATTATGGCAAGCATATTGCTGTTCTTTCATGTTCTCTTGGATCTTATTCATCGGGACATGGCCCGGACCTTCGATGATGACCTGTACAAACTGGTCCCAGGCAACCTGGGTTAACTCCCCCATCGTATGTAGTTCGGCAAATTGGGCGGCATCGTTCGCATCGTAGATGGAGCCCGGGCGAAGCCCGTCGCCGATCGAAACGGCGATATCGTACATTTTCAATATCTCGCATATTTCGGCGAAATGTGTATACAAGAAATTCTCTTCATTATGGATTTGCATCCACTTAGCCATGATTGAGCCTCCGCGTGAGACGATACCTGTCAAGCGCGTTTGTGTCAGTTCGATATGCTTTTTAAGCAAACCGGCATGGATGGTGAAATAGTCGACTCCCTGTTCAGCTTGTTCGATCAGTGTGTCGCGATAGATTTTCCAACTCAAGTCTTCTATCTTTCCGTTCACCTTTTCCAAAGCCTGGTAGATAGGGACTGTTCCCATCGGAACCGGACAGTTACGGATGATCCATTCGCGGGTTTCATGGATATTGTCTCCTGTCGAAAGATCCATCAAGGTGTCGCCTCCCCATTTGCAGCTCCATACGGCCTTTTCGATCTCTTCATCTATACCGGACGAAAGGGCGGAGTTGCCGATATTGGTGTTGATCTTCACTAAGAATTTCCGGCCGATAATCATCGGTTCTGCTTCGGGGTGGTTGATGTTTGCTGGGATGATGGCACGCCCGGCGGCAATTTCTTTGCGGACAAATTCGGGAGTGATATATGATTTCAATCCTAACGCCTCGATCTGCTGGTTTTCGCGGATGGCGACATATTCCATTTCCGGAGTGATGATGCGCCGTTTCGCATAATACAGTTGGGTGATGTTTTTCCCCGCTTTGGCACGATAGGGTAGATGATGTTTTGGAAAACGGATGTGATCCAGTGAGGAATCAGCGAGGCGCTGCCGGCCATAATCGGAAGTCAGTTCTTCCAGGCGGATCAAGTCTTTGCGTCCTGCATACCAGGATTCGCGGATACGGGGAATGCCGTTTTGCGTATTGACCGGGATTTTCGGGTCCGAATAAGGTCCACTGGTATCATACACGATGACGGGATTGTTTTTTTTGTGGACCAACTCTCCGTTCTCATCGCGTGTGACGGTATCCAGTATTTTGATCTTTCGCATACCCACATTTATCTTATGTATCTTGCCGGGTATGTAGATCTTTTCCGATGAAGGATACGTGATGCGTATTCTGTTTTTATTTGCCATAGCTGTATTATTTTATTCTTTTTATATTTCAGAATCGTCCCTGCAAGGGTCCGGTTTATGTTTGTTGATCTCCCGGATGAAACGGCGTGTCTCTTCGACCGGATCTTCAGCATTGATGATCGCTCCGGAAACGGCGATGCCTTCTATACCTGTTTCCATCAATGGTGCAATATCTTCAAACTCGATCCCTCCGATGGCAAAGATAGGAATTTCAAGGCCAGCTTCTCTGCATTGTTCCATGATTTTTCGATACCCTTCCAATCCCAACACCGGACTCAGGTTCTTTTTGGTATCGGTGTAGCGGTAGGGGCCCAAGCCTATGTAAGAAGCTCCTTCCCGATCTGCTTTCAGGATATCTTCGAACGTGTTGGCTGTTGCCCCCACCAGGAAAAGATCCTCTTTCCCTTTTTCGATGATACGGTGCCAGGCTTCGGAGACCGGTATGTCGTTTTTACCTAAATGGACACAGTGAATACCGGCTTTGAAAGCCATTTCCAGATCGTCGTCCAGACAGCAGGCGCAATCCGTATCGCAGTCAAACAGGGTAAAATGGGCGATTGCTTTGGCAACTTCCAGGTTCAAATTCTCTTTCATGCGGAGCTGTACCCAAGTACAACCGCCTTTGGTCACCATCTTGACCTCATCCAGTTCTGTGTATTTATTCGTACGGTGTGTGATGAACATCAACCGATTAGTACCGGTAAAACAGGCATACCTTCCTCTACCTGCACTTGTATATAAAAAATCGTCTAATTCCATGCTTGTAGCTTTTTATATTGTGTGATAATAGAATCCTCTTTATCTGCCGAAGGGGAGTCTCCCCAAACTGCTCCCAACACGGCAGCTCCCCCGAAGCAGAAAGGGCGTAGAAGGGGAAGGGTCGTCAGGTCTATGCCTCCTAAGGCTATGACTTTATCATTGATGATCCCGGCATTGGAAGCCTGTCTGAGTGTTTCCGGCTTGAAACCGTTCCCATAACCTTCTTTGGATATGCTTTGAAAAATCGGGCTAAGAAACAGATAGTCGAGTTTCCCGAACTGTTCGAGTTCCTCGATCGAATGGCATGAACAGCTGATTGTGCCTGTAAAACCGTCTGGCGACTGGTTGTTGCGTCTGTTCAGGTGTATGCCGCCTAGGCCATATTCTATTGCCAGGTTGAAACAGTCATGAAGCACGACTTTCGGATAGTAGATATCCGGAATCCGATCCAGCAACTTGCGCAATTCATTTGCTTCGCTATCCGGTTTACGCAGGTGAAGATGTTGCATCCCTTCATCAAACAGATGTGAAAGGATGGAATCCTCTCCCTTGAAAAAATAGGGCGAAGTAATAACGATCAGCTTTTTCATACTTCTATTTTTATGAGGGGAACCGGATCGAAAAAATGATTGAGAGGTCCGTGTCCATGTCCAGTCTCAACATTGGCCCCGGCATGAAGGGCTGCCGTTATGTAATCTTTTGCCGCACGTACAGCGTCTGGCAGTTCTTTTCCTAAAGCCATATAGGCGGCGATGGCGGACGAGAGTGTGCAACCTGTACCGTGTGTATTTTGAGTCTGAATGGTCGGCACAGCCAGTCGGAGCGGAGCTTCATCGTGTGTAAACAAAATATCGGCCATTTCTTTACCTTCCAAGTGGCCGCCTTTCATCAATACGGCACGGCATCCCGAGACCAACAGCTTTTGTGCGGCCATTTCCATTTCTTCCTCGTTGCGTATCTGCATACCGGAGAGAAAGGCTGCTTCGTCAATATTTGGGGTGATCAGTGTGACGCGGTGGAAAAGTTCTTTCACGATGACTTCGATGGTTTCATCTTCTATCAGCTTGCTGCCGCTTGTCGAAATCATAACTGGGTCGAGAATGATTTTCGACGGGCAGAAATGATCGATTGAGCAGGCAACGATCCGGGCTGCTTCCCAGTTATGCAACATCCCGATCTTAACGGCATCGACGGTTAAGTCTTCGAATACGGCATGAATTTGCCCTTCGACGATTTCTGGAGAAACTGCGTGTATGCCTCTTACTCCCTGTGTGTTTTGGGCTGTGATCGATGTGATGGCAGAGGTTCCGAAGACCCCTAAAGCCGAAAATGTTTTCAGATCCGCTTGTATTCCGGCACCACCACTACTGTCTGAACCGGCAATAGTAAGTGCCACCGGATAGCGAAACGTCGTGTTTATTTTCATTTCTATATACAAAAGGAGGGAAAAAGCCTAATCTGTTCTTTCCTACGGCGGCATTACCCGCATCAGGTTCATGAGGGTATAATCTCAGCCCGTTAACAGTATGGCACCCCTTTCGGGAGACAAAGGTAGGAAGATTTTTTGTAATTGGAATATAATGTGCGTGTTTTGGAACACTCTGTAAAAAGAATCTGTTATACTTTTGCAGCGGTTTATTTAGAAACTGTTTTGATTTTTTACAAACAGCTTATTTTGCTGTTGGTTTTGTCTATGCTTTGAGTTTCTTTTGGTCATATCCGTCCCGCTCCTTCGCTAGATAGCCCGCTATCTTTCTCATTAGGGTGACGAATATGTTCCAAAAAGCTATCTCGAATCATGAGGTAAAAAATAAAAACAGTTTCTTGGGAATAAAGTAAAAATAAAAGGATAAAAAATCGTGATGGGGAAGAAGATTGTTTTTTTGCTGGCATCCTTGTTTACGGTATGGATAGCAAACGGACAGAATACTATTATAAAGGGAGTTGTAACCGATTCAATTACAGGAGAAAGATTACCTTATGTTTCTCTTATCTTTAAAGGGACGACAATTGGAACAGCGACTGACGGGGATGGCAACTTTTCATTCTCCGCTTTGACCGATGTCAAGAATTTGGAGGTATCTTATTTAGGGTATGACACGAAAGAAGTGAAGGTCATTCCGGGTAAAACGAATAATCTGAAAATAAAATTGGCTCCGAACGGGATCACGTTGAATGAGGTCGTCGTAAAGCCCAAGAAGGAGAAATACAGCAAGAAAGAGAATCCGGCCGTTAAGTTTGTAAAGCAAGTGATTGCTTCACGGGAAAGCAATGATCCGCGTAACCACGATTATTTCCAATACGATCAATATGAGAAGATGGTCTTTGCGATGAATGACTATCATCCCAAACCCAAAAAGAACGGAAAACCGGGCAAATTCGATTTTCTGATCGATTTTGTCGATACGCTTGATGTCGGTACGACTATTCTTCCGGTGTCGGAAAAGGAAAAGGTGGAATCTGTCTATTACCGTAAAGAGCCGAAGTCGGAAAAGCGTATTGTGAAAGGAAACAAGTCATCAGGTGTGGATGAGATATTCTCGCGTGATGGTATCCAGCAGTTTTTGAATGAGGTTTTCCGGGAAGTCGATATTTTCAAGAATGATATTCCTCTGTTTTTACAGAGATTTGTCAGTCCGCTGTCTACTATCGGACCGAATTATTACAAATATTATCTGCTCGATACGTTAAATGTGAACGGACA
>OGEU01003511.1_pt1 | contig 9921 bp, 8 predicted proteins | sample 1570651 | NCBI WGS metagenome assembly OGEU01 (sample SAMEA2582129, study PRJEB24529) | metagenome | biome: Human gut stool | place: China | collected 2011
CCTCCATCTCCATGGCGGGGAACATGTTCTCACGGTAATGATCCCAGTGACCGGAGGTCTTGTACAGGTTCACGGTGCCGATGCAGGGGGTCATGACGTGCAGGTAGCCGCGCTCACGCTCCTTGCCCTTGATGTAATCCTCCAGTTGCTGCCAGACGGTGTAGCCGTTGGGCAGGAACATCGGCAGGCCGCGGCCAACGAGGTCGTCGGTCATGAACAGGCGCATCTCCTTGCCGATCTTGCGGTGGTCGCGCTCACGGGCCTCCTGCTGCTGCTTCTCCCAGGCGTCCAGCTCCTCCTGACTGTGGAAGGCAACGCCGTTGATGCGGGTCAGCATCTTGTTCTCTTTGTCGTTCTTCCAGTAAGCGCCGGACTGCTGGGTGATCTTGAACGCCTTCAGCGCTTTGGTGTAGCACAGGTGGGGTCCGATGCACATATCGACGTACTCGCCCTGCTGGTAGAAGCTGAACTCGGTCTCATCGGCCAGGTCGGCGATATGCTCGATCTTGTAGTGCTCCTGACGCTCCTCCATCAGCTTGACGGCCTCGTCACGGGGCAGGATGAACGGCTTGATGGGAAGATTCTCCTTGCAGATCTTCTTCATCTCTTTTTCGATGGCGGCCAAGTCCTCGTCGGTCAGCTTGGTGTCGCCGAGGTCGACGTCATAGTAGAAGCCGTTCTCGGTGGCAGGGCCGAAGGCAAAGTCCGCCTGCGGGTAGAGGCGCTTGATGGCCTGCGCCATGATATGGGCAGCCGTGTGGCGCAGAACGTGCAGTTCTTCCTCCTGCGGGCACTCGGTGACGGTACCGTCCTTGTAGATGATCTTCATAATTGTACGCTCCTTTTGCAATTGCACAAAAATGCAAATAAAAAATGCTCCATCCCTCGCTTACAAAAGGGATGAAGCATATAGCTCCACGGTTCCACCCAAATTGCGCTTATATCTTACTTATAAAAGGTAAGCGCCGCTCGTACCGGCGGTAACGGGCCGTACCCGGCGGAGGTTCGCCCCCGCGCTCGGCAGTGGTAAGGCTGCGGGCCGCTGCAAAACCGCTTGCACCACGCGGCGTACCGCGGCGGTTCTCTCTTGTGCAGGACCTCGCATCCTGTTTGTCTGCCTCATGGCTTTGTACAGGATGAAGTTAAGTTATTTATAGCACAAGTGACCGGAGAAGTCAAGCGGAAATTTTTGGGAGGTATTGCCCCCGCCAGTTTGCACAAAAAACTTTCCACTCCCCTGCCCTGCCCATGTAAAACGACGAAGTTACTAAATATACATTGACTTTACATATTTATGCAATTATACTGTGTGTATCAACTAAGTGAGGGCTTAGCTGCGTACTTATTTTATTTTACAAAGAATTAGAGGGAAAATCACATGAAAAAGCTCACTGCTCTGATGCTCAGCTCCGCTATGATGCTGAGCCTGGCCGCCTGCGGCGGTTCCGCTTCCACCGAGACTGTTTCCAGCGAGGCTGCTTCTTCCGAGGCAGCATCCTCCGAGGCTGTTTCCACCGAGGAGGCCGCTTCTGCCGACGCTGCCGCGCTGACCACCGTCAACGCCGGCAAGCTGACGATGTCCACCAACGCCGCCTTCCCCCCGTATGAGATGACCACCGACACCGGTGATTTCGAGGGCATCGACATTGAGGTTGCGGGTGCCATCGCCAAGAAGCTCGGCCTGGAGCTGCAGGTCGACGACATGGACTTTGACGCCGCCCTGCTGGCCGCCCAGAACGGCAAGAGCGACATGGTCATGGCCGGCGTCACCGTCACCGACGAGCGCCTGAAGGTCATGGACTTCTCCGACACCTACGCCGAGGGCATCCAGTCCATCATCGTGCCTGAGGACTCCGACATTGCCACCGCTGACGACCTGTCCGGCAAGACCATCGGCACCCAGCGCGGCACCACCGGCTACCTCTACTGCACCGATGACTTCGGTGAGGAAAATGTCATCGCCTATGATAACGGTCTGACCGCTGTGCAGGCCCTGAACAACGGCCAGGTCGATGCCGTCGTCATCGACAACGCCCCCGCCCAGGAGTTCGTTGCGGCCAACCCCGGCCTGAAGATCCTTGACACCGCTTACGCCCAGGAAGATTACGCCATCGGCGTTGCCAAGGGCAACACCCAGCTGCTGGACGCCATCAACGGCGCTCTGGAGGAGTTGCAGGACGACGGCACCCTGCAGGCCATCGTGGACAAGTACATCACCGCTGAATAAGCGCTTTGCAGCAAGCGGAAAGGCACGCCGGTATCCCGGCGCGCTTTTCTTTTATTTAGTGTGATTTTTCCCGGAAATATGGTATAATACAAATATCGCGCTGTAGGGGCCGCATATATGCGCCCCGCAGCCTTCCCGCAGGCAAGAGTTTGCCGGAAAGCCGCGGGCCGAGCATGCCCGGCCTCTACAGGTGTGCTGAATTCAAACAGAAAGAAAGGTTGTGTTGCGGATGGAAGCACAGTTTGAAGCGCTTTCGGAGCTGGTCAAGAACGGCCAGAAGCTGAACTTCGGGCAGGACTTCTTCGTAAAATTTTACCAGGCATTTCTCTACTCGGACCGCTGGCAGCAGTACATCAAGGGCGTGGGCACGACCCTGCTGGTCACGGCCATTGCACTGGTGCTGGGCGTTGTGCTGGGTGCCATCGTCGCTATGGTCCGCGTGGGTTACGCGCAGCAGAAGCCCCACCACCGCAACCCGATCCTGGGCATTTTCAACGCCGTAGCGCAGGTGTATGTCACAGTCATCCGCGGCACGCCTATGATGGTCCAGCTGCTCATCATGAGCATGGTCATCTTCGCCAGCAGCCGCAACTTCACGATGGTCGGTGCGCTGGCGCTGGGCATCAACTCGGGCGCCTATGTGTCGGAGATCATCCGCGGCGGCCTCATGGCCGTTGACCCGGGCCAGATGGAGGCGGGACGCAGCCTTGGTCTCAACTATATGACCACGATGTTCGAGATCATCATCCCCCAGGCCATCCGCTCCATCCTGCCGTCGCTGGGCAATGAGTTCATCATGCTTTTGAAGGATTCCTCGCTGATCACGGTCATCGGCGGCAAGGAGCTGCTGTATGCCGCGCAGGGCATCATGAACCGTACCTATGAGCCTATGTTCCCGCTGCTCGGCGTGGCCGCGACCTATCTGGTGCTGGTCATGCTGTTCAGCGCGCTGCTTGCAAAATTTGAGAGGAGGCTGGCGCAAAGTGATAGACGTTAAAGGACTGCAGAAGAACTATGGCGGCCTGCAGGTGCTCAAGGGCGTGGACCTGACCATCAACAAGGGCGACTGCGTTGTGCTGGTCGGCCCCTCGGGCTGCGGAAAATCCACGTTCCTGCGCTGCCTGAACCGTCTGGAGGAGCCGGACGGCGGCCATGTCATCTTCAACGGCAAGGAAGTCACCGACCACGACATTGACCATGTGCGCCAGAAGATGGGCATGGTGTTCCAGCATTTCAACCTGTTCCCCCACCTGACGGTGAAGAAGAACATCACGCTGGCCCCCGTGCGTCTGGGCCTGATGAAGCAGCCCGAGGCCGACAAGAAAGCCATGGAGCTGCTGGAGCGCATCGGTCTGGCCGACAAGGCCGACACCTACCCCAACATGCTGTCCGGCGGGCAGAAACAGCGCATTGCGATTGTGCGCGCGCTGGCCATGAACCCCGACGTGCTGCTGTTTGACGAGCCGACCTCCGCCCTTGACCCCGAGATGGTCGGAGAGGTTTTGGAGCTGATGAAGGAGCTGGCCCGCGGCGGCATGACGATGGTCTGCGTCACCCACGAGATGGGCTTTGCCCGCGAGGTCGCAAACCGCATCATCTTCATTGATGAGGGCATCGTCAAGGTCGATAAGCCGCCGAAGGAGTTCTTCGCCAACCCCGAAAATGAGCGCTTGAAGGCATTTTTGTCAAAGGTGCTGTAAAATAGTGAATGTATAAAAGCGGTCTGCCGATGGATTTTCGGCAGACCGCTTTTTTGCCTGCGGGGACGCCTCCGGGCGGATATTGAATCCGCCCCTACGCTTTCACCGCGCACGATATTCTGCTACTATTATATACGCCCCGGCAAGTTGATTCTTTGCGCAAAATGTGGTAAAATAGCACTATTACTATGGATAACTATGCAACCACGATTTTACACATAAGGAACAGGTATTTTTATGGCTGAAAATCTGCAAACCACCCGCCCGGCTGACGAGGGCTGGACTACGGTCATCCGGCCCAAGACCGGCTGGTTCGACATCGACCTGCAGGAGCTCTGGCGCTACCGCGACTTAATTATGATGTTCGTCAAGCGCAACTTTACCGTGCTGTACAAGCAGACGATCCTGGGCCCCGCGTGGATCATTCTGAACCCGCTCATCACCACCGTGATTTTCAACGTTGTGTTCGGCGGCATGGCCAACATGCCCACCGACGGCGTGCCCGGCTTTTTGTTCTACATGGCCGGCAATACGGTGTGGACCTTCTTTGCCAACTGCGTCAACAATACAGCCAATACGTTTGTGACAAACTCACAGATTTTTGGCAAGGTGTACTTCCCGCGCCTGACGATGCCGGTCAGCCAAGTGCTGACAAGCCTAATCAACTTCGGCATTCAGGCGGTCATGTACCTGATCTTCTGGGTGTACTTCTTTGCCACGGGCAGCGGCGTCACCTTTACGCTGTGGGTGCTGGCTGTGCCGTTCGTCGTGCTGGAGGTCATGCTGCTGGGCCTCGGCGTCGGCATCATCGTGTCGTCCTTAACGACGAAGTACCGCGATCTGGCGATTGCCGTCGGCTTCGGCGTGCAGCTCTGGATGTACGCCTCCCCCGTCGTCTATCCGCTGTCGATGCTGGATAACTCCCCGCGCCTGCGGGTGCTCGTCCAGCTCAACCCCATGACGTCGCCGATTGAGATTTTCCGCATGGCTACCTTGGGCACCGGCACGGTCACGACGTTCGGCATCGTGTACAGCCTGATTTTTACCGCTGCGGCGCTGGTTTTGGGCGTTGTGCTGTTCAGCCGCATTGAAAAGACCTTCATGGATACCGTGTAAGAAAGGGGCGCGTAACTATGTCTGCAAATGAAAAACGCCCTGTCATCGAGGTCACGGGGCTGAAAAAGCAATACAAGCTCGGCCAGATCGGCGGAGGCACGCTGACCCACGACCTGCAAAGCTGGTGGGCCCGTGTGCGCGGCAAGGAGGACCCGAACACCGTCATCGGCACCGACCAGCGGCTGTTCGGCCAGACGTTTATGGCGCTGAACGGCGTTGACCTGACCGTCTATCAGGGTGAGGCACTGGGCATCATTGGCCGCAACGGCGCGGGCAAATCCACGCTGCTCAAGCTGCTCTCCCGCATCACCGCCCCCACCGAGGGCGAAATCAAAATTCGTGGCCGCGTGGCCTCGATGCTCGAGGTCGGCACCGGCTTCAACAACGAGATGACGGGCCGCGAGAACATTTATATGAACGGCGCGATTCTGGGCATGACCCGCGCCGAGCTCGACGCAAAGCTGCCGCAGATCATTGAATTTTCCGAGTGCGGCGACTTCATCGACACACCCGTCAAGCGCTATTCCAGCGGTATGTTCGTCAAGCTGGCCTTCGCAGTGGCCGCGCATCTCGACAGCGAGATCATGGTCATGGATGAAGTTCTGGCCGTCGGCGATATGAAATTCCAGCAGAAATGCTTAGGGAAAATGAGCGACGTCGCCAATCAGGACGGGCGAACGGTGCTGTATGTCAGCCATAATATGTCGACCATTCGTCAGCTTTGCACCCGCTGCGTCGTGCTGGACAAGGGCAGGGTCATCTTTGACGGTGACGTGGAGCAGGCCATCGCGGTCTACATGGACACCACCGACGTCAACGTTGTCCACTACGACCTGGCCGACGTCGCCCGCATGACGGGCAGCGCGGGCAAGCGGTTCCGGCTGGAAACGCTGGATTTCGTCGGCAAGGAGTCGAGCGTGTTTGCCGATACCGAAAAGATGCGGGTGAAAATCACCTGGCGCGTTTCGGAGCCGTTCGCGGGCATCCACATGAAGATGAACCTCCACGCGCGGGATTCGACGCCCGTCGGCATCACCCATCCCGTCGACCTTGGCCCCGCCGAGCCGGGCAAAATCTACACCTCTGTGTTTGAATTTGACCCGAGTCTGCTGGGCGAGGGACAGTATTTCTTCTATCTCGACATTTTTGACGGCGCGCTGGCCCACGCGGTCTGCCTGGACAAGCCCGTGACCGAGTTCGCCTTTGAGGTGACGAACAGCGACCTGACGATGCCCGAGTGGGCGTCCGGCTGGGGCCGCATCCACTTCCCGCCCGTCAAGCTCGTGCAGGAGTAACGCATGAAACCGAATTTGTACATCTGCCACACCGCGTATCAGGTCTTGGTCGATCTGCTGCGGGCCGGGCGCTGCGCCGGCAAGCCCCACACGATGGTGCTCTCCGCCTCCGTGCCCGACATCGCCGCGCTGGCGGCACGTCTGGACGCGACGGGCGTGGTCAAGACTGTCCTTGTGGACGAGACGCGCTGGCCCGGGACCGTGACGGGGCTGTTTGCCCACCGGCGCGCGGCCCGCGCCTTTGAGAAGCTGTGCGGTTGGAAATTGAACCGTGCAGCGTTTGAAAATGTCTATATCCACAACGATTGGAGTGTGCTGGGCCGCTATTTGCAGGATTGCCGCGCCGGGTATATTCTGTGCGAGGACACGTTCGGCAGCACGCTCGGCCCTGACCAGCATCTTGTGACCGACCAGCGCGCCGCGGCGGATTTTGCCGCGAAGCAGCGCGGAAAAGGCTACCTGTACTGGGGCGACAGCCCGTGGTGCGTCCGCGTCGAGAGTGAGGACGCCGCGCGGTGTACGCTGTTTTCGGCGGACCGCATGGTGACGGACAGCAAGGCCAAACTGTTAGAGAGTCTGACCGACGACGAAAAAGCGATGGTGCGCCGCGTATTTTTGACGCAGCCCCTGCCCGAGAAGGCTGACGGCGCGACGCTTTTGCTGCCCCGCAGCTTTGTGGCCGACGGGCTGATGACCCAAGCGGAGCAGGACGCGATGTTCAAAGCGGTGGCGGAAAAATACGCCGTTGGGCCGCTCTTTATCAAGACCCACCCGCGGGACACGACGGATTACGCCGCCCGGTTCCCCGATGCAGTCATCTTGGAGCGCACGATGCCCAGCGAGGTGCTGAACTTCTGCCTCCCCTTCCGTTTCGCCCGTGCTGTCACCGTGCAGAGCTTCGTCCTGCGCGGCTTCACCGCGGCGGATGAGAAGATCCTGCTGACGCTGGAGGAGGCGAGGGCACTCCTATAAGCGGCTGAGGATGTAGGGGCGAACATTGTTCGCCCGTCAACTTTACGAAACAACGCTTTTTCGGGAAAGCTGTAAATGAGGCAAACAGCCGCGGACGAGCAATGCTCGCCCCTACAGAGAGCTTCCCGCGGATATATTGAGGTATAAAACCATGAAAACAATCGCTGTGATCCCGGCACGCTACGCCAGTACCCGGATGCCGGGCAAGCCGCTGGCCGATGTGCTGGGCAAACCGATGATCTACTGGGTCTACAAGGCCGCCAGGGCCTGCCCGAAGCTGGACGATGTGCTCATCGCCACCGACGACGAGCGCATTGCCGACGCCTGCAAAACCTACGATATGCGGTATATTATGACCAGCCCCGACCACGACACCCCCACCGGGCGCATCTGGGAGGTCAGCACCGTCGAGGACGCCGACCTCTACCTGCAGCTCATGGGCGACGAGCCGCTGGTCAACCCCGCGGCGTTCGACCTGATCCTGCCTGATACGCTGCCCGATGACCCCTATTACGTCGCGGTGCTGACGAACGTTATGGAGCACCCCGCCGACGTCATCGACTTTTCGAACCAAAAGGTCGTGACGAACGCCGCACGGGAGATCCTGCTGATCTCCCGCAGCCCCATCCCCTACCCGAAGGGCACGCTGGATTTCGAGTACGAGAAGGTCACCGGCATTCAGCTGTACAGCAAGCAGGCACTGAAATTCTACCATGATACGCCGAAATCTATCCTCGAAAAGGCCGAGGAAAACGACATGATGCGCTTTATCGAGAATGGCCACAAGGTACACGCCATCGTCAGCCCGTACAAGACGGTCAGCGTGGACACGCCGAAGGATCTGGCGCTGGTCAATGAAATTTTGAAGGAGAAGCAGCATGGCTGATATTAAACTGCTGGACTGCACCCTGCGCGACGGCGGCTATGTGAACAACTGGCAGTGGGGCTTCGGCTCGGCGCGCCGCATCATCCAGACGCTGACCCGCGCGGGCGTGGACATCGTCGAGGTCGGCTTTCTGCGCAATGTGGACGGCTACGACCCCGACGTGACGGTCTGCAACACGATTGAGGAGCTGAACCGCCTGCTGCCCGACGAGGGCCAGCGCGGCCACACGATGTACTCCGGCATGGCGATGCGCTCCAACTACGACATTGCCAAGCTGTCCCCCTACGACGGCCACGGCATTGAAATCATCCGTATCACCGCCCATGATTACGACATTAAGGACGGCATGGACTTTGCCCGCCGCATCAAAGAATTGGGCTACAAGGTCTCCATCAACCCCATCAACATCATGGGCTACAGCGACAAGGACCTGCTCTGGATCTTTGAGCAGGTCAACGAAATTCATCCGTGGCAGTTCTCCATTGTGGATACCTTCGGCAGCATGCGCCGCCGCGATCTGGAGCGCATCGTCAGCATGGCTGACCATAATTTAGCCCCGGACATCCGCCTGGCGCTGCACCTGCATGAGAACATGGCGCTGAGCTTCTGCCTGGCGCAGGAATTTCTCGACAAGCATCTGCGCCGCGACCTGGCTGTGGACGGCAGCCTGATGGGCATGGGCCGCATCCCCGGCAACCTGCCGATTGAGCTGATCGCCGACTATATGAACGAGTACTTCGGCGGCCACTACAACATTGACGACCTCATGGATGCCATTCAGGACCACATTGCGCCCATCAAGGGCAACTGCGCGTGGGGCTACACCCCGGCGTACTTCCTGTCGGCCAAGTTCAATCTGCACCGCAACTATGCCGAGCATTACCTTGGCAAGGGCGATCTGACGAACCGCGACATCAACCATATTCTGGCGGCCATCGCGCCGAACAAAAAGACTGTGTTTGATGCCGCCTACGCCGACACGCTCTACACCGAGTACAAGAACCGCCGCATCGACGACGCAGGCGCACTGGCCACCCTGCAGAAGGCTTTTACGGGCAAGACCGTGCTGGTGCTGGCCCCCGGCGGCAGCCTGGCTGCCGAGGCTGGCCGTGCCGCTGTAGCAGCCGCGCAGGCCGACGTGACAGTCTCGGCCAACTTTGTGCCGGATTTTGTGACGCCCGACTATGCGTTTTTCACGAACGCAAAACGCTTTGACGTGGATGCCGCCTACCCCTGCCCGCTGATCCTGACCAGCAACCTGCGCACCGACAAGGACGCGGCGGTGGTCAACTATGACCGGCTCTCCGCCACCGACGCGCAGGGCGGCAACAGCGTGCTGATGCTGCTGCGTCTGCTGCGCCAGTGCGGCGCGGCGCGGGTGCTGCTGGCCGGTGCCGACGGCTACAGGCCGGGCACTGCCGCCTACGCGGATGAGGGTCTGCACACCCACACCGGGCGCGGTACGGCCTACAATGCCCAGATGGCGGGGGCCATCCGCGCGGCGGGCCTGCCCGTGGAATTTATCACCCCCAGCGAGTACGAGAGGGTCTGACGATGATACGACTGCTGGTGCTGGACGTGGACGGTACGATGACCGACGGCGGCGTCTACTACGACGCCACCGGCAATGAGCTGAAGAAATTTGCCATCAAGGACGGCGCCGGGCTGGTGCCCGTGGCATTCGGAACTACCTGCCCATAGCCTAACTGTCCCTCAACGTGCCCG
>OGEU01003512.1_pt1 | contig 9919 bp, 6 predicted proteins | sample 1570651 | NCBI WGS metagenome assembly OGEU01 (sample SAMEA2582129, study PRJEB24529) | metagenome | biome: Human gut stool | place: China | collected 2011
GTCCGTTCGATTGATTTTTTCACATAATCATAGGGCTGATAGAACTGAGGACATTCATCAAAGGACATCATGATGTCGCTCCCTAGATTGTTTTGGATGGAGATGGCCTTTTCTGGAGAGAGGAACATCTTCGAGCCGTTGAGGTGATTTTTAAAAGTTACCCCTTCTTCGGTGATGTTGCGGGTATCCGCTAATGAATAGACCTGGAAGCCTCCACTATCTGTCAAAATGGGCTGGTCCCAGTTCATGAACTGGTGCAGTCCTCCTGCTTTTGCGACCAAGTCGTCCCCGGGACGAAGCCAGAGATGGTAGGTGTTGGCCAAGATAATTCCGGAACCCATTTCCTTGAGTTCTTCTGGCGATTGGGTCTTAACGGTTGCCTGAGTCCCTACAGGCATAAACATTGGGGTTGGGAAGGTCCCGTGAGGGGTGATAATTTCTCCCAGACGAGCACCTGTATGCTTTTCTTTTTTGATTAATCGATATTGAATCGGTGAATCTGTCATGGTTACCTCCGTACTGGGAAAAACAGTCCCAGCCTTCTTATTCCTGTCACAGTTTTCCTGTGAGCACCTGTACGATTGTACCAAATTTTACCGGCTCTGTCACGGACTTATGTTATAATAAAAAGTACTACTATGAAGAGAGTGTCATCTATGAACCTTAAACTGATTCGCCTCCGGGCACGTACCATGCAAGTCCAGCAACCGGGCTTAGCTATCCTTTTTGCTCTTCCGGTCCTGTTGACCATTCTTGCTAACTTTCTCTTAAGTGGGCAAGATCTGGTCAATCTACTACCGGATATGACCTTGCAGCAAGCAAGTATCTACATGATCCAGCGACAGCTCTTTCCTTCTGTCGTCTCCTTTGTCATCTCCATTTTAGTGGTCGGTGCGACTTTTAGCTATTTAGATACGATTAATCCCAAGATCGAACACCGAACACGCGTCTTAGATATCTTTAAACAAGATCGCTTTACCTCTGTATTTGCCACCTTGATTTTGAAGCAAGCCGTCCTCTTTTTATGGGGACTCATCCTCTATGTGGGGAGTCTCATCAGCACCTACGCCAGCATTCGATTTTTGGCGATCTACGATAAGGTGAGCAACCCTAGCACTCTGAGTGCTTCCAGTCCTGAATTCCAATCTCTCATGCAACAAATGCCTCTGATGACTGCTGGTGTCATACTTGGCCTACTTGGCCTCCTCTTTTACCTGCCACAATACTACAGTCTCAGCCTGGTCGAATTGATCCTCTACGAGCAATTACGAGACGGCGACTACAAGGGAGCCTTTGGGGTCCTTCGCCAAAGTCGTGAAACCATGAAAGGGTTCCGCAGCAATCGCTTGGTGCTCGATCTAACCTTGATTGGTTGGTACTTCTTGAATTACTTCACGCGCGATGTCATCGGCTTTTATACAATTTCTTACTTTATCAACTGCCAAATTGCCTTTTATGATCAAATCAAGCAGATTAAACAAGGGCCGCGCCATTTTACAGGCCATCCAAGCCCTGAAACTGAATAAGAGTAAGAAGAAAACCCCAGCAAGCTGGGGTTTTCTTCTATGTCAATTGTTTATCATTTATAAACCGTATAGGGAGTCTCCTAAGAGCAGTCGGGTGTGTTCCCGTTTGATACAGCGGTTCATGACAATATCTTCTCGTCCAGCTCCACGAAGGATTTCTTCTGCTTCTTGATTTTCAAGCTCCAATTGTGCCCAGAAAATTTTCGCATCCGTCTCAATAAAATCACGTGCCACATCTGGTAAAAACTCACTGCGACGATATACATCGACGATATCTACTGGGAAAGGGATCTCCTGCAAGCTAGCGTACACCGTTTCTCCAAGGATCTGGCCACCAGCTGCGCGGGGGTTGACAGGAATAATCCGATAGCCCCGTTCTTGCATCTCCTTGCTGACACGATGACTGGTCGTCTCTTCACGATCAGATAATCCAACTACAGCGATGATCTTGCTGGTTTCTAGGTAATGTTTGATAATGCCATCACTAGGATTGCGAAATGAATAAGCCATAAGAATCTCCTTTTGTATGCGTTTCCTTTCTTTAAATAGTATAACAATACGGAAGGCATTGCAAGTGTTTGTCGTTAAAAGCGGTAGGGAACTGAAAAGTCTCCTACCGCTTTCTGTTTTGGACAAACTCAATCTTATTTGGCTTCATACCATGTCTTGCCTTCGTTTTCATCGGCTTCCAGTGGTACTGCAAGTTCGATAGCGGATTCCATGGTCTCTTTGACGAGTTCTTTGATCGCCGTCAGTTCATCACTTGGTACTTGCAGAACGATTTCATCGTGCACTTGAAGAAGCATCTTGGTCTTGTATGCTCCTCTTTCTAGCGCTTGGTCCAAGTGGATCATGGCAATTTTCAAGATGTCTGCTGCAGATCCTTGGATTGGTGAGTTGATAGCTGTCCGCTCCGCAAAGCCTCGAACATTGAAGTTGCGAGAATTGATATCTGGAATCTCCCGACGACGCTTGAAGAGGGTCTCCACATAGCCTTTGTCACGCGCTTCCCGTACCACTCTCTCCATATAGTCCTTGATGCCAGGGTAGCGTTTGAAGTAAGTCTCAATGTAGGCCTTGGCTTCTTTTCGACTGATCCCTAGGTTATTAGACAGTCCAAAGTCGGAAATTCCATAAACCACACCGAAGTTTACTGCTTTTGCATTGCGACGGTCATTCGGCGTCACGTCTTCTGGTTTTTCAATATTGAAGACGCGCATAGCAGTCGATGTATGGATATCTGCCCCATGCTTAAAGGCATCAATCAAATGCTCATCTCCCGAAATATGGGCCAAGACGCGCAGTTCGATCTGTGAATAGTCCGAACTCAACAAGACACTGTTTTCCTCTTCTGGGACAAAGGCCTTGCGGATGAGACGACCTTGTTCCAAACGGACAGGAATGTTTTGCAGGTTGGGATCCACGCTGGACAAGCGGCCTGTCTGCGTCAAATCCTGTACATAACGGGTATGGATCTTCCCATCTTCCAAAATCCAATCTTGAAGACCGATGACATAGGTCGACTGGATCTTAGCAATTTGGCGGTATTCAAGAATCTTAGACACAATCGGTGCAATTGGAGCCAGGCGTTCCAAGACATCAACAGCTGTTGAATAGCCGGTTTTGGTCTTCTTAGTATATTCAAAAGGGAGTTCCAATTTTTCAAAGAGGATGACCCCCAATTGTTTTGGAGAATTGATATTAAACTCTTCTCCAGCAAGCTCGTAGATTTCTTGAGTTAAGCGCTCCAAGACCACTTCGTTTTCCACCTGCATGTCTTCTAGGGTCTGGCGCTCTACCTTGATCCCCGCGATTTCCATCTTGGCCAAAACAGCTGCTAGTGGTTGCTCCATATCATAGAGCAAATCTAGCTGGTCATGGGCTTGCAACTGCTCCACCATGGGCCCTTCGGTATCCAGTAGAACAGCGACTTTCCGTGCCAAATGCTCTAATAGGACCGCCTTTTCTGGGATAGCTTTTTTGGCTCCCTTGCCATAAACGACTTCGTCCAGCGGCAGCGCAATCTGACTATAGAGACTCGCAATGGTTGAAATTTCATTGTCCTCTACGGTCGACAAGAGATACTTGGCCAATCGACTGTCAAACGCGGGATTTTGAAGGGAAATGCCCAAGTGGCTGAGCAAGACCTTGGCCCGCTTGAAGTCATAGACCTTGAGGGGCGTTTTTTCGAGAAATTCTTTGAAAATCGGTGTTTGTAAAAGACCAGTATCTGTACTCGCGTAAAGTTGACCTTTGGTCCCCCATGCGAAACCGATAATGGGTTCCGTATGGTAATTGTCCCCAAAAATCTCAAAATGGAAGAAAGTATCTTCCGTGAGCATATCTGAAGTGACTTGCTCAACTTCTGTATAGTCAATAGCTACAGGAGCTGCTTCTTCTCCACTGAGATCCAAGGCCTGACGGAGTTGCTTGAAGCCCATCTCCTCATAAAACTTGGCGAGATTTTCTAGATGAGGGCCCGTATAGGTGATATCGTCCAGGCCAATCTCAATGGGTGCATTGGTATCAATGGTCGCGAGAGTCTTAGACAGATAGGCCTGTTCCTTATCGTTGATGAGGTTTTCCTTCATCTTAGAAGCCTTCATCTCATCGATATGCTCGTAAATACCATCGAGAGAGCCGTACTCTAGGAGTAGTTTGATCCCTGTCTTTTCTCCGATCTTAGTCACACCTGGGATATTATCCGATTTATCTCCCATCAAGGCCTTGAGGTCGATAAATTGCTCTGGTGTCAGCCCCATCTTTTCTTTCAGATAGGCTGGAGTGAATTCTTCAAACTCTGCTACCCCTTTTTTGGAAATCTCAACCACCGTATTGTCATCTGTCAGCTGGATCAAATCCTTATCCCCAGAGACAATGGTCACATCAAATGGCACCGAAGTAGTTTCTGCCATCTTATCTAGTGTTCCAATAATATCATCAGCTTCATACTGGGCCAGCTCATAATGGCGGATTCCCAAATGATCCAGTTGCTCACGAATGAAAGGAAACTGCTCGCGGAACTCATCTGGAGTTTTTGCACGGCCCCCTTTGTAGTCGGCATACATCTCCGTCCGAAAAGTCGTCTTTCCTGCATCAAAAGCAACGAGGACATGGGTTGGTTGGATGCGCTCCAAGAGATGGCTCAACATGAGATTAAAGCCATAGACCGCGTTTGTATGCAGACCATTAGCATTTTTGAAGCGATCAATTTGATTATAGAGTGCGAAAAAGGCACGAAAAGCGACGGAAGACCCGTCGATGAGTAGTAATTTATTCTTTTTTTCCATAGGCCTATTATACCACGAATCACAAGGTCTCTGGTACATAAAAACTCTACCCTTTCGGGTAGAGCCTTCTTTAGGAGTTTCTTATGAAAAATGATGAGAAGTGTTTATTCGCCGTAACAAGAACCTTGTTGTGGCAATTTCTTAAAGCGTTTTGGATAATTAACTGAGATTTTCATTTTCTGTACCTCATTTCTTATTGGATGAGTACAGTATACAAGAGAAACCTAAACGATTCCTTATAGAAAGCTTCAAGAAAACTAAAAGCTGAGGCGCAAAACACGCGGTTGTTTTTTGCTGCAAGCTGGTAACTGAAGATGGAGCCCTGTCTCATCTTGGCTCCAAGAAAGGGGCTGACTTTCTCCAAGGAGTTCCACCTTTTGAATGCGCGCATGAAGAATTCTCGGTTGCTTGAGGTCATAGGCGAGAGACGGCAAGGTCAGCTCTTCCGTCCTTCCACTTGGTTCCAGCTGGATAGCATAAAGAAAGCCATCACGCATGGTATAGCGGAAATCTTGGCTGGTATAGAGTGGCGCTTGCCCGTCTGAGAAGGAACCTTCCTGGGCCTCGGTCGGTCCGTCCGATGACACCCGCCAAGGCCGACTCTGATAAATGGCTTCTCCATTTACCGCCAGCCAGTCCCCGATCTCTGTGAGGATGTCTTGGTCTTGCTCAGGTATAGTGCCATCTGCCTTGGGTCCAATATTGAGCAGAAGATTGCCATTTTTGGCCACAACATCGACTAAATTTTGTAGCAATTCCTTACTGGTCTTGTAGGCTAGATCCTGGGTATAGCACCAAGAATTACGGGCGATCGCGGTATCCATTTGCCACGGAAAGGCTTGCGTCTCTCCGTATCCTCCCCGCTCCATCTCAACGATTCCTGAACCGAAAGGGAGGGCATCCTGTTTGTAACAAACAGCCACCTTGCGATCCTCTTGTGCTGCTAGATTGTAATAATAAGCCAAAAAGCGCATCAAGTAGGGACGGAAACTCTCATGCTGGATCCACCAGTCAAAATATAGGAGCTCTGGTTGGTAGTCCCGCACCAGTTCACAGGTTCGCAACAGCCAATCTTCCAAGAATTCTTTACTTGGATAAGGCTTGGAAGTCAGATCAAAATGATCCTTGGGCTCTGGCTCGGCTGGCCAATAAAGGCTGTCTCTTGGGACTTCCTGCGAAATGTCACTGACGAATTCCTTGCCATGTGAAAAGAAAAACTGGTGTTCTGCCCGGTGAGAGGACGTACAGAAGTGCAGGCCACGTTTTTCTGCTTCCTCCCTCAGCTCTCCTAAGACATCTCGTCTCGGCCCCATTTCTAAGCTATTATAAGGTGAGAGAGTAGAGGCATACATCTGAAAACCATCGTGGTGCTCCGCAACTGGAAAAAGATACTGGGCTCCCGCTTTTTGAAAGAGATCTAGCCAAGATGCCGGATCAAATTGATCGGCTGTAAAAAGAGGAATGAGATCCTTGTAGCCAAAGATAGCCTGGTCTCCAAAATGCTCTCGATGATAGTCATAGCAAGGATTCCCTTGGATATACATATTTCGCGAATACCATTCCGAACCAAAGGCAGGTACACTGTAGACGCCCCAGTGGATAAACATTCCAAATTTGGCATCCCGATACCAATCTGGACAGACTTGATGGCTAAGAGAGTCCCAGCTTGGTTCAAAAGGACCTGACTGGACAACTTGATCAATCTCTTCAAGGCTTATCATGCTCTTCTCCTCTTTTCTTGTTACTACCTCTATTGTAACGAGAAACCCTCGTTTGTAAAGACAAACGAGGGGAATGTTTAAAATAGTAGACAAAGAGCTTGATCTAGGAGAATCAAGCTGATGATGAATGAAATGAAGCTTCTAGCCCTTCACTGCTTGAGAAATGAAACGAGCGATGGCGTCTGTCTCCCCTTGGTGGAGAGCCTTAACGATCTTGGACCCCACAATAACCCCATCTGAGACCTTGTTGAAACGGTGAACATCCTCCATGCTGGAAACTCCAAAACCTGTTAAAACAGGAATGGACGCTATTTCGTGTAATTGGGCCAAGTGGTGGTCCAAATCCTCTCGATAGCTACCAGCTTTCCCCGTCACTCCATTGACAGCAACGGCATAGATAAATCCTTCTGCATCATGGATCAATTTCTTCTGGCGCTCGATTCCTGTGGTTAAGCTCACTAGTGGCACCAAAGCGATGTCTTTATCCACTAATAGAGGTTCTACCAGATCCGCATGCTCATGAGGAAGATCCGGAATAATCACTCCCTTGACCGCTGTTCCTTCTACATCTCTAAAGAAGTTTTCGAGCCCATATTGGAACAAGGGGTTGAAATAGGTCATGATGACCAAAGGAACACTTGTCTCCAGACGCTGGATCGTTTGCACCAGTTCCTCTGTCGTCGTCCCATGGGCTAAACTGCGTAATCCTGCCTCTTCAATCACAAGGCCATCTGCCACCGGATCTGAAAAAGGAATGCCAACTTCAATGGCTGAGACACCAAGCTCCTCCAAAAATTGGATGGTTTCCTGCAAACCTGCCAAGCCTTTTTCATGATCTCCTGCCATGATATAAGGAACAAAGATCCCTTGCTGCTGGTCTTTCAGCTTTTGTAAATGCTCTGTTAAGGTCTTTCCCATCTTACTCTCCCCTCTCTTGTTCTAGGCGGTCTTTGACTTGTACCACATCTTTATCCCCACGACCTGATAAGCAAACGATCATAGATTTTTCAGGCCCCATTTCCTTAGCCAACTTCACCGCATAGGCGATAGCATGGCTCGATTCCAGAGCTGGAATGATTCCTTCTACTTTTGAAAGCAATTGAAAGGCTTCTAGGGCTTCTTTGTCTGTCACTGGCACATAGGTCGCCCGCTTGATGTCATGGAAATAAGAATGCTCTGGCCCAATCCCTGGATAATCGAGACCTGCTGAAATCGAGAAGGCTTCTAAAATCTGTCCATGGGCATCCTGTAACACATCCATCAAGGCACCGTGAAGGACTCCCGGACGCCCCTTGGTCAAGGTTGCTGCATGCTGGTCTGTATCTACTCCAAGGCCAGCAGCTTCCGCCCCATACATGGCAACAGATGTATCCTCAACAAAAGGATAAAAGAGGCCAATGGCGTTCGATCCGCCTCCTACACAGGCTAGGACGGCATCTGGCAGCGCACCGTCATTTTGCTCTGCAAATTGGCGTTTGGCTTCTCGACCGATGACACTTTGAAAATCACGGACAATCTCTGGGAATGGATGAGGTCCTAGAGCAGATCCCATGATATAGTGGGTATCCTCCACATTTGCTACCCAGGCTCTAAGGGCAGCATTGACCGCATCCTTGAGAACACGTGACCCATCTGTTACTGATTGAACCTTGGCGCCCAACAATTCCATCCGAAAGACATTGAGGGCTTGGCGTTTGACATCTTCTTCCCCCATGTAGATGGTACATTCCATATCAAATAAAGCAGCAGCTGTTGCTGTTGCAACACCGTGCTGTCCGGCCCCTGTTTCTGCGATGATCTTCTTTTTGCCCATCCGATGTGCCAATAAAACTTGTCCTAGGGCATTATTAATTTTATGAGCCCCTGTGTGGTTGAGGTCTTCTCTTTTAAGAAAGATCTTGGCTCCACCGACATACTTGGTAAGATTTTTAGCGTAATAGAGCGGTGTTTCCCGACCGACATATTGTTTCAGAAGCTGATCCAATTCTGCTTGAAAAGAAGGATCTGCTTGACTTTCTCTGTAGGCTTCTTCTAATTCTAAAACTGCTGTCATCAAGGTTTCAGGGACAAATCGTCCCCCGAACCGCCCGTAAAATCCGTTTTTATCTGGTTGTTTATATGCCATGCTTGACCCTTTCTATAAATCGTTTTATCTTTTCTTGATCTTTTATTCCATTTGTCTCGACCCCACTGGATACATCCACCGCATAAGGATGAAAGAAGCGAATGGCATCTGCTACATTGTCTTCCGTCAAGCCTCCTGCAATAAAGAAGGGCTTTGTGAAGTTTTGGGTTTCGAGCTTTTGCCAGTCAAAAGTCTGCCCACTTCCTGCTACAGGAGCATCAAAGAGCAGATAATCGGCACTGGTCCCAGGAAGAGCTGTATCTTTCCCCACTTGAACAGCGCGAATCGTTTGTTGGGGAAGGTCCTGCAAGATGGTTTCATCCATCGGTCCATGCACTTGTATCAGATCCAAGCCCACAACTTGGCAAGCTTGCTCCACTTCTTCTCTTTGTGGTGATACAAAAACACCGACTTTTTGAACCCCCTTTGGAATATCTGTAGCCAACTGCCGAGCTTGCTCCAGCGTGACTTGCCGTTTGCTTGGTGCAAAGACAAAACCAATGTAGTCCGCACCGGCTTCAACAGCTGTCTGGACGGCTTCTGGAGTGGACAATCCGCAAATTTTAACCTTTGTCAATCTGCAACTCCTTTACTTTTTCAGCCACATTGTCTGCCTTCATGAGGGCTGTCCCAACGAGAATGCCATTAAAATAAGGAGCCAGCATGCGCGCGTCTGCTGCTATGAAAATAGCAGACTCAGAGATGTAAACCGGTTCTTGTTCAAAATTGGTCGCCAATTCAAGGCTAGTATGAAGATCAGTCTCAAAGGTCACCAAGTTGCGATTATTGATCCCGATGATCTGAGCCCCAATCTGGTGAGCGACCTCTAGTTCTGTCAGATTATGGGTCTCCACCAAGACCTCCAGGCCAAGATGGGTCGCAAAATCGAAGAGTTCTTTCAGACGAGCCTCTGGTAAGGCTGCAACTATCAACAAGATCACGGTCGCCCCTGCGTTTCGCGCCCGAATTATTTGCTTTTCATCCACAATGAAATCTTTATTGAGGGTGGGAATGTACACCTGACTAGATATTTCGCGGAGATACTCGATACTGCCCTTGAAAAACACTTCATCAGTCAAGACAGAAATCATCACGGCCCCATTTTCTTCGTAAGTCTTAGCCTGCGCGACGATATCCACATCAACATGAATATCTCCCAGACTCGGGCTAGCCTTTTTCACTTCCGCAATGACCTGAAGCTTTTCTGGATGACTCTTTAGGTAATCATACAAGCGGTAGGTCTCGCGCAAAGGTTGG
>OGEU01003513.1_pt1 | contig 9916 bp, 7 predicted proteins | sample 1570651 | NCBI WGS metagenome assembly OGEU01 (sample SAMEA2582129, study PRJEB24529) | metagenome | biome: Human gut stool | place: China | collected 2011
TGAGTGCAGCTATGACGAGAACGGCACACGCAGACAGGACATTGATATTTATTACAGCTTTGTCGGCAAGGTAGAACTTCCCGACGAATAATGCCCGACCTATCCGACACAGTAGCTAAGTGCCGGATAGGAACGGCAAAAAATTTTACACTTCTATCGCTTCTTTATCACACACAAATAAAATCACAGGGCATCAAGCAGCTTATGAGTGGCGGTGGCATCATCATTGTGGCACAGACGGTAATTCCACAGCTTACCACTCTGTTTTCATAATTCATGGGTGGGATCATTGATAAGATTACTGAATTCATAAAGGAACTGTTGCAGGGGTGGGTTCTGACCAACTTTGAAACCATGTTTACCGATGTTAATGACAAGGTAGGCACGATTGCAGGGGAGGTCAGTAAAACTCCCAGCACTTGGAACTCCGGTATTTTTGACATGATAAAAACCCTGTCCGATAACGTGATGATTCCCATAGCGGGAATGATCATCAGTTTTGTACTCGTCTATGAGCTTATTTCCATGGTTATTGACAAGAATAATCTGCATGACTTCAATACGGCAATTTTTATCCGTTTTTTTATGAAAGCGTGTATTGCAGTCATGCTTCTTAGCAAGACTTTTGACATTGTAATGGCGGTATTTGATGTGGGAAGCCACATCGTCAATTCTGCCGCCGCAGCAATCAGCGGGGAAACCAGTATTGATGTTTCAAGTACGCTGCAGACGATGTTCAATGAGCAGTTTTCGGAAATGAGCATAGGAGAGCTGTTGGGACTTGGAATGGAGACCATGATCGTCAGTTTATGTATGAAAATCATGTCAGTCCTTATCACCGTCATTCTTTATGGGCGAATGATTGAAATATATCTTTATGTATCAGTAGCACCTGTTCCCTGTGCAACCGTAACCAACCGGGAATGGGGAACGATAGGAACGAATTATTTTAAGGGACTTTGTGCATTGGCATTTCAGGGCTTTTTTATGATGGTGTGCGTTGCTATCTATGCGGTGCTGGTGGCAGGTGTGGCAGTAGCCGACAACCTGCATACCGCACTCTGGTCAGTGGCGGCATATACCGTTATCCTATGTTTTTCACTTTTTAAGACAGGCTCCCTGTCTAAATCTATCTGGAATGCACATTAAAGGAGGAACGAAATGGCAATATCCGTGCAGGTGCCAAAGGATTTGTCCGGTATCAAGACAAAAGTGGCACTGAACTTGACAAAGAGACAGATCATTTGTTTCAGCGGTGCGGCAGTAGCCGGGATACACTTGTATTTTTTAACCAAGGGACTGATCGGAACATCAGCCGCATCACTTCTTATGATGGGGGCAATGCTTCCGTTCTTCTTTTTTGCGATGTATGAGAAAAACGGGTTTCCGGCGGAGAAGATTTTGTATTTTATGCTCCGGCAGAAGATACTCACACCGGGCATAAGACCATACCGGTCAGAGAACTTATACAAGCAGTTGGAAGAAAAAGAAAAATTACGAAGGGAGGTTCGTTATCTTGAAGAAAAAGCAAAAGGCAGAACCGGAAAGCCGCAGAAAAAGCAGTTATAAGGGCAATAGCAGGAATAACAGCAAAAGCGGTGGACTTACCTTTTCAGAGAAGAAGCGTCTTATACAGTTGAAACATATTTTATCGGGAAAGAGCAATGAGAAAGAAAAGCCGACTACCGCACAAAAGACGATTACTTTTGAAAAGATGTTCCGTGACGGTATCTGTCAGGTCAGCCACCGTTATTATACAAAGATGGTGGAATTTTTTGATATAAACTATTCGCTTCTGGAAGTGGACGAGCAGGCGGACATACTGGCACAGTACAGCAAGCTCATCAATTATTTTGATCCGTCTGTGAGGTTTGAACTGGTGCTTTTCAACAGGCAGGTCAACGAACAGATGCTTACAGAACAGTTTGACATTCCGTGGCAGGAGGATGATTTTAACGACATTCGTGAAGAATATACGGAGATGTTAAAGAAGCAGGCGGCAAAGGGAAACAATGGCATCATCAAATCAAAATATCTGATTTTTGGTGTGGAGAGCAATGGCTACAAGGAAGCCAAGAGCCGCCTTAACAACATTGAAAAAGATGTCATACGGAACTTAAACAACATAGGAACCCTTGCGAGGGGACTGGACGGAAAGGAAAGACTGCGTATCCTGCATGAATATTTTAATCAGGATACCATGGAGCCTTTCCGCTTTTCGTTTAAGGATCTGGCAGAATCCGGTAAGTCGGTCAAGGACTATATTGCACCGCCGGGGTTTGATTTCCGCTATCCGAACCGCTTCAAGTCGGGAAATATGTATGGCTGTGTGTCCTATCTGGATATTATCGCACCGAAGTTTACGGACGAGCTGATCAAGCAGCTTCTTGACATTGATGCAAACCTTACTATCTCCATGCACATGCAGACGGAAGATCCGGTAAAGGCAATCAAGAAGTTAAAAGCGGTCATTTCCAATATCCAGAAGATGAAGATTGAGGAGCAGAAAAAGGCAGTCCGGAGCGGCTACGATATGGATATTCTTCCAACGGATATTGTGACCTATGAAAAGGATACGCTGGAATTTCTGGATGATTTGAATACGAGCAATCAGAAGATGATCAACATGACATTCCTTATTACCTGTTATGGCAGAACCAAGCGGGAACTGGAGAGCTTAATGCAGAGAGTGTCCGGTATCATTCAGCAGGCAAACTGTGACCTCAGATGTTTACAGTATTTGCAGGAACAGGGACTTATGGCATCCGCACCGATTGGATGCAATGAGACAGGCATTGAGCGTACTCTTTCCACAAAAAGCACCGCAATCTTAGTACCATTCTGCACGCAGGAATTATTTATGCCTGCTCCGGCAATCTATTACGGGTTAAATGCACTCAGCAACAACATGATCATGGCAGACAGAAAAAGGCTCCGTACACCAAACGGAGTTATCTTAGGAACACCCGGAAGTGGTAAGAGTTTTAGTGCAAAGCGTGAGATTTTAAGTTGTTTTCTTATCACAAAGGACGACATTATTATCTGCGATCCGGAGGGCGAGTATTTTGCACTAGTGGCAGCACTACATGGACAGGTGGTAAAACTTGCCACTAATTCCAAAGATTATCTGAACCCGATGGATATTCAGTTGAGCCATAAGGGGGATAAGGAAGCATTAAAACTGAAATCTGATTTTATCATTACATTGTGTGATCTGATTGCAGGTGGCAAGGACGGTCTGGAGAATGATGAGAAAGGTATCATCGACGAATGCATCCGTCATATTTACGATAAATATTTTGAAAATCCGGTGCCAGAAAATATGCCGATACTGGAGGATTTATACAACGCACTTCTGAAGCATAAGAATCCAAAGGCAGAGCGTATCGCAAACAGCCTTGTGCTGTATGTGCATGGTTCCCAGAATTATTTCAACCACCATACCAATGTGGACAGTGGCAACCGTATCATGTGCTTTGACATCAGAGACTTGGGAAATCAGTTAAAGGAACTTGGAATGTTGATCGTGCAGGATGCAGTGTGGAACAGGGTTTCACAGAACAGGGAGCGAAAGATTGCAACCCGTTATTACTGTGATGAGTTCCACCTTCTTCTGAAGGAAAAGCAGACAGCTATCTACTCTGTGGAAATCTGGAAGCGTTTCAGAAAATGGGGCGGTATTCCGACAGGTTTGACGCAGAATGTGGGCGATTTTCTCCGTTCTGAGGAGATTGAGGGTATTTTGGGTAACAGCGATTTTGTGTATCTGTTAAATCAGAATGCCAAAGATCAGGCAATCCTCGCTGATAAGCTGGGACTTTCTGATAAGCAGCTTTCCTATGTCACCAACTCTGAGCCGGGAAGTGGTCTGATACTGTTTGATAACGTGGTAATTCCCTTCGTGGATAAATACCCGACAGACACCAAGACTTACAGAATTATGAATACCAAGCCGGAGGAATCGGTGCAGAAGGAGGACGCAGTATAAAATGGCAGAAAAAAGACAGAAGAAGCAGGCAGTAAAGGCATTTGAAAAAGAGACATTTTCCAAAGATAAGGAAGTGACTGGAGTAAAACATATAGAACACAGGCAGGACAATACCTTTTCTGTGGAAAACCAGTTTAGTGCCAGCGAGAAGCCTGTGAGCAATCTGCCAAGGGATGCGAACCATGGCAGTCGTACAGGAAAAGCAACTTCTGGTCACAGCGTCCAGAAGTCAGAGTTTAATACTGGGACAGAATACAGGAAAAATAATAAGAAAAAATATTACCGACAGCAACAACAGGACACTTCTGGTCACAATGTCCAGAAGTCGGAAGCCGAAGCGGAAAAGACATTCTTAAAGGAAAACAGCTTTATCAATGAGGAAAACGGTAATGCTACAAATTTCCATACAGAGGACGCAGACAGTTTTCAGGACAATTACCACGTTAGAAATACCTACCAACGGTCTGAGAAAAAAGGAAAATATCACAAAAGGCGTGTGCAGAGAGAATACGCACACAGAGAGCGTGCAAAGTCAGAAAATGCAAAGCAGTCCGATTATGGAGATCTTCAGACAAAGGACGCCACATTTTCGCAGGGGCAGGCGGACGAATTTACAGACCAAAAAGTACAGAAGGCTTTTGATAAGTCGGAAAAGAACCGCCGGAAGTTACAGAAGGCAAAGGACAAGATGCCGAAAAAGCGGCAGTATGAGATGAAGCGTGTCTTTGATGAGCAGACCGGAAAAGCAAAGTATGTTGTGGTTCCGGTGGATGTGGAGAAGCCATTTAAGCCGGACGGACTGGGAAAAACTGCGGTTCACAAGCTCCAGACCGAAAATATGTATTTTGTGCATCGCAAGATTGCAGAGACAGAAAAGGATAATTCTGCTGTGGAGGGCGCACACAAGACGGAACAGCGAGCCGAGGATATTTACCACTATATGAAGTATCACCGCAAGAGCAAGGCACAGAGAAAGCGTGACCGCTTAGAGCGATTGCACAAAAAACAGGTTACAGCGGATATGAAGCTGGAGTATGAGAAATTCATCAGTGAAAATCCACATCTAAAGGGCAACAGTCCAAAGAAGCAGTTGCAAAGGCAGCTACAGAAACAGCGCATCAAGCGTGAGTATGCCAAGGCAAGGCGGGTAGGAGCAGAAGCCAAGACTGCAAAGGAAACATTTACAAAGACAGCCAATGCTGCAACCGGGATTGCAAAGAAGTTACAGGAAATTGCCACGAAAAATAAAACACTGATTATCACAGTGGGTATTTTTGCACTTCTGCTCATTATGATCATGTCGGCACTATCAAGCTGCGGTTCCATGTTTACCGGAACTGTGACAACAACGATGGCAAGCACATATCTTAGCCTTCCGGCAGAGATTGATGCAGCAGATTTATCTTTTACAGAAAAGGAAATGGAACTGCAAAATAAGATTGACCGGATTGAAACTGATTATCCGGGATATGATGAATACGATTATAACCTTGGTGCAATCGGGCATGATCCGTACACACTGATCAGTTATCTTTCCGCAGTCCATACGGAATTTACTGCCGCAGGAATAGAGAGTGAGATTCAGGAATTATTTGATGCCATGTATTCACTCACTACCGAGGAAGTAGAGGAAACACGGACAAGGACAGTCACAAAGACCGGAACCAGAATAGTAACAAATCCGGACGGGACTACCCGTACCGAGGAATACGAGTATGAGGAGGAAGAAGAATATACCGTAACAATTCTTCGTGTCACACTTACGGTCACACCGCTTGAGAGCATTGTAGCCGGACGCATGGACAGCGAACAGACGGAAATTTTTGGAGCCTATACGGAGACAAAAGGCGGCTTACAGGTCTTTGCTTCTCCGGTTGATTATTACTGGTATTACTATATCAGCAGTTATTATGGCTACCGGAAAAATCCAAACACCGGAGCCGAGGAGCTTCACAGGGGTGTGGATATAGCGGTGCCGACAGGAACGTTTGTATATGCGGCACATGATGGAACGGTAACAGAAGCAACTTACGATTCCTATTATGGAAATTATGTGGTGATTACGGACAGTAAGGGATATACCACAAAATATGCCCACATGGACAGCTTAAATGTGTCCGCAGGGCAGAGTGTAAAAAAAGGTGACAATATAGGCAAAAGCGGAAATACAGGAAGCAGTACCGGAAGCCACCTTCATATCGAATGTCTGTATAACGGGGAATATTATAACCCGTTATTTTATTTTGAAGCAGGAGAACAGACCATTTATGGAGAAACAACGGGCGGCACCGGAGGAGGAACCAGCAATGTGATACCGCCGGAATCCTATGATGATGCAACCGTACAGACGCTTATGCGTGAAGCAAACAGGTATCTGGGAATGCCATATACTTTTGGCGGCACAGCTCCGGCTAGTTTTGACTGTTCCGGTTTTGTATGCTGGGTATTTTCAAACAGTGGCGTACATAACCTGCCAAGAACCACAGCACAGGGCATTTATGACCAGTGTACTCCGGTATCAGCGGCAGATGCAAAGGCAGGGGACATTATCTTTTTTACAGGAACCTATAATGCAGGACGTCCGGTTACACACGTTGGTATCTACTGTGGAAACGGTACGATGGTGCATTGCGGTGATCCAATCCAGTACACCTCAATCAATACTTCTTACTGGCAGAGCCATTTCTATGGTTTTGGAAGATTGAATTAGCGAAGGGAGGAATTATTTTTGTCAGTAGAACGAATCAATTCACAGCTTAAAAAGGTCAGAGAGCAGATAGCACAGCTACAGGCAAAGGAAAAAGACCTTGCAGAGCAGAAACAGATGGCGGAGGATGCCGAAGCCATGAAGATCATACGAAAATATAAAATCTCATCGGAGCGTTTGCAGATGTTAAACAAGCTCAGTGAGGATGAAGTCAGAAATTTATTACAGAAACGGGAACAGGAAAAGGAGGTTTCAATCAATGAAAAACAGGAAATTATCGGCTAGGGCGGTAGTGTCCCTTATGCTGTCGGCAATACTTTTTTGTATGCCGATTGGGGCATTTTTTGCCAACAGGACAAATACGATAGAGGTTCATGCGGAGGATACTGCCGAGCAGAAAACGGAAAGTGCAAGTGACGCAGAAAATACGGTTACACCCGGCAATGGCAGGGAAGAAAATTCAGGAACAGATACCGGAGAGGGAAAGACGGAAAATTCCACAGAAGGCACAACAGAAGATTCGTCTGAAGAAACACAGCCTGCCGCAAAATGCACCTGCAAGGAAAAATGCAGTCAGTATGCGGTGGATGAGGATTGTGAGGTGTGTGCAAAGGATTATAAGGAATGTGCCTATATCAATCCAAGTGTAAAAATCACAATCAATACACCGTCTGGATGGCATAATGATACCACGAAAGTAACGGTCAAGGTAGAAGATACGGTAGTGTCCGGCAATTTTACCATTCAGAAAGTACAGGCGAAGGTCGGACAGAATGGAAGTTGGACGGATATTACCGAGGATATGTACATAGAGATTTCCGAGAACAGCACCATTTATGTGCAGGTCACAGACCAGAAGGGCAAGAACTACGAGAAAAACCGTTATATCAAGTGTTTTGATTTTACCAAGCCTACCTTAAATGCGGCAGTCAGCGACGGTCTTTTGAGCATTCAGGCACATGATACGGATTCCGGTATCAAGGCAATCTATGTCAATGGCTATGAGTTTACAGAGCATACGAATGGAGCCTTGAATATCCGTCTGCAACAGTTCGATGCAGGGTATCAGTATTTCACGATTTCTGCCATGGATAATGCAGGAAATACCTCTGAAATCTATAAAACAGCCAATCCGTATTACACCGATCCGGAGAATAAGGACAGCAGTGAAAAAGATCCGGCACAGCAGCTTCCGGTGGATGCGTCGGCAACCAAGCCAAGCTCTGCAACCGCACAGGTCACAGAGCATACAAAAACGGATGTGAATGGAAATACAGTTTCCCAGACAGGCAGTGGAACAACTTCAAGCAGTTCCGCAACAGCAAAGCAATCTCCAAGTACGGGAGATACTTCTAAGGATGCAGACCAGAGCAGTGACAGCCAGACCACAGAAAAAGGCAAGGAATTTTACACAATCCAGACTGCATCAGAAAAGATATTTTATCTTGTGATTGACCGTGATGGGGAAGATGAAAAGGTGTATTTCCTTACAGAAGTCAGTGAAAACGACCTGCTGAATACCACAACGGATAACAGCGAGACACTTCCGAAAAATTCAGCGGCATTGGAATCTGCAATCCCTACCAAAGACAGCGCATTATCAAACAATAATGCTGATACCACAGGAGATAAAACACAGGGAGCAGAAAGTGTTGAGGACAGCACCGAAGATAGCACGGAAGATACAAGTGAGCCGAAAGAGGATACCGCAAAAGCAGATGGTTCCGGCTTTACATATATTTTAATAGGCATTGCTGCGGTAGCTGTGATCGGAGTGGTATATGTTGTGAAGTCTAAGAAGAAAAAGGAAAACTTCATTGATGAGGATGAAGATGAGGACGAGCTTGACGAGGACTATGATTATGAGGACGAAGCCGAGCAGGATTCCGACGAAGCATTCTTAAATGGTGGCGATGATACAGAATCAGAGGACACAGGCGAGAATGACAGTGAAGATAACAGTGACAACGATAATGATGAAGAAAACGGGGAGGAATAGAGATGGAGCTTGTAATTGCAGAGAAGCCGAGCGTGGCACAGAGCATTGCGGCAGTTCTTGGTGCCACACAGCGTAAGGACGGTTATTTGGAAGGCAATGACTATCTGGTATCATGGTGTGTGGGACATCTGGTAGAACTGGTACAGCCGGAAAGCTATGAGGAAGCATGGAAGAAATGGAGTTATGACAATCTTCCGATCATCCCACAGGAATGGCAGCATGAAGTGAAAAGTGATACGAAAGCACAGTATCAGATTTTGAAAAAACTTATGCATGATGACAGGGTGGATGCAGTCGTGTGTGCTACCGATGCCGGAAGGGAGGGAGAGTTGATCTTCCGCCTGACCTACAACATGGCAGGGTGCAGAAAACCGATGAAACGATTATGGATTTCTTCCATGGAGGAGAGTGCTATCCGTGACGGCTTCCATAATCTTCGTCCAGGCAGTGATTATGACAATCTGTACAAGTCAGCACTATGCAGGCAGGAAGCAGACTGGCTTGTGGGTATCAATGCGACGCGGCTTTTCTCCGTACTGTACCATAAGACCCTGAATGTGGGACGGGTGCTGTCGCCTACGCTGAATCTGCTGGTGGAGCGCGACGGAAAAATTACGATGTTCCACAAGGAGAAATACCACATCGTACATATCGACTGCGGCGGCGTGGACGCGGAAAGCGAACGCATTTCCGACGCTGCCGCTGCGGATGCGCTAAGAACGGCTTGCAAATCGTCGCAGGCCGTTTGTGTTTCTCTCAAAAAGGAGAAGAAAACTGCGCTGCCGCCGAAGCTCTTTGACCTTACCTCGTTGCAGCGGGAAGCCAACCGCGTTTACGGCTTTACCGCCAAGCAGACCCTTGACTACGCGCAAAGCCTGTATGAAAAGCGCTTCCTGACCTATCCCCGCACCGACAGCAATTATCTCACCGAGGATATGGCGCAGACGGCAACTGACCTTGTTGCGGCGCTGCTGCCCGTGTTTCCCTTTATGCAGGGCGCAGAGCTTACGCCGGAGATTGGGCGCGTCATCAACAGCGCCAAGGTTTCCGACCATCACGCGATTATCCCCACGGCGGCCTTTGCAGGCAACGGCTTTGACGGACTGCCGGAGAGCGAAAAGAAGCTGATGTCCCTTGTCTGCTGCAAGCTGCTGTGCGCCGTTGCTGCGCCGCAGGAGTATGAAACCGTTACGGCGGTTTTTGACTGCGGCGGCAAACCGTT
>OGEU01003514.1_pt1 | contig 9913 bp, 5 predicted proteins | sample 1570651 | NCBI WGS metagenome assembly OGEU01 (sample SAMEA2582129, study PRJEB24529) | metagenome | biome: Human gut stool | place: China | collected 2011
GAATGATTAGTAGGATCATATAAACCGCAACAAATCGCGCCGGGCAGGAAGTCTTGCCTGGTAATTTGTCTGGAAAATAGGGACTTACTCGATCTCGAACTGGTCGGACAGCCGCTTCTCAAACAGCTTGCTCACTTCCAGCAGAGTCTCGTCATCTTCCACAACGTCCAGATACTCGCCCTCGTCGTCTTCGCCCACGCTCAGGATGACCAGCTGTGCATCATCATTCACATCATCCTCGTTCTCGGCGTATTCCACAACGGCCAGGTAATGCACGCCCTTATGGTCCAGCGCGTCGATCACTTCAAACGTGACTTCGTTGCCGTCCTCGTCCTCAAGGGTCATCAGGTCGGGCTGATATTCCTCTTCGGCACCCGGGGTCTTGATTTCATCTGCCATAAGTTCGTTCTCCTGTAATATCGTAAATTTTGCATAAAATCGTCATAGCTCTGCCCTTTGCGGGGAGTGCCCGCTGCTGGGTACGCCTATAGTGTAGCGTTTTTTTGCCCGCTCGTCAAGATGTTTTTCGCACAGAAAACGCACCGCAAATTTTCACGCATTTTCCTCTCGCCTATTGGGCAGGAATATGCTATACTAAACGTTGTGTATCAACGCAGAGAATTTTGGGAAGAAACCATAATACAGGATATGCAAAAGGGGTGTGGAGTATGAATCTCAGGCCAAAAAAATATTGCGCGGCACTGGCGCTGGGTCTGGCACTGGTACTGGCGGGGTGCAGCGGGCTGCCCACCCTGCCGGGTCTTGGCGGCGACAGCAAGCCCCAGAGCATCAGCCGCCCGGCGGTAGAGTCCGGGGAGCTGCAGTTCACCCACCCGGCGGCAGGGGACACCATTGCCGTGTTCGATACCTCAGCGGGCGTGTTCAAGGCCGTGCTGTTCCCCAGCGAAGCCCCGCAGGCCTATGATAATTTTGCAGGCCTGGTGCAGAGCGGTTATTACAACGGCCTGACCGTTTCCCGGGTGGAAAAAGATTTCCTTGTGGAGGCCGGGCAGGGGGCCGACGGCAAAGGCACCACCATCTGGAACGGCAGCCGCTGCCCCATTGAGGTGAGCGACAAGCTCCACCATTACTCCGGGGCCCTCTGCATGGCCACGGACACCTCCGGCCAGTGCGCCAGCGTCTTCTATGTCATGGACACCCTGCCGGGCAGCGATTCCGTCACGCAGGAGCTGGTGGACCAGATGAACGCGGCCAGCTACCGCGCCGAGGTCGTTTCCGCTTACCAGACCGCCGGCGGGGCACCCTACCTCGATTATACCGATACCGTCCTCGGGCAGGTGTACGAGGGAATGGATGTGGTGGATGCCATCGGGCAGGCGGCGGTGGATGAGAACCAGAAGCCGACGGAGGCCATCACCATCAACAGTGTGAGCATTGAGACGTATCAATAACGCAAAAACACAAAAGGGACGCTTTGCGGCGTCCCTTTTTGCTTAAATTTCCCCGGGGTGATCTTTCCGCCAGGCCAGGTAGTCGTCCAGGATGACGGTGGCGCTGACGGAGTCCAGAATTTCTTTCCGTTTGCTGCCGTAGGTGCCGCTCTCGTCCAGCAGGTCGGCGGCGGCGCAGGTGGTCTGGCGCTCGTCCCACATCCGCACGGGCAGGCCGCTCCACAGCTTGACGGTGGTAGCCAGCTTCCGGCTCTTGGCGGCGCGCTCGCCCTCGGTGCCGTCCATGTTCAGCGGCAGGCCGATGACGATGAGCTCGGCCCCGATCTCTTTGGCCACCTCACACACCCGGGCGGCCACCTTGTTGCGGGCCTTGAGGGTGATCTGCGGCGTGATGGGGCTGGTAAGAAACTCGGTGCGGTCGCAGGTGGCAAGGCCGGTGCGGCTGTCCCCGTAATCCACGGCTAAAATTTTCATAGGATGTCCTTTCTGCTTGCTGGTTTTCTCCAGTGTATCACAGAATAGATGTTCTTGCAATTTTGTGCTAAAATAATAACATACCGAAAAAGGACGCAGGGCCCGGCGACTGAATGCGAGAGCGTGATTCATTCGTCCAGTATGGCACAGTATGGCAAAAATCAATTTGCCAAGGGCTCCCCTGTCAGGAAAGACTCCCCCGGCCGGGGGAGGTGGCACGAAAGTGCCGAAAGGGGAGTGGCTGGCGAGCGAAGCGAGACTGAGAGGTTTTCATGTTAAAATTCGTGTTAGGCGGCTCCGGCAGCGGCAAGACAACCCTGCTGTACCAGCGCGTCAAGGCCCGGGCCGAGGCAGGGCAGCGCAGCATCCTGCTGGTGCCGGAACAGTTTACTTCCTCCACAGAGGGCCGCATTTACCGGGAACTGGGGGACAGCCTCTCCGGGCTGGTGGAGAGCTTTTCGTTCACCAGCCTGGCCGAGAAGATCCTCTCCACCGAGGGCGGCGCGGCGGTGCAGACCCTCTCGGATGCCGGGCGGACAGTGCTGGTCCGCCGCGCGCTGGAAGAGCTGCAGGACAATGTGCACTATTACTACCGCCACCGCCGCTCGGCGGCGTTCTGCCAGATGGCGGCGGAGACCATTGACGAGCTCAAGAGCGCGGGCCTTTCCGGACAGCAGCTCTATGCGCTGGCCCGGAACTGCGGCACGGAGAGCGGCAAACTCAGCGAGCTGGCCCTCATCTTCCAGGGGTATGAAACGCTGCTGGCCCACACCGGCATGGACCCGGCGGACCGGCTGGAGCTGGCTGCCGACCGGCTGGAAGCGGCACTGGCGGCGGGAAAGCTACCGGAGTTTTTGCGGGACCGGGCGGTCTTTGTAGATGAATTTGATACGTTCAACGCCCCCAAAAAGAGGCTGATGGGGGCCATGCTGGCGGCATTGCCCATGGTAACGGTGGCCTTGTGCGATGACGGGACCCCGTTGCAGCCGGAAGATCTGAGTTTGTTCTCCGGGGCCAAGCAGGTGGCGGCACAGCTGCGCCAGCTGGCCCGGAAAAACGGGGCGGAAGTAGCCGTGCCGGAGCTGCTGCGGAAAGACCTCCGCCATCAGGATGCCCCGGCGCTGGCGGCTGTGACCCGCCTGCTGGAAACAGGCCGCTGTGAACCTCTGCCCCCGAAAATGGCCGACGGGTTGTACCTGTTTGCCGCCCCCAGCCGGGAGGAAGAAGCCCGCGCCGCTGCTGCCGCCATCCGCCGCCTCATGCGGCAGGGCGTCCGCTGCGGGAAGGTGGCGGTGGTCTGCCGCGACATCTCGAAATACCGCGCCGCCGTGAAGTACGAGTTCCGGATGGCGGACATCCCCCTCTACTGCGACGAGCCGACGACGCCCGAGTTCAGCGCCCCGGCCACGGCGGTGCGGTGTCTGCTGGCTCTCGCCCGGGGTGCGGAGCTGACGGAACAGCTCACCACCCTGGCCAAGACCGGCCTCTGCGCCCTCACCGAGGAAGAGGTCTGCGCCCTCGAGAACTACGCCTACACCTGGTCGCCGAATGCGGCGGCGTGGCGCGCGCCCTTCGAGAAGAACCCCCGGGGCTTCGGCGATGTGGAGCCCACCGACGAGGACAAAGAAAACCTTGCCCGGGCCGAAAAGGCCCGCGCCCTTCTCATCACCGCCGCCGACGGCCTGCGCGCGAAGCTCCGCTCTGCCAACGCCGAGCAGATGAGCCGCGCCCTCTACTTCTGTCTGAAGGAGCTGGGCGCGGAGGACGCTCAGGCCGCGCAGGTGGAGGCCATCCGGGCCGAGCGGGGCATCCCCGCCGCTGAGGAAGCCGCCCGGGAGTGGAACGTGGTCATGGGACTGCTGGACGAGATGGCGAGCCTGCTGGGCGGCCAGAGCGTCACCATCCCCGAGTACGAAGAGCTGTTCGGGCTGCTGCTGCGCTCGTCCGACCTCGGCCACATTCCCCAGACGCTGGACGCCGTGGTACTGGCCAGCGCAGGCAAGATGCGCCTTGACGCACCGGACTATGTCTTTGTGCTGGGCCTCTCCGAGGGCGAATTCCCCGCCGCGCCCGGCGAGACGGGCCTGCTGACCCACGCCGACCGCGACGCCCTGATGGCGCAGGAGATCGAGCTTCCGGACTGCTTCGAGAACCGGGTGGTGCGGGAACAGGTCTGCTTTTATAAGGCCCTCACCGCCCCGGCCAGGGGCCTCTGGCTCAGCTGGCCGAAGGGGCAGGGCCAGACCCTCTGCGCCGCCCTCGAACCCATCGTGGACGTGCTGAGACCGGGTGCGCCGGAGCTGGATTTGACCGACCTTGCCGCCACTGCCGCCGACGGCCTCGACGTGCTGGGCGGCGGCTGGCCCCTGACGGAGATCGAGCGCGCCAGCCTCACCGAGGCCCTTCATGCCCCCGGCGGGGCGGAACCCGAGGGCCTTGCCCTCCTGCGCCGGATGGCGGGCCGCAGCCCCCGTCAGGTCAGCGACCTCGAGGCGCTGGAAACGCTGCTGGGCCGGCGGCTCCGCATCTCGCCCAGTCAGCTCGAAAAATACTACACCTGCCGGTACGGCTATTTTCTGCAGTACGTGCTGGGGCTGCGCCCCCGCAAGCGGGCGGAGCTTTCCGCCGACCAGAGCGGCACCCTCATGCACTGGGTGCTCCAGATGGCCCTCGACCCTCACCCCGGCCCTGACAACCCCTGCGCTGGCTTACAGCCCTTCCTCGACCTCGACGACGAGGCCATGGCGGCGCTGGCCGGGCTTCTCGTGGATGAGTACGCAAAGCGCTACCTCCCCGAGGATACGGCCCGCTTCGCCTATCTGCTCTCCCGCCTCAAAAAGAGCATGACGGGCCTGCTGTGCTACCTGCGGGACGAGCAGCGCCAGTCCAGCTTCAAACCAGTGGCCTGTGAGCTGAAGATCGGCCCCGGCGAGGACGCCGTGCGGGGCCAGACCTACCGCCTCTCCGATGGCCGGACGGTGCAGCTCATCGGCACCGTGGACCGCGCCGACGAGTGGATCGAGGACGACGGCACCCGCTGGGTGCGGGTGGTGGACTACAAGACCGGCAGCAAAAAGCTGGACCTGAAGGAGGTCTACTGCGGGCTGGACTGCCAGATGCTGCTGTATCTGTTCAGCCTGACCCGGGATGCGGGCGGGCGCTTTACCGGCGCACAGCCAGCGGGCGTTTTGTATCTGCTGGCCGACCCCGCCCCCCAGACCCTGCCCCGCGGGCAGGCCGCCCGGGCAGTGGAGTACCAGCTGGACGGTCTTGTGCGGGACGAGCAGAAGATCTTTGACGCCATGGACGCGGACGAAACGGGCAAGTACCTGCCCTTTGGCTACCGCAACGGCGCACCCAGTCCCTACCAGAAGGACAAGCGGGCCGACAGTGCCAAGCTCAGCCGTATCCAGCTGCATCTGGACGACCTTGTCACCCAGATGGGCGAGCAGCTTTACGGCGGGCAGATCGACGCCGAGCCGCTGGTGGTGAGCAGCAGCAAAAGCCCCTGCACATGGTGCGATTACAGCTTTATCTGCTGCCACGAGACCGGGGTGCACGAGCGTGCGCTGGAAGCCCCTGCAAAGCCCTTTGAACCCGAGGAAGAACCCGAAGAAAAGGAGGAACAGCCGTGAGCGGACCCAAATGGACCCCGGCGCAGCAGGCCGCCATTGCCGACCGGGGCGGTGCGCTGCTGGTAAGCGCAGCCGCAGGCAGCGGCAAGACCGCCGTGCTGACCGAGCGGGCGGTGCAGCTGATCACCGACCCGGAGCACCCGGTAAACGCCGACCGGCTGCTCATCGTCACCTTTACCAACGCGGCGGCGGCAGAGCTGCGCGCCCGCATCGGGCAGGCGCTGCTGCACCGCAGCCAGCTGCAGCCCGGCAACGCCATGCTGCGCCGTCAGCGGATGCTATTGCAGCGCGCGCCCATCTGCACCATTGATGCTTTTTGCCTGAACCTGCTGCACAAGCACTTTCAGGCGCTGGACATCCCGCCGGATTTTGCCCCGGCAGACCCCGGTACCGTGCAGCTGCTGCGGGGGGCGGCACTGGCCGAAACGCTGGAAAACGCCTACCGCGACCCGGATTTCTGCGCCTTTGCAGACCTGTACGGCAAAGGACGCACGGATAAACCGGCGGGCGATGCCATTTTGCAGATCTACGATTTTCTGCGGGCACTGCCGGACTACGACCGCAAGCTGGATGAATTTCTTGCGCCTTACGAGCAGGAAAACGGTTTTGCCGCCACCTGCTGGCATGATCTGCTTCTGGCCGAAGCCGCCCGCTGCGCCAAGGCTGCACGGGAGCTGCTGACGGCAGCACTGGCTGACTGCCGGGTGGATTTTGATCAGGAACGGGCAGCTGCCGAGGAAAAAAAGACCCCCTCTGCCCGGGCAAAGGCACAGGCCACGGTAGCAGAAAAATACGAGGAAGCCGGTACAAGGCTGGAAAAGGCCGCCGCCCTCTTTGCGCAGGCAGAGCAGCTGGCTGCTGCCGGACAGTGGGACCCGCTGTACGACCTGCTCACCCCCTATGTATTAGGCATGGAGGAAGCGCCCGGGCTGAAAGGCAGGAAAAAGCGTCTGGGCGGCGACCACAAGGCGGAGATCAAGACCCGCTCGGACGAAGCCGCCGCCCTGTTCGAGCAGATGACCCAGCTCATCTGCTGTTCCGAAGCCGAAGCCGAAACCGACCGGCAGATCACCCTGCCCCGGCTGCGGGCGCTGTTTGCCGCCGTGCGGGACTTCGATGCCCGGTTCACAGCCAGAAAAAGGGAGCGCAAGCTGCTGGAATTCAGCGATTTTGAGCACCTTGCCCTGCGGCTGCTGCGCACCCCGGAGGGCACGCCCACCCCCTTGTGTGAGAACATCCGTCAGGACTACGCCGCCGTGATGGTGGACGAATATCAGGACACGAACGCCTTGCAGGATGCGCTTTACCGCTGCCTTGCCGCCCCGGCGGGGGATAACCTTTTCCTTGTGGGCGACTTGAAGCAGAGCATCTACCGCTTCCGGCAGGCAGAGCCCGGCATCTTCCGGCAAAAGCTGGACAGCTGGCCGCTGCTGCCGGGCGCAAAAGCCCGTCCCCGCCCGCCGGAGGGCACCCCGGGCACGGACGCCCTGCTGGCACTGGATGCAAACTTCCGCTCCGCGCCGCAGGTGGTGGCGGGCATCAACTATCTCTTTGAGCAGCTCATGACCCCGGAGCTGGGCGATACCGCCTACGGCAACGGGCAGCGTCTGGTCTGCGGTGCGCCCGGGGAATATCAGGGCAGCGTGGAGGTGCAGTTTCTGCCGGATGACGAAGCCGAAACGGATGCGGGCTGGATCGCCGAGCGCATCGCGCAGCTGATTTCTGCCGGAGAGCCGGTGCGGGAGGGCAGCACCACCCGCCCGGTGCGGTACGAGGACTGCTGCGTGCTGCTGGCGGCGCGCACGGATTTCCCGGTGTATGTGGAGGCGCTGACTGCCCGGGGCATCCCGGTATACGCCGATGCCCGGGAGAACCTGATGCTTGCGCCCCACATCCGCCCCCTCATCGCCCTGCTCAAGGTCATCGACGACCCCTCGCAGGACATCTATCTGGCTGCCGCCATGCTGGGTCCCATGTTCGGCTTTACCGAGGACGACCTTGTGCGGCTGCGCGCCCGCAGCCGTCAGGTACAGGCCGAACCGGACAAAAAGCCCGCCCGCATCAGCCTGTACGGCGCGCTGCTGCTGGCGCTGGAGGACCCGGCAGATGATCCCTTTACCGAGAAGGTGAAGGACTTCTACGCCCATCTCACCGCCCTGCGGCAGATGGCGCGCAGCGCTCCGGCAGAGCAGCTGCTGGAAGAAATTTTTGCCTCCACCGGCTATCTGGCGGCGCTGGGCGTGCTGGAAAACGGTGCCCGCCGCCGGGAGGATGCCCGCCGCTTTGCCTCCTTCTGCGCCGCTTCCGGTGCAGGCGGCATCTCGGCGCTGGTGCGCGCCATTGATGCCGCCGCGCAGGCCGGCAGTACCGGACAGGACACTGTGCCCAGCGGGGTGCACCCCGGGTGCGTGTCCATTATGACCATCCACCGCTCCAAGGGCTTGCAGTTCCCGGTGGTGTTCGTGGGGGATACAGCCCGCAAGTTCAACGCTTCGGATATCCGTCAGCCGGTGCTGGTGCACCGCACTTTCGGCGCGGGGCTGCGGCTGCGCCCGGAAAACGGCGAGGGCGCCTACAAGACCGCCGCCTACACCGCGCTGGCTGCTGTCCATGCCAAGGAACTGCGCAGCGAGCAGATGCGCCTTTTGTATGTGGCGCTCACCCGCGCACAGGATAAGCTCATCCTCACTGTGCCCCTGAGCAGCGGTAAGACTGCAAAGCCCTTTGCCAAGGCGGCGGCTTTTCTGGCTGCCGGGGCGGGGGCTACGCTGCACCAGCAGGCCAACAGCTTTGCCGACTGGCTGCGGGCGGCGCTGCTGGTGCACCCGGACGGCGGGGTGCTGCGGCAGCTTTCCGGCAACCGGGAGCTGCTTTTTGTGCAGACTGAAAGCGTGATGGATATCAAGGTGTGTGACGATGCCGTGCAGCTGTCCGAGAAAATAGATACAGCCACGCCGGACGAAGCACCGGAGACCGACCCGGCACTGGTGGAGAAGCTGCGGCAGGGCTTTGCGTGGCAGTACCCGGCGGCAGCGCTTGCACAGGTGCCCGCCAAGGTCAGCGTGACCAGCATCGTGCATAAGGCCGAGCAGACCACGCTGGAGCGCCCGGGCTTCCTTTCCAAGGACGGCCTGACCGCCGCCGAGATGGGCACGGCGCTGCACGCCTTTTTGGAGCACGCAGACTTTGCCCAGCTGGCTGCGGCCAAGGCTGCGGGCACGCTGGACAAGGCCATCCCGGCAGAGCGGGACCGTCAGGTGGCATTGCAGCTGACCGCCCCGGAGATCGCGGAAAAGCTGGACGCGGTGTGCATCCGCCGTTTTGTGGAAAGCGAAGCCTTTGCAAAGATCTGCGCCGCGCAGCAGGTGCTGCGGGAACTGCCCTTTATCACCGCGCTGCCCGCCGGTGCAGTGCTGGCGGCGCAGGGGCACGAGGAACTGCCCGCCGCCGCAGACGCGCAGGTGCTGGTGCAGGGCATTGCCGACCTTGTTCTGGTGTACCCCGACCATCTGGAACTGCTGGACTACAAGACCGACCGCCGCAAAGCCGAGAGCGATTTTCTGCGCGCCTACCGCGCCCAGCTGAACCTTTACGCCATTGCCATCGAAAAGCGCTTTGCGCCTAAAAAGGTGACCTATAAGGGCATCTACTCCTTTGCACTGGGCAAACTGATCGAAGCATAAGGGGAATACCCCTTCAGTCTGCTCGTTTCACTCGCAGCCAGCTTCCCCAAGGGGACGCCTTTTGGCGGTGCCTTGAACCTTCCCGCCGGAACGAAAGCCGTCCCCTTGGGGAAGGTGGCATCGCCGCAGGCGATGACGGAAGGGGTAAAACGGCAGCTTGGCGTCCCACTGGATGGAAAGTCATATTTTTTCCGGGCAACGCATAAAAAGTGCTTGACAGGGAGGGCAGAGCGTGGTAAAATAGCCGAGTAAAGAAAGCAGCTACGGCCTGTGCCGCGCTCGCCTTGCGGGAGGATGTCCCCGGGCTATACCCGAAACAGCAGCTTATTCTTTTGAGAATGCTGCGGCTTTGTGTGAAATTTCGCGCGGCTGTCCAGAATATGGGCGGCCGCGTTTTCTATGCCAAATATTGCAACACTATGGATTTTGTTTGGAGGTGCATTCATTATCGCTACCGCTGGAAAGTCGAAGGAACTGGAAATCAACGGTCAGATCCGTGACCGTGAGGTCCGTCTGATCGGTGCAGACGGCGAGCAGAAGGGCGTTGTGTCCATTCAGGTGGCCATGCGCGCTGCTGAAGATGCTGGTCTGGATCTGGTCAAGATCGCACCGCAGGCTGTTCCGCCTGTGTGCAAGGTGCTGGATTACGGCAAGTACCGTTTTGAACAGCAGAAGAAGGAGAAGGAAGCCAAGAAGAACCAGAAGGTGG
>OGEU01003517.1_pt1 | contig 9905 bp, 8 predicted proteins | sample 1570651 | NCBI WGS metagenome assembly OGEU01 (sample SAMEA2582129, study PRJEB24529) | metagenome | biome: Human gut stool | place: China | collected 2011
TCCAGCCGGTGTGCTTGCACAGGGGGCAGCCCTTGCCGTGGCACTCGAAGCAGCTCACGTCCACCTCGACGCTGGGCTCCGTGAAGGGGAAGTAGGAGGGACGCAGGCGGGTGCGGGTGTCGGCACCGAACATCTTCTGCACGAAGGTGTTCAGAGCGCCCTGCAGGTCGCCCAGCGTGATGCCCTTATCCACCACCAGACCTTCCATCTGGTGGAACATGGGGCTGTGGGTAGCGTCGGAGTCAGAGCGGAAGACGCGGCCCGGGATGAGCACCTTGATGGGAGGCTTCTGGCTGTCCATGGTGCGGATCTGGCCGCCGGAAGTCTGGGTGCGGAGCAGGAACTCATCGGACAGGTAGAAGGTGTCCTGCATATCGCGGGCGGGATGGTCCTTCGGGACGTTCAGGCGGGTGAAGTTGTGGTCGTCGTCCTCGATCTCGGGGGCGTCTGCCACTGCAAAGCCCATGCCCGAGAAGACGTCGATGATCTGGTTGGTGACGAGGGTCAGGGGGTGCAGACCGCCCACGGCGCGGGTCTTGGCGGGCAGGGTGATGTCCACCGTCTCGGCGGCGTTGCGGGCAGCAAGCTCAGCCTGCTTCACCTTGTCGGCAGCGGCGTCATACTCGGCCTGCACCCTGGCCTTCAGTTCGTTGATGATCTTGCCCATGGCCGGACGCTCCTCGGGGGCGACAGAGCGCAGATTCTTCATCAGGGCGGGGATCTTGCCGTTCTTGCTCAGATATTCCTGCCAGAAAGTTGCCAGCGTTTCTTTGGAAGAGACCTGGCCCAGGCTCTCTTCGGCCTGCTTTGCCAGCTCGTCGATCATTGCTTGCATGGATGTTCTCTCCTTCTCATTCGTGTTGTTCAGCGGACAGCAAAAAAGCTCCGTCCCCTGCCCCGGCCTCCTGAAAGGCCCGGCAAAAGGGACGAAGCTCATAAAATTCACAGCTCCGCGGTACCACCCGGTTTCCGCCCGGCTCTTTTGCAAGCCGTGCGGCGCTCAAAACGCCGTAACGGGGCGCACCGTCCGGCCCTACTGTCGTTCAGGCCGGCCGCTCGGGAGCGAACTTCAGCCTGCGCCCGCGCGGAAGCCCTCTCAGCCGGTGAAGCTTCTCTCTTTGCTGCGGTGCGCCTGCCTACTCTCTCCGTCGCTGCGTTTGGAGTATTCAGGTCGTGGTCATTTTGATAACCGAGAATCATCTTATCACATTTTGGGGCGGTTTGCAAGCACAGCGGGCAGATTTTAAGGAATATCCGCATTTTTCTTGCCTTTCAGTCGTTATTATGGTATGCTGAGCTCAACGCTTTACGGAAAGGAGGGTACACCTGCGATGGGTTGGAACGGCTGCGTTTTCTTCAAAAAAGGAAACCCCTAAGCTTTTCCGGCTCGAAGTGTACCCTTTTATACCTTTCAGCAGAGCGTGGAGCATGTTCTATGCGCCCCGCAGCTTTGCTATGGGGCGCTTTTGTTTTGCATCGGCGCTTTCCCTTTGTCAAAGCCTCTCCCCTTGGGAGAGGTGTCACCGAAGGTGACGGAGAGGGCAAGGCCGCTGACGGAGAAGCTCCTATACAGCGATACTCTTACTCTGACAAAGAGACAACTTATCGCTGCGCAGAGGCTCTTCTATATCGGGCTTGCCCTCTCAGGCGCTCACGCGCCAGCTCTCCCAAAGGGAGAGCCTTTTGGCCGAGGGAAGGCAGCAAACAGCCTATAAAGGGTACACATTTCTATCCATAATAATAGAAAGGGTGTTCCCCCATGAACCATAAACTCAACCTGAAAAAGCAGCTTGCCTGCATCTATACCAACAACTTTTTCTCCGGCCTGCGCATCACCGACGCCGTGTGGGTGGCGTTGCTGGCCGCGCGGGCCTTGCCGTGCTGGGCTTCCTCGTGGCGCTGACCGGCACGGCGGCGCTTGGCCGAAAGCCGCGAGCCTCCTGAGCAAAAACGCACTGCCGGGTTCCTTGACAGCCGCCCGGCAATGCGCTATAATAGCGATAGAAAAGGCACTGTGACAAGCGGTTTGGCCTCTTTCTAAGGATTTGGCTTTTTGAAAACCGTCACCTTGGCAGAGGTGGCGGTTTTACTTTTTGATTCGCAGTGTGAACGTGAGTCCAAACAAGTGAAACGTCAAAGTAATCGGCATCTTCTCACCTCCTTTCGGAAGTGAGAGACCAAACCGCCTGCCGTATGTACAGTGCCTTACCGCCTTGCGGCGGCAGTATCAGTGTATCATAAACGCTGACAGAAAACAAGAAAATCCCCCACGAGAGTGGGGGATTTTCTCATGTTCGCAATCTTTTACTTCGCCAGCAGCTCCTCCACCATCGCGTCCATCTGCGCCTCAGCGGCGGCGTTGGAAGCAGAGCGGAGGGTCACGACCGTGTCGCAGACGGTGATGTTCTTCATGCCGTCCAGCTCGGCGCGCATGAGCTTTGCAGCCATGGGCGCCCAGGTGCCGTTCTCCATCAGGGCGATGGTGCGGCTCTGGAAGGCCTTGGTCTTGAGGTGGGCCAGCAGGTTCTCCATCGGCGGGAAGAGGAAGCCGTCATAGGTGGCGCAGGCCAGAACGGTCTTGCCGCAGCGGAAGGCTTCGGTGACGGCGTAGGAGACATCGACCCGGGTCAGGTCGATCTCCACCACCTTCGCCCCCTTGGCCCGGAGCTTTTCGGCCAGGATGTGGGCGGCGGCGCGGGTGTGGCCGTGGATGGAGGCACTGGCGACCAGCACCTTCTCCGGCTCTTCGGCCTTATAGCTGGACCACAGATCGTAGTAGTTCAGGTACTTGCCAAGGTCGCCGGTGAGGACGGGGCCGTGGAGCGGGCAGATGGTCTTGATGTCCAGCGCAGCGGCCTTTTTCAGCAGAGCCTGCACCTGCGGGCCGTACTTGCCCACGATATTCAGGTAGTAGCGGCGGGCCTCGCTGGCCCAGTCGGCCTTCTCGTCGAACTTTGCCACCGCGCCGAAGCGGCCAAAGCCGTCGGCGGAGAAGAGGACTTTTTCGGTGGACTCATAGCTCACCATGACCTCGGGCCAGTGGACCATGGGTGCGAACACGAAAGTCAGAGTGTGAGCGCCCAGCGAAAGGCTCTCGCCGTCCTTCACGACGACGCGGCGCTCCTTGGCGATGGCCTCCGGGCCGAAGAACTGCTCCATATACTGGAACGTCTTGGCGTTGCCCACCACCTGCATCTCGGGGTAGAGGGCGGCGAGGCGGGCCACATTCGCGCCGTGGTCCGGCTCCATGTGGTGGACGACGAGGTAGGCAGGCTTCTCCCCTGCCAGCGCCTCGGTGACATTTGCCATCCACTCGTCGGTGGCACGGGCGTCCACGGTGTCGAGGATGGCGGTCTTCTCGTCCCGGATGACGTAGGAGTTGTAGCTGACGCCGGTGGGGACCGGGTACTGGCTCTCAAACAGATCGATGGTGGTATCGTCCACGCCCACGCCCAGAATGGCGCTGCTGATGTTCTTTACGCTCATAAGCACATTTCCTCTCTGTTATTGGTGTGTATGGTCTGCCATGGCCGGCAATTATTTTAAGAATCGTCTCAGTATAGCACAGTCTGCCGCCTTCGTCAACTATTTATCAGGCCGGATGGCCGAATGACGTTCTACTGCGGTAGGTTATATGACCAAGTTCCAATATAACAGCATACTTACGTTTATTATTTGAAGTTGGTCAGTTTGACCAAGTTGCTTTTGCTGACCAAGTTCCAACTTGGTCAGGCAGGTCGAAGTTGGTCACGTTGGCCAAGTTCGTTTTATGCCGTATCAGCGTCATTATTTCCCAACTTGGTCAGATATTTCGCTGGTCTCAGAGAGTGCTTTCGGCAGCTCGTTCATGTCGTCTATCTCCAGAAGGGCGCTGGCGCTGGCCTCGTCGAGGCTCTGGACGCTGCGCAGCTTCCGGCTGATGGCCCGGCTGCGGACGCCGATGAGCTGGTCCAGCTCTTCGTCGGTCTGGCGCAGACGCTGCTGCATCTTGGCGAGGCCCTGCCCGAACTTGTCGAACTCCGTCTTCACCGCGCCCAGCAGCTGCCAGACCTCGCCGGAGCGCTTCTGGATGGCGAGGGTCTTGAAGCCCATCTGCAGGCTGTTCAGCAGGGCCGCCATGGTGCTGGGGCCTGCCACGTTGACCTGATAGTCCCGCTGCAGCACCTCCAGCAGCCCCGCGTTCACCACCTCGGCATACAGGCCCTCAAAGGGCAGGAACAGGATGCCGAACGCCGTGGTATAGGGCGGCTCGACGTACTTTTCCCGGATGTCTCTGGCCTCGCTGCGGAGCACCAGCTCGAGGGCGTGGCGGGCATCCTCCACGGCCTGCGCGTCGCCGGAAGCGTAGGCGTCCTGTAAGTGGGCGTAGGTGTCGCCGGGGAACTTGGAGTCGATGGGGAGCCAGACGCTGCCGCCGTCAGCACCCGGCATCCGGATGGCGTATTCCACCCGCTGGGTGCTGCCCGGGATGGTGGCCACGTTGGTGTCATACTGCTCCGGGGCGAGGATCTCTTCCAGGATCGCGCCCAGCTGGATCTCGCCGAGGATGCCCCGGGTCTTGACGCCCGAGAGCACCTGCTTCAGGCCGCCCACGTCGGCAGCGAGGGACTGCATCTCGCCAAGGCCCTTGTACACCTGCTCGAGCTGCTGGTTGACGGCCTTGAAGCTTTCCGTCACCCGCTTCTGCAAAGCGTCCTGAAGCTGCTCGTCCACCGTGTGGCGTATCTCGTCCAGCTTGCGGGTGTTCTCAGCCTGCAATGCCGTCATGCTCTCGACCATGGCGCGGCGCAGCTGCTCCATCTGCTGGTTGTTGGCCTGCTCGAGGCTCTGCAGACGCCGCTCCAGAATGCGCTGCTGGCTGTCCTGCCCCTGGCCGAGGGTGGTGCTCATGCTCTGCACAGCCGTCTGCAGCGTCTCGCTGACGCTGCGGATGGCGGCGTAGTTCTGCTGGGCGATGGCGTCCTGACGGGCGTTGAACTCTCTGGCCTGAGCGGCCAGCTGCTCTTCGAGCCAGTCTTTCAGCTCTTCGCAGTCGGCTTCGTCCAGCCCGCCGGTGGGGCGTCCGCTGCGGAAGAGCAGCACCGCCATCATCAGGCAGATGGCCACCAGCAGGACGGTATACAGCATTGCGAGAAATTCCATTTATTCTACTTCCTCAAACTTCAAAACTTCTTTGGTGGTCACGGTATCGTCACCGTACAGACCCACGCCGTCGGCCTCCATCTCGCCGCTCTGGTTGTCGTAGGGGTCGCTGCGGAAGCCCAGCATCGGCGGGTCGAAGGGCGCTTCAAAGGCGCTGTTTGCCACCATGCGGCCCGTATCCAGACTGCCGAAATAGTGGCAGCGGAGCACTTCATCGCCCCGGCGGGCCATGGAGGCACCGTAGGAGCAGTCGGCATACATCCAGCCCCCGGGGGCGACGTAGAACCGCGCCCAGTCGTGACAGCCCGCATCCCCCGGGGCCACTGCAAAGCCGCTCTCCCACCGGGCCGGGATGCCCGCGATGCGGCAGAGAGTGATGAAGGTCAGCGCCATGATGCCGCAGTCTCCCCGGCGGCTGCGGGCGCAGTTCTCGGCGATGGACTCATGGACGAAATAGGACGGCTGGAAGTGATACCGGACGTTCAGGGTGACATGATCGTAGATGCGCTTCGCCTTCTCCGCCGGGCTGGTGATTCCCTCGGTGAGCTGAGCCGCCAGCGCCCGCAGGTAGGGCGTAAAGACGATGTGGGGCGCTTCCTCGCCGGTGTAGAACTCGGGCTGCTCCGGGTCGGGCGTGAAGGAAAGCGGGTCGGCATAGACCGCCGTCTCCCGGTAGCTGTACTCGGCCCCGAAGGTGCGGTTCTCGGTCAGGTCGGCCTCCCAGCAGACGGTGCGCTGGGGCGCGTCCTCGGCGGCGATATGGCCGGGCGTCTCGGTGAAGCGGTCCAGCGTGATATGGCTCTGGGACGGGCAGGCGGCAGGCAGGGCCAGCCATGCCCGGACGTGGACGGCGTCTCTGCCCTCGGCTTTCGCCTTTTCCAGCGCGGCGGCGAAGGCTTCGTCGGACATCCGGATGCTGGTGCGGAGGGTGATGTCGGCGCTGGCGCTCCCCTCCCGCTCCATCTTCTCGTGGAGGCGGTGGCGCTCTTCGTTCTTGTTGTTGGGGGCGTCCGGCGTCAGCTTCCGGGCGGCGAGGTCGGCGTGGGTGGCCAGCAGCGTCTCGGCGAACCGGGCCTGATACCGCTTCTCCCCTTCCACGAACCGCCAGTCCATCCGGCCCTCCCAGTCGAGCTTCTTAAATTCCTCTGCGGTGAAGTCCCTGACCCGCTCCTGCATCCGGGCGATGGCCTCGGCTTCCGTCCAGCAGTATTCCCCGGGCAGCCGGCGCATGATCTCCTTCTGAACAGTCAGGGCCTCCCGCAGGGCGTCCACACCGTGGGGCGTGGGGTTCTCAGGCGGGACGTACCCCTCCGGCGGGGCGATGCCGTTGGACACCGGGCCGTTCTGGGTCTTTGTCCAGTCCTCGGCCAGCAGCCGGTCGATGCGGGCGATGGCCTCCTGATAATATCCGGCCGCTTTCAGCCGGGCGATGTCGTCGGGCAGGCCCACATTCAGGCTGCGGACAGCTTCATTCCAGTCGTACATATTCTTTCCCTCCTGTTATTCCGAAACGCTCTGCCAGAACTCGGCAGCACGTTCCACCCAGCCCTCGGCGTCCGTCCCCACGCCGATGCCGATGCCATGTTTGGCGTTGTCGTAAACTTCCACCCGGTTGGGGACGCCGCTGGCTTCCAGTGCCTTTGCAAGGGTCGGCCCCTGCAGGGGGTAGACGAAGGCTTTCAGCATGGTGTCATTCCTGCCGTACCACAGGAAGGTGGGCGGATAGTCCGGCGTCACGAGCTTCGAGACGGTGTAGGAATAGTAGCGTCTTTCCAGCCGGTCGGTATCCATCAGGAGATGGTAGGCAGGCTTTGCCCCAAGGAAGTTGTTGATGGGGTAGACCAGCAGCAATACGCCGGGCTTCGGCACACCATAGCGGCCCCAGCCCTTTTCCTCATTGCCAAAGACGCCTGCGATCTGTCCGCCGGAGGAGTAGCCCAGCAGGGCGTAGTCTTCCGTGGAGACGCCGAAGGTGTCGGCATTGTCCATCACGAAGCGGATGGCCCGGGCCAGGTCTTCCAGCGGAGCGTCGTCCCCGGCCTCCCATCCGATGCGGTAGCGCAGCGAGAAGACGGCATAGCCCTGCTCGTGCAGCTCCCACGCCGTGGACACGCCGCCCCGCAGCTCGCCGCTGTAGTAGAGCGCGTTGCCCGACAGCACGATGGCAAACTTAGCCCCCGGCTGCTGGGCCGGGCAGTAATACAGCTCCGCATGAGCGCGGGCAGGCACGGCGGCGATCTCCTCTTCCGAATAGAGCGGATAGGTCACCCGGGTGCCGTCGTGGTAGACCTGAGCCAGATAGTTGAGGCCCGCTGCGCAGGCTTCGGCGGAGGTCTTGCCGACCACCTCGGCCAGCGTCTCGTCGTCGCGGCTGGTGGAGAGCCTTTCGCAGTCCCTCTCCCACACATAGGTGTATGTATAGAGACCGCTGGCCTTGATGTCGGGGTCGTCGCGGATCTCCTTCATGGTGGTCTGGGGGGTGATGCTGGCTGCTGAGGCCGGGACGGCGAGGACACCGAGCATCAGCACAGAGGCAGCGATTCGTTTCCAATCCATCTTCATTTCTCCTTTTTCAGAGCAGCCTTCATTGCATTTTTCGGCAAAGAGGTCTATAATAGTCCCTGCCCCAAACGGGTATATACTCTATTGTATCACAACGGTGCTGATTGTCAAAAAATTTCTGCCCGGGAGGGAGTCCTGTCATGCTGACCAATTACCACACCCACACCACCCGCTGCGGCCACGCCGAAGGCACCGAGGAGGACTACATCCTCACGGCCCTGCGCTGCGGCCACAAGGTGCTGGGGTTTTCTGACCACACCCCCTGGGCCTACGCGACGCCGGGCTTCGTCAGCCGCATCCGGATGCAGCCCTCCCAGCTGGACGATTACGTCCTGACCCTGCGCGGGCTGCGGGAGAAATATGCCGACAAACTCCACATCCGCATCGGCCTCGAGGCGGAGTATTTCCCGGCCTATCTGGGCTGGCTCAGGGAAGAGACGGAGCGGCTGGACATCGAATATCTCATCCTCGGCTGCCACTACGACACCACCGACGAGCAGGACGCCAGAGCCAGCCGCTTCGGCGGCAGCACCTCTACGGCCCACGGCAGGCGGTATGCCGAACAGGTGGTGGAAGCGCTGGAAACGGGGCTTTACCGGTATCTGGCCCACCCCGACCTCTTTTTGAACCGGGTGACGGCCTTCGACGCCGACGCCGAGAAGGCCTGCCGGGACATCTGTGCCGCAGCGGCGCGGCTGGACATCCCCCTCGAGTACAACATGGCCGGTCTGACCTTGCAGGACCGTCCCGACGGCTCTCTGGGCTACACCCGGGACGAGTTCTGGCGCATCGCGGCGGAGTACCCCGTCAAGGCCATCGTGGGCTGCGACGCCCACGCCCCCTCGGAGCTGGACGTCGTCCCCGCCATCGAGGAAAAGAAAGCTTTCCTGCACAGCCTGGGCATCCCGGTGCTGGACACCCTGCCGGGGCTGGAATAAGCGGCCATTGCGCGGATGGGCTGCATCTGCTATACTGAGACAAGAGGAATGATGCAGGGCGCATTGGGGCGCTCTGCCGGGAAAGAATATCATGAGCAATATCACCATCCGGCCCATGGAGCCGGAAGACTGGGACGCTGTGTCCGAGATCTATTCAGAGGGCATCGCCACGGAGCACGCCACCTTCCAGACCACCTGCCCGCCCTACACGGCGTGGGACGCCTTTCACATCAAAGAATGCCGCCTCGTCATTCTGGACGGCGGCGAGCTGGCCGGTTGGGCCGCACTGCGGCGGGTAGACCCCCGCTGGTGCTACCGGGGCGTGGCCGAGGTGAGCATCTACGTCGGCGAGAAGTTCCGGGGCCGGGGCCTCGGCTCCCGCCTGCTGACGGCCCTCTGCGAGGAATCGGAAAAAGAGGGCTACTGGACCTTACACTCCACCGTTTTGCAGGACAACACCGCCAGCCTCGGCCTCCACACGAAGTGCGGCTTCCGGGTGGTGGGGCGGCGGGAGCGCATCGCCCGGGACTGTCATGGCCGCTGGCTGGACACCTACCTGATGGAGCGCCGCGCCAAAGCCGACGAGCCTGCGGGGTACAGGAAATTATAAAAAATGAGCTGCTGCACGTAACGTGCAGCAGCTCATTTTCGTATCAGACAAGGCCTTTACCACTCGTTCTCCCCGGCGTCCGTATCGGCCACCCGGGTGCGCTGGAACATACTTTCCAGCACGGCGCAGTATTTGTCGGCCAGGCAGACGATGACCGCCTCCCGGCAGGTGGGGACATGGCGGAAGGTCAGGGGCCACATATGGCTCGAGATGATGTTCTGCTCTTTTCTGGTGATGGCAAAGCACCGCTCGGCATTGACGCAGGCAGAGCCGGGATGGGCAAAGCCGTGCATCTCGAACAGGCGGCGCAGGCCCCGGAAGGAACTGCGCTTGTGCCAGTCGTAGAGGTAGAAGTCATGGAGGAAGGCCCCCACAGCCAGCGACGTCTCATCCGCGCCCAGATGGAAGCGGCGGTTGAGCCAGAAGCTCACCAGCACCACATTCTTGCAGTGCTGGTAGGTGGTCACATCGCCGTGCTGGATAAATTCCCGCATCCGCTGCACTTCGGGGTGCTGGTCATATTGGGCCAGAATGGCGGTGAGGCACTGACGCTCCATATCAGAAAGCTGCATTGAAAAGTTTCCTTTCATAACAAATAAACCTCTCAGTCTCGCTATCGCTCGACAGCTCCCCTACCGAGGGGAGCCTCTGGC
>OGEU01003520.1_pt1 | contig 9897 bp, 9 predicted proteins | sample 1570651 | NCBI WGS metagenome assembly OGEU01 (sample SAMEA2582129, study PRJEB24529) | metagenome | biome: Human gut stool | place: China | collected 2011
TCGCCATCAAGCGTGCTCGTCACGTTGCTCTGATGCCCTACGTCAGCGACTAATCTTCAGAACTTTATCAACCCAGTTCAAAATAATCAGCAATCAGCAAAGCGTCTTCCCCGATGACAAGGGGAAGGCGCTTTTTGCTGCCCGTTTCCCGGTTCCCGGAATCCACCCGCTCTCTGGCGTCTGTGGTTCCGGGACTTTTTTGTTTTTGCCGACAAAGCTGCACGTTCTCCCGCCAAAAAGTTACAAAGCGGTACGGTTATCCCGGCCCGTTATGATTCATTTCCGGTAATTTCTGAAACAAGTCATGGTTTTGACGTGGTTGCAAATCAAACTGCACAACGCCGAACCGATTCTTTGTACACATTTTACGAAATCGCTCCAACATGATTGATTTTTTGAACAAAATGTGCCATACTATAGCCACTGGAAACGTTCCCGACAACGTTCCCGATGGTTTTACAGAAAGTGAGGAGATGCGCCATGACGATCAAGGACATCGCCCGCATCAGCGGCTGTTCCGTCAGCACCATCTCCCGTGTCATCAACGACCGGCCCGATGTACGGCCGGAAACGAAAGAACACGTTCTGAAGGTCATGCGGGAAGCGGGGTTCACCCCCAACACCAACGCGCGGCAGCTGAAGATCCAGCAGTCCCGCAGTCTAGTGTTCATCGTCAAGGGCACACGCAACCTTTTCTTCTCTGACTTTCTCGTACAATTGCAGCGGGCCGCGACTCTGTATGGATACAACGGCATCGTCTCCTATCTGGACGAGAACGCCAACGAGATCGACGCCGCCGAAAAGATCCTGCGGGAGATCAAGCCCAAGGGCATCATCTTTCTGGGCGGCAGCGTGAGCAACTTCCAGAATGGATTTTCCAACATCACCGTTCCTTCGGTGCTGGCCACCCTCGTTTCCCACGATCTGAGCTTCCCCAATCTGTCGATGGTCGGCGTGGACGACCGGGCGGCTGCCCGCACTGCGGTCGCCCACCTCATTGCACAGGGGCACAGCAAGATCGCTGTGCTGGGCGGCCCGGCCACAAGTTTCCCCAGCCGGATGCGCCGTTTGGGCGCACAGGACGCCATGGAGGATGCGGGCCTCGTCTTCGACAACAAGCTCTACGGCCTGTCGAACTACGATTTCGAGTCTGCATACCACGCCATGAACAGCCTACTGGCCCGCCGGGCCGAGTTCACCGCCCTGTTCGCGATGAGCGACGTCATCGCCTTTGGTGCCATCCGGGCGCTGGTCAGCGCCGGGCTCCGCGTGCCGGAGGACGTCTCCGTCATCGGCTTTGACGGCATCACGATGTCCCGCTACTGTGTGCCTGTGATGACCACCATCGTCCAGCCCAGCGAGCAGATCGCGCTGCAGAGCATCGAGCTTCTGATCCGGCAGATCGAGCACGGTGCCCCGGCCCGGACCGTGACCCTGCAGCCGGAGCTGCAGCAGGGCGAAAGCGTCTGCCCCTGCCGCCGCCGGTTTGAATCCGTTTAACTCCGCCCATCGGGGCGGTGCGATAGATAAGCAATCAATAAGAAGGAGAACACACTATGAAAAAGATGATCACTCGTCGTAATTTTCTGAAGGCCGCTGGCGTTTCTGCCGCTGCCCTGGGTCTGGCTGCCTGCGGCGGCTCTTCCAGCTCCACCGCTTCCTCCGCTTCCGGTTCTACCGCTGCTTCCGCCAGTGCATCCGCTTCCGGTGCAAGCGGCAAAGTCTACTACCTGAACTTTAAGCCGGAGCAGGATCAGGCCTGGCAGGATCTGGCTGCTGCCTACACCAAGGAGACCGGCGTACCTGTCACCGTCGTGACCGCAGCTTCCGGCCAGTATGAGACAACCCTGATGAGCGAGATGGAGAAGAGCGAGGCTCCCACCCTGTTCCAGGTCAACGGCCCCGTCGGTCTGGCCAACTGGAAGGATTACTGCTACGACCTGTCCGGCAGCAAGCTGTACGGCGAACTGACCAGCGACTCCTTCGCACTGAAGGACGGCGACGCCGTCACCAGCATCGCCTACGTCATCGAGACCTACGGCATCATCTACAACAAGGAGCTGCTGACCGCCGCTGGCTACACCCAGGACGACATCAAGGGCTTTGACGACCTGAAGAAGGTCGCAGACGACATCCAGGCCCGCAAGGCTGAGCTGGGCGTCGATGGTGCTTTCACCTCCGCCGGCATGGACGGTTCTTCCGACTGGCGTTTCAAGACCCATCTGGCCAACCTGCCCATCTACTACGAGTACAAGGCAGACGGCATCGGCTCTACCGACGCCATCAAGGGCACCTATCTGGACAACTACAAGCAGATCTGGGACCTGTACATCACCGACTCCACCTGCGACCCGAAGCTGCTGGCTTCCAAGACCGGCAACGACGCTGTGGCTGAGTTCGTGGGCAAGAAGGCTGTCTTCTATCAGAACGGCACCTGGGCTTACAGCGATGTCTCCTCTCTGGGCGACGACAACCTCGGCATGCTGCCCATCTACATCGGCGTGGACGGCGAAGAGAACCAGGGCCTGTGCACCGGTTCCGAGAACTACTGGTGCGTGAACAACACTGCATCCGATGAGGACATCCAGGCCACTCTGGACTTCCTGTACTGGTGCGTCACCTCCGAGACCGGCACTTCTGCTATGGCAGACGACATGGGCTTCGTCATCCCCTTCAAGGCTGCTAAGGATTCCACCAACCCGCTGATCGCCATTGCAAACGACTACGTCGCCGCTGGCAAGACCAGTGTGGACTGGTGCTTCTCCACCATGCCTTCCGAGGAGTGGAAGAACGGCGTCGGCAGCGCACTGACTGCTTATGCAGCAGGCACCGGTGACTGGAACGCTGTGGTCACTGCCTTCGTCGATGGCTGGGCCAAGGAGTACAAGCTGGCAAACGGCTAATGCCGCAGAGCGTTTTTAACAGCTGACAAATACGGGAGGCGGGCGAGCGGTTCGCCCGCCTCCTTCTTTTTTGGATTTGGAGGTATATCATGCAAAAGGCCATCAGCAAATATTGGCCGGTGTTCGTGCTGCCTACCCTCATCGCGTTCATCATCGGCTTCATCTGGCCCTTCATCTGGGGCATCTACCTGTCCTTCCAGCGGTTCACCACCGTGTCGAAGACCACCTTTGTGGGCATCCAGAACTACATTTCCGTCTTCCAGGATTCCACCTTCCTCCACGCCTTCGGCTTCACGGCAGCGTTCACGGTGCTGTCCACTGTGCTCATCAATGTCTGCGCGTTCGCCATCGCCCTCGTGCTGACCCGCGGCATCAAGGGCACGAACCTGTTCCGCACGGTCTACTTCATGCCCAACCTGATCGGCGGCATCCTGCTGGGCTACATCTGGCAGATCCTGCTCAACGGTGTGCTGGCCAATCTCCAGAAGCCGCTGCTGGCGCTGGACGCCAAGGCAGGCTTTGTGGGCCTGATCATCCTGATGTGCTGGCAGCAGATCGGCTATATGATGATCATCTATGTGGCCGGCCTGCAGAGTGTGCCCGGTGACCTGATCGAAGCCGCCAAGATCGACGGCGCTTCTGACCACGAGATCCTGTTCAAGATCAAGCTGCCCATGGTCATGCCCAGCGTCACCATCTGCACCTTCCTCACCCTGACCAACAGCTTCAAGCTGTTCGACCAGAACGTCGCCCTGACGGCCGGCGAGCCTGCCAACGCCAGTGAGATGCTGGCCCTGAACATCTACAACACCTTCTATGGCCGCTCCGGCGCGCAGTGGAAGGGCATCGGCCAGGCAAAGGCTGTGATCTTCTTCCTCATCGTGGTCGTCATTTCCATGATCCAGCTCCACTTCACTCGTTCCAAGGAGGTACAGCAGTAATGATCAAACGTAAACATCTGTGGGACAATGCGCTCACCGTTATAATGACTCTGCTCTGCCTGCTGTGGGTCTACCCCATCGCCCTGATCTTCATCAACAGTCTGAAGAAGGAAGGCACCTTTACCACCTCCACCGTCTTCGCACTGCCCACCAAGGAGACCTTTGTCGCCCTGGAGAACTACACCTACGGCATCTTCAAGATGAACTTTCTCTCCAGCCTGGGCTACAGCCTGCTGATCACCCTGACCAGTGTGGCGCTCATCCTGCTCTGCTGCTCGATGACAGGCTGGTACCTGACCCGCGTGAACAACAAGCTGAGCAAGTTCATGAACCTGCTCATCGTCTTCTCGATGGTCGTCCCCTTCCAGATGGTCATGTTCACCCTGTCCAAGACGGCAGATACCCTCAAGCTGAACACCCCCTGGAACATCTGCATCATCTACCTCGGCTTCGGTGCCGGTCTGGCCGTGTTCATGTTCACCGGCTTCATGAAGAGCGTCCCCATTGAGATCGAAGAGGCTGCCATGATCGACGGCTGCAACCCCATCCAGATCTTCTTCAAGATCGTCTTCCCCATCCTCAAGCCCACCATGATCTCCACCGCCATCCTTGAGACGATGTGGGTCTGGAACGACTACCTGCTGCCCACGCTGGTGCTGGACATCAAGAAATACCGCACCATCCCCATGGCTATCCAGTATTTCCGCGGCGGCTATGGTCGCGTCGAGCTGGCCCCCATGATGGCCTGCATCATCATCGCCATCATTCCCATCATCATCCTTTACATGACCTGCCAGAAGTACATCATCGAAGGTGTCGTGGCAGGCGCTGTCAAGGGCTAAAACAAGGAGGTTCCAGCCATGCGTGCAAGCGGCATTCTGATGCCCGTCTTCAGCCTGCCGGGTCCTTATGGCATCGGCACGCTGGGAGATGAAGCCTTTGCCTTCGTCGATTTTCTTGCGGCCGCAAAGCAGACCTACTGGCAGATACTCCCCATCGGCCCTACGGGCTACGGGGACAGCCCCTACCAGAGCTTTTCTGCCTTTGCCGGCAACCCTTACTTTATCGATTTCCGTCTGCTGGCAGCGGACGGTCTCCTCACCGAGGCTGAGCTGCCCGCGCCCCAGCCGGTGGGTCCCGTCGATTACGGTGCACTCTACCAGCAGCGGCCCGTGGTGCTCCATAAAGCGGCTGACCGGCTGCTGGCTTCCCCTGCCCCGGCCTATGAGGCTTTCTGTGAAGCCCAGAGCGGCTGGCTCGAGGATTATGCCCTCTTCATGGCCGTCAAGGCCGAGCAGGGGCAGGCCGGTCTCGCCGACTGGCCCGACGACCTGCGCACCCGGGAGCCTGCGGCCCTCGCCGCCGCCAAAAAGCGGCTGGCCGCCGAGGTGGACTACTACAAGGCCGTGCAGTTCTTCTTCTACACCCAGTGGAATGCCCTCAAGGCCTACGCCAACAGCCACGGCATCCAGCTGGTGGGCGACATCCCCATCTACGTCAGCCCCGATTCCAGCGACCTCTGGACCCACCCGGAGCTGTTCCAGACCGACGGCGCCGTCCACCTGACCAGCGTTGCCGGATGTCCGCCCGACGCCTTTGCCGCCGACGGTCAGCTCTGGGGCAACCCGCTCTACGACTGGCCCCGCCACGAGGCCGAAGACTTCCGCTGGTGGAAGCAGCGCATCAAGCACGCCACTTCCATCTACGACGTCGTCCGCATCGACCATTTCCGGGGCTTCGAGAGCTACTACTCCATCCCCGCCGGGAACAAGACCGCTGCGGGCGGTCACTGGGAGAAAGGCCCTGACCGCGCCTTCATCGACGCCATCCACAAGGCGCTGGGCGAGGGCGGCATCATCGCCGAAGATCTGGGCTATCTGACCCCCGAGGTCAAGGCCATGCTGGCCGCAAGCGGCTACCCGGGCATGAAGATCATGCAGTTCGCCTTTGACAGCCGCGAGCCGGGCAACTACCTGCCCTACACCTACCCCCGCAACAGTGTGGTCTACACCGGCACCCACGACAACGTGACCGCCGAGGGCTGGCGTCAGAGCGCCAGCGCCGAGGATGTGGCCTATGCCTGCCGCTACCTGCGCTGCGCACCCGAAGACCTCACGGAGGCCATGATCTGCGCCTGCCTTTCCTGCGTGTCGGACATGGCGGTCATCCCGCTGGCCGACTGGCTCCATCTGAACGCTGAGGCCCGCATCAACACCCCCAGCACCCAGGGTGCCAACTGGCAGTGGCGGCTCACCCAGCCGCTCACCCCGGCCCTCAGCGCTCACATCGCTGAGCTGACCGCACTGTACCACCGTGTGCCGGGCGAAGAACTTTAAGCTTTCCCCATTTTTCTCCGATTCATCCTGATAGCAGCAGCGCCCTGCCTGCCGTTCCCTCACCGGACAGCAGCCGGGGCGCTGCTGTTTTCTCCGCCTTTTGCCGAAATTTTAACACAACATTTTTTCGGAGCCTTTTCCGGGGCATTCCCTTTATATTTTAGCGTTTTTCCGTCCGTTTCGCTTGATTTTTGTGCTTTGGCGTCCCAAATCCCGTTCCGATTCTGTTTCTGCGCTCTCTTGTTGTTTTTCGGCAGTTATGCTATAATCCAGATAGTTTAGTCTCCGTCTCCGGCGGAGCGTATGTGTGAAAGGAGCATTCCCCTATGGAACTTACATATCAGAGTCCGATGATGCCGGCTGCTTATGCCGTCATCTCTGCCGACGAGATGACCTACATCGACGGCGGTGCCCTTCAGATCGGTTCTTACCTCATCGAATTTCACCCCGAGAACCTCCTCACTGCCGCTGTGAACTTCACGGTCAACTTCGCCCAGCTGATGGGCAAAGCTGCCCTTACGGCGGCTGTGGGCGGTCTGCTTCTGATGCACGAGGACGGCCTGACCCTGTCCCAGTCGGTCTCCTATTACTGGGACGGCCAGAACAAGGCCGGCAAAGCTGCCACTGTGGCGGTCGGCGCTCTCGCTGGCTGGTACGGCGCAATGCAGGCTATCCAGATCTATAACACGGTCAAGTCCATCTTCATCGAGCTCAAGAATGCTTACGCCCAGACCAAGGCAAATATTGCCGCGTCCCAGCAGCAGGATGCCGGCATCACCGACCCCATCGTGGCTGCAGCTGCCTGAGTCTGTTTGATTTGACGGAGTGATAGAAAGGAGTCGTTTATGAAACGCATCCAGATGCCTTCTTCCTATGCTGTTGTACCGGACGGAGAAAAAGCCCTTCTTGGCGGCGGCGGCGCATTTCGTGACGCATGGACCTCATTTACGGACCATCTCCGTTTCACTGATTTCTTCTTTCGAGGTGGACTGCTCTCTCTCTCCATCTCGTTCATTCCGAAGCTGCTGTTCAATGTGGTCAAGGCCGGCTTCAATGCCGTGGAAGGCGTCCACACCTTCATCTTCGGCGGACCGAGCAAGGCTGCAGAAGACCTTCAGACCTACAAGAACGATATGAGCGCTCTGCGTGCAGACGCAAAGTCTCAGCGCGACTGATTTTTCCTGAAATCAAAAATGCCCTGCGGCGGTGGACTCTCACCGTGCCGCAGGGCATTCTTTTTGTGTTTTACATGACCCGCACGGCTCCCTGCTCCCGCAGCGAGAGCAGATAGCAGCAGCCCGGGCCGAACAGCGCCTCCATCGCGGCGCAGTAGCGCTTTACCAGCGCATCCGGTACAAAAGCCTGGATCGTTCCGGCAAAGCCGCCGCCCTGCATCCGCCATGCACCGCCGGTGCCTGCAAGGATGCTCTGGCTGATGGCCAGCGCCGCCGACAGCCCCTGATGCTTCGGCGAAGAAGCGCAGTAGACATTCTGGCAGCACTCAAAGGACGAGTGGCCGCTCTTCTCCGCCAGCCGGGCAAAGGCGGCAAAGTCTCCCGCCGCAAGAGCAGCTCTCTGGGCAAGGGTACGGGCATTCTCCTCAAAATAGTGGATGGCACGCAGCACGGCGCGGTCGCCGCATTGCTCCCGCAGGCGGGGCAGCTCCTGCCAGAAGCGTTTCTCGTCCACCTCGCCCAGCACCTTGCCGCCCAGACAGGCCGCCACGGCTTCCATCTCGTTCCGGATGGCCGCGAACTCGCCGGTCAGCTCGCTGTGGCTGGCACGGGTATCGGTGACGCAGAGGGTCATGCCATCGGGCAGGACGCCGTCGGCATGGATCTTCTCGATCTTCGGTGCCGTCGGGTCGGCGAAATCCGCAAAGAGCACACCGCCCACGGCGCTGGTCAGCTGGTCCAGCAGACCGCTGGGCTTGCCGAAGTAGGTATTCTCCGCAAACTGGCAGATGCGGGCCAGCGCAGGGGCGTCCAGGCCGCAGCCGTATTCCGTGTTGAGGATCATGGCCACGCCCATCTCAAAGGCTGCTGAGCTGGACAGTCCCGAGCCCCGCAGCACATCGCTGGCCGTGTAGGCATCGAAACCGCCCACATCGCAGCCCTTTGCCCGGAAGCCCTCCGCGATGCCCCGGATGAGGCTGGCCGAGTGGGTGCTCTCCCTCTGCTGCGGCTCCGCTTCGGTCAGATCAATGACGTCCAGCTTGTTGAAGCCACGGGACTTGACCCGGATGAAGCCATCCTCGTTCCGGGATGCCACCGCCACAAGGTCCAGCGTGACCGCACCCGCAAGACCGTAACCGTGCTGGTGGTCGGTGTGATTGCCGCCAAGCTCTGTGCGGCCCGGGGCCGAATAGACCTGCACCTGCCGCCCCGGCCCATAGTAAAGCTCAAACTGCTCGAGGGCCGCACCATAACGGCTGCGCTGGCGGGCCAGGACCTTTTCGCTGCCGCCGTAGAGCGCGGCCAGCGCGGCGTCCCACCTCCCTGCTGCGATCTGTTCTCTGAGCTGCCTGCTGGTTGCCATCCAGAACCCCTCCCTGCACTCTCTGCAATGTTCGGTTTGTTACCGCTATTGTAATGCATCCGCTGCCATTTTGCAATTTCAACCCGCAAAAAAAGTAATTTTCGGTGTCCAGCCCAAAGAATAAGATGTACTTTTGTTGAATTTGCGGGGGCAGATGTGGTATACTCAGGCTATAGAGCCAACAGGCAGGAGGGAACCGCAATGGCAGACGTCTACAAGCAGTCGTTCAAGCAGAACTACACCAACAACATTGAGCTGTCCATCTTCAACTGCGGCCTGGAGCGCTGTGCTCCGGGGCAGACCTGGGGTCCCGGCATCCGGGACCACTACCTCATCCATCTGGTCGTCTCGGGCAAGGGCGTGTTCGAGGTCGGCGGGCGCACCTACGAGGTCGTGCCGGGCGATCTGTTCTTTGCCCGCCCCAGCCAGCTCATCCGCTATACTGCCGACGAGGCCCAGCCGTGGGAGTACAGCTGGGTCGGCTTCAACGGTGCCTGCGCCCACAAGCTTGCGGCACAGCTGCCTTTCACCGACGCTGCCCCCGTCCACCACACCCAGGACCTGGAGGGGATGCGGGCGGCTCTGAGCAGCATCTACTCGTCCCGCGGCCTGCAGCCCCAGGACGAGGCTGCGATGGTGGGCTATCTCTACCTGTTCATCGCCGCCCTGATGCGGGAGACCAGCGAGAGCCGCCCCCACAGCACCTCTTCTTCCAGCCAGTATGTCCTGAACGCCATCAAGTACATCCAGTTCAACTACTCCCACGACATCTCCATCGACGATGTCGCCAAGAGCGTCGGCGTCTCCCGGAGCCATCTGTACCGGGTGTTCATGCTCAATGTGGGCAAGAGCCCCATCGACTATCTGACCGAATACCGGGTCAACGAAGCCTGCAAGCTGCTGCGCAGCGGCACACTGTCCATCGCCGAGGTGGCGGCATCGGTGGGCTTCCTCGACCAGTTCTATTTTTCGCGGGTGTTCAAGCGCGCCAAAGGTGTGCCGCCCAGCAAGTATATGACCTCGCAGGCTGACGCAGACGTCCAGCCCGCCCCTGACGAGACATAAGGAGAGATCATTCCATGCCCTTACAGAAAAACCAGCTTCTCACCCTCCGCATCGAGCGTCTTTCCAGCGACGGCAGCGGCGTTGCCCACTCGCCGGAGGGCGAGGCCGTCTTCG
>OGEU01003524.1_pt1 | contig 9883 bp, 9 predicted proteins | sample 1570651 | NCBI WGS metagenome assembly OGEU01 (sample SAMEA2582129, study PRJEB24529) | metagenome | biome: Human gut stool | place: China | collected 2011
TTCCTAACGCGTTGTTTCTGTTCTGTGGACGGCGTCTGGACCATATCAAGGGCTTGTACCGGGAAAAAGGAGGGCTTCATCCTACTGTACAAATGACTGGAGCAAAACGCGTATCAATGACCGCGCTCAGGATCTGAGGTGGAGGCTTTGCCACTACAGCAATACTGCTAGCTCATAAAGGGGCTACAGATTGAGCAATCGAAAGCACAACGCCCTGCGGCAGACTCGAGTGCAGTGTGAGCAAAGAAGAATATCCAAGAGTCATTGAAGATGTTGGTTTTTCACTTCGTTTCATGGTATAATTCTCTTATGGAAATCAGAGAATTGCAAGCAAGTAGGATAATCATTTCCTGATTCTACGCAAAAGTGTAGTAGCTTTGGAGAACCGGTATCAATCACTTTGTGGCTATTGTTTTAAGTCGAAATTTAGCTTTTTATTATGGCAAAAGTTATAGGCAACGTATAGCGGTTAATACGTTATAAAAAAGTTTGGTAAACGGCTGAATGGAGGAGAAAATGGGAGTAAGATTAACTGGTATAAGCACACCTGTGTGTGGAGTTTCATGGGAATATACCAAAGCAGAGGAGCGCTCCGCCCCTCTGCCGATATCCCCCGGGCAAAAAATCAAAGTATTCATTAGCTCGATTTGTGGTGTAGAAAAATATGATAAAGTACGAGCTGAATTAAAAAAGGCTATTGAGCGCACACAATTAGTTGATGTTTACACTTTTGAGAGTAGAGGTGCGTCTACGCTGCCTGCAGGTGATCATTACATACTGGCACTAAAGGATAGTGACATTTGCATTTTCTTAATAGATAATGCAGACGGAATCAAGGCGGGTGTACAGGCAGAAATTGACACTGTCAAAAAGCATAATATTAAGGCCTTGTACTATTTCTGTGATGAAACACAAAAAGAAAAAACGGCACTGGAACAAAGCTTGATGGGTGCACGTTTTGCCAAGAGTAAAACCGTTCACAGTTTCAGTGAACTGAGTCGAGAAGGGGCTCAGGCATTGATAGATGATATCGTTGCTGTATACCACTACTATTGTACCGGAAGAATAGTTTTGAACTCTGGTGAAAATGATGAAATTCAAGCAGTAGATGTTGTTGGTACAGAAAAGTATCAACTTCCTATAATCCCTAAGTCCACGTTAAAAAATGTTGATAAATGTAGAGATTACTTTTTAAAGTTTGTTCTTGGATATTCCCGTGGCAGATACCCAGGTGAAATGGAAAATACAAGTGAATTTGATGACTGGGGGCTCCAGTTTCTCCCCATATTATTTGAAGGTAAATCCATCAAATATTTCAATACTGCAATGTATTTGGATGCCTTAAAAGCGCAGCAAGATGATGGGCATTATCAAGTCGTTCAAATTCGCTGGCAAGCAATTCAAGCGTATTTTGCTGAAGATATTAAAAAGTGTGTAGAATATCTTGAAACAGCGTTAAGCCTCGCAAAAGAAACTAATCAGCCAACATGGGTCATAAAAGATATTCTCGTGGATCTGCGCAATGTGCACTGGACTTGTTGTACTGCAAGAAATGAGTATTCTGATACTCCGGCACAAAAGGAATTAACAGAAAGCAGCGAAGAACTTTATTATCCGATTCTTGACCGCATCCATGAATCGCTACATGAAAAATACATAGAGGGGTTGTATAAAAAGAAAATAGGATCACCTTATTCAGTTACCATAGGCAATAACTTAGATCCATATGGTGAAATGCTTGCAAGTTCACTTATTGTATCTATGTACAATGGTTCATTAACTCATATTTTGCTTATTTATGAAAAAATCCGGGACTTTGTGTTCTACCTAAGCTGTAAATATGATGACTGGAATCTTAGACTCAACCTGTACAAACTTGCGATTTTTGCAGGAAACGAAAAGGAAATTAAGGGAATACAAGACTCTTTCCCTGAGGTTCTAAATAACCTAACTGCTGATGAAGCAAAGTCTATTATGGATTTTTGTCTAAATCATCCGATAAAATATAAGAGATTAAGTAGTCAACTGCTGGCATTTGGTTCGGTAGGATATTTTCTGGATGATAAATACTATGAATCTTACGAAAAATCTATTGTTGGCGAAATCAAATCTTGGCTGAATAGTGACACTCCTGTTGTGGCTATAGGGCAAGACATATTTAGGTGTCTTTCCGGGGTAGCTTATCGTATGTCACAGGATATACTCAGTGAAATATGCTGCCAATTCATCGATAGGCATTATAGTCGCTGGTATATGGATATGTTTAAGTTCATTGCTACTCGCATTGATCTTCGAAAAATGAGTGATTCTTCTGCTAAAGCACTGGTTGAACATATTAACTACGTGCTTGATAATGAAAAGGAACGAGTGCAAATAGAGTATTCTCCTGCCTTTTTGTGTGTTCTCAGAAAGCAAAATCGCGCCCTTACAGAGGGAATGGATAAAAGGATAGCTAAATACTTATCAGGCTATTACGAAGGTATCTATAAATTAGAAACCACCGAAAATAAAAATCGAGACATGCCTGCATTCGTAAAAGAATACATAGAGCGTATTCGAAAAAGCAATGAAACGCAGGGAAAAGATGGTGTTTATTTTGGACATGGCGCACGTGAGATTGCAACGGTCAGATCCATTTTGCTAAGGGCATCCGATGCACTCTCCGGCTCAGTAGTCACTTCCTCAATAGATGCATCTGCACGTTCACTTTCGGCGGGCAATTCCTCCTCAGAGACAGAAACACCCTCTACTGGCATTGCTTCCTCCGAGGCCTTCTCTGCAGAAACACTTTCCGGCTTCTCCATCTGCACTGAGCCTTCGGCATCATTTCCGTTGATGTCCTCAAGCGAAGTCTCTGTGGGAACTGCTTCCGAAGTGATACTTTCTTCTGCATTGCTGTCAGGCATCAGATCAGCGGGTGCTGCATCGTCTGCGTTGGCCGCTGTGGTTTCCTCTGCCATAACAGGCTTGGAAACTTCCTCTTCGGGAACGATCTTTTTTCTTGCCATAATGTTATCCTCCTGTTGTTATATTTTTTCTGGCTCGTGCGAACCAAAAAATCGATGGGTGCCATCCTCTTGACGGACGGCAAAGATATGATGGCGCGGGAGCGCAATACCGTGGTTATCGCGGCGGTCAGAAATCCAGATGATCCGCTCTCCCTTCATGCGCGATGTCGCATGGATACGCTCGGGCGTGTCCATCCATGCGACCGTAAAAAGATAGGACAGCTCCTCGCCGCTGCCTGCAAACCGAAGCAGGAACGGGCTTTCCAACCGCTCTGATGAAAAGAACGACGGATCACAGCCGCTCAGTTCCAGCATGATGTCGATAGCCTCTAAGTACCGGGGATCTACCGTGCGCTTTCCGCAGCACACTATGTCTTCCTGAAGCCTCACAAAATTTGTTCCAGCTCGCAGCTGACGCAGCATAACGTCCACGCGGTGCTGAGAGATCTCAATCCCCTGCGGCCGGTAGTGCTGCGCTGTAAGCGCGCAGAGCTGACATGAGCGGATATATTTGATCTGTCGGAGCACTGAAATGATGTATTTTTGCTGATTGGACAGCAGCATATCACTTACCTCCCCTCACGCCGTTGACGAAAGCGCATTGAGGTACGGATCAACCATCAAATCGCTCTCACTTTCGGCAATACAGTTGAACAGCACGGCCATGGTGTAGGCCGTGCTGTTTTTCACGTTTTGTTCCTGATTTTCATGGAGCTTTCGCTCCGCTTCCCGCAGGATCATACCATCCAGCCGCCTCAGCTTTGCCCGCACGCGACTTTGCGGCAGTGTGGCGTTTCCGATGCGGTAGCTGTCGGAGTAATAAAGGCGCTCAATGGCATTTTCAAACACCAGTGCTGTTCCCGGCGTAAAACCGGTAAGCTCACAGGCATCCAGAATGTTCAGAAAATCATCCTCTCTTTCTTCGTCCGTCAGTCCGTCATGTGCAGGTTCCAGAACAGACGGACTGGCTTCTATCTGACTACAATCAATCTTTCTTTTTTCTTTCTTACTTGGCATCACTTTCTGCGCTTCTGCAGCAACGCTCTCTGCGGTTCTAAAACCGCAGAATTCACTGTTCTTGAAATGCAGATCCTGCGGGTCTTGCAAAGGTGCGGATTTTTCCGCACCTTCAAGAGGCTCAGAATCAGAGGTTCTTGAACCGCTACTCTTCTCCGGCGCGGTAAAAGGCGCACTGGTGTAGTTGGGATCATCCTGCGGCGTCACATAAGCAAGATATATCTGATTGGCATCGCCACGGCCGCAGCGCTTTTCCCAGACGAGTTCCAGCTCCACCAGCTTTTTGAAGGCTGCCGTCACACGCTGCTCGCAGATTCGCAGTTCTTTGGCAAGAGCCTTAGCCGCAACTCTCGAACTGCCCCATGAATTACGCCCTCGCGTTCTTGTAATTGATGTAAGAAAAAGAGAGGGAATCTCTCGGGCCACATTTACCTCGGACGCAAATACATCAATGCCCGCCTGATAGGCAGACAGCATCAGTCGAGATAAACGAATACGTCTTTCAATGGCGGCGCCGTGATAGGAAAGGCTCAGGCTTGGGATAGCTCCGTTGAAGATCAACTCAAGAAGCGCCCGCCCGCTGCCGGTAAGTGTCAATGTTCCGCTGCGCTCATGCAGTTTAATAAACCCTAATGCCATCAGATTTTCACGCTCCGCTTTTGTAGAAATACTGTTCAGATCTTGGGGCCTGATGTTTTGGCACCAGCAGAGCAAACGCAGCACATCAACGTCTCGAACGCTGAAGAGCACACCAGCAGCACCTCCTCCTTTATTCCTGCGAACGCTGAAATTGTTCTTGCGCCATATACGGCGCAAGAACAATTTCGGCGTTCTTTGTCTGCCTCTATGCGGTGGCAATCTGTTACCCCCGCATAGTAGGCAGATAGGTGTGTACTTTCTGCTGCCTGCGCCTGATAAAATTGCAAGCAGTCTCAATGCTTTTCGCAGCTTTATCCCCCAACAGGTCGGCGGCTGTGGAACAAGCCCCAGAAAATATCGGATTCGTGCAGGTATCTGTTGGGTGTCTACCCCCGATTCGCGCTTTTGCATTCAGCACCATTGTCCGGAATAGAAGTCTTGGCTGGCATAATCACTGGAGTGTACCGCAAAGAAGTCGTGAGCATCCTCCAAAGGAAGCAGCGTAATGTGGCAGCACTCACGTTCGAAGCATTCCGTAGAAAGGAGTGCCACGGCAAGGGTATGCTGATCATCATCCGGAATGAGCCGGCCCTTGATAGCATTGCTGATGGCTTTCCATCCCTTGTTGTCCTGATCATAAATGTGACGTCCCTCTATGCCGGTATGCTCATCGATCACGAGCATGGCTCGAGAATAGAAAGGTAGCTTCTTCCCACACGCCTCGTATTCGTCCAGCAGACGGCGAAGGGTATCGCTCAGCCAGTTGGGTGTCTGATACCGACAGTGGGGCAGCAGCGTATGAAGTGTGATATGGAGCCAACCGTAACCGAAAGTCTCTACGCTGCCTGTGATATCCATATAGGGCAGTGCCGGCCTATGGGCAAACCCGCCAGCCCCCGGCGAATATCGTTCGCAGAGTCGGCGCAATTCCAGTGTGGTCCGCTCAAATTGTTCCATCGTCTGCTCCAGCGTCTTTTGCAGTTTATTTGGGTTCATCTGCCCACCGTCAGTCAATGCCACTAATGATCCTGTCTCGCTGAAAGCCATCCCCACAAGTTCCTGAATACGGATCAGGTCTCGCTTCATGTCATTCATCCCCATGCTCCGATCTGCCCCTGCGCAGGTCAGTGGGCGATGTGGTGATCGCTTCATACTCCTTAGGCGTTGTGTGAAAGGCCACTGGCACGTGGTTATAGCCAATGCAAAGCAGTCCTTCACCGCGCCGAAAGCGGGTAATTTGACGCACCTCGTCTTCGGATAAGTTCAACTTATCTTGAATGAGCCTTGCTTCCTGTTCTTCCATTTGCATGACGAGCTTGATACGGCTGGCATCCAGAATGCCTTTGCCGTAACTGCCGCCATCCAAGCCGAAAAGGTCCTGCATTCCCTGGGTGCTGGTAACTGCGATCCCGCCAAGGCCACGGATGGTCTTTACAGAACAAAACCGGCAGCCTGTGGATTGGCTGTAGCACCCACAAGGCTCCACAGCTCGTCCGCCAGCAGAGCGGAGAGATCGCTTTCACAGCTCATGATAAGATCATAGGCAATGCTGGTCGCCCAAAAGGTGCCGTCAGCGATCATGTCATCCGGCATTCCCGAGAGGTCAAGAACAATATACTTGTTATCAAGATCAATATTGTTTCGGCTTGCCATAGCAGCGGCAGAGCCTGTGACATAACGGGAGAGAACTACTGACAGATAACGCGTATCCGGATTTTGAGAAAGTACATCGTACCAGTCTGAAATGATCGGCATGGTGCGGAAATCCCCATTCTCATCCACGATGGAACTGTTATCAAAGGTAATGCCATAGCGCCCATACACCTCTACCAGCGATGAATCGAGGCGGCTCTTATCCTCCTCGCTCAGGTCCTTTTTCTTGAGCGCAAACCAGATAATAAGCTGTGAGATCTTATCGGCCAGCACGGAATCGTCGCGGGCGGCGATGTTTTTCAGCTTTGCGTAGGAATCCAGCGACTTGCGCCGAATTGCCATCAGGTTCGGACAATCCTTAGAGGAAGGCGACATTCGCAGATACAGCCCGCCCAGCTTTTCGCAGAGCGGGCGGAACTCATGCCCTTTTTTCGGGGCAATGATGATAACGCGCTTGCCCTGCTGGCGAAGCCTGCCGCCGAGGCACTGGAGCGTAACGGTCTTGCCTGCACCGGTAGAGCCGCCGATCCACCAATTTCCGTTGGTGTACTTGTAGTCATCGTATGGGTCAAGGAATACCGGAGAGCGGTTATAGAGATTCAGCCCGAGGAATATCCCGTTGTGATCACTCAGCTCATAAGAGGCAAAAGGAAATGCCGCAGCCACACCGGATGTCAGCGCATTGCGCCGAGCCTTACGTTCAATGTCTGGATCAAGGGACAGAATGGGAAGCGAGGATAAAAACGCCTGCTCATTTTTGTAGTCACAGCGCCGGGCGATCATGTCCACGGACACACAGAGCTTTTCCACTTCTGTTGCCCGCTGTTCCAGTGTCTCTGGATCATGAGCCGTAACTTCAATGAGGGTGTGCATATAGTAAAAGTCCTCACCTTGACGGTTCATGACGTCCTTGAGGTAAAGGCCAGAATTGATGGCGCTATCCAGTTCTTCGTAGTCCTGACGGGTATCGCCTACGTCTCGCATGCGGGAGCGGTTCACCATCGTCGTCTGAGCGATTTTAGAAAGGATCTTTTCTTTCGACTGCCGCTTGACAAGAAAGCTCATGTTTACTCCCTCACCAGCCTCTACCAGCGGGGCAAGCCAGCATGAGCCGACAGTGGTTGCATAGCCATACCCTGTGATATAAAGATAGGTATGGTATACGCCGTCTACAACAACGTAGTCCTTGCTTTTTGTATCCACAGTGGTCGGTGCCAGAATATCGAGGATCGTAGTAGACCCTGCCTCCAGTTCTGTGAGGTCGGGTCTCTCTCCACCGAAGATCACACGCTTCAAAAGCGGCTGTTCGTTTTGTTTTTTCTTTGTCCGCTTCTCTTTCGGAGATGCCTTTTGGATTTTTTTCGCCGCTGCATTGCGGGGCTTCTTTTTCACTTGCATGATTACTCCTCATAAATGCCGTGTACGGCCGTCGTCATATCAAATACGCCATCCGGCAGCCGGACACGCTGACTGGTTTTCTTACTCAGGATCTCATAAAGCAGTTTGAGGACAAAGTTATCACTATCCTGAGGTTCCAGCACCTCAAGCTCGCAGACATCAAGGTATCGCCGTGCGGTATCGGCCTCTTCATTGAGCCTCTGAATAATGGAATCTACCGTGTTTCGCTTGGCTCTCATACTTGCTTCATATTGAAAAACAAGGAAAAAGCGATGCCGCATGGCATCACTCGCGATCCCGTTGCCGATCTCCTGAATGTTATCTTCGATCATCTCCCGGCATGCCTCATTGTCTTCCTTCTCGGCATAACGCTGCATCTGCTCCACATATGCCTGCGTATCCGCCGGCAGTGTACGCGCCACCATCTGCAAATCATTTGGGGCAATTTTGAGATACGCAGCAAAGGATGAAATGATATTTTGCCTGTCATTAGGGGACTTCAAATAGATATTGACCGGCAGAAGTTCAAGTATCTTCACAAATCGGCCATCCTTTGTAATGACAACTCCTCCGATGATATTCTTGATGGGCAGCCATGCCTGAATGCTGTCGCGGTATGCCCCGCCATCTCCGCCGGACTTCGCCCCGCCGCCAAAAAATAAATCCTTTAGATTCACGTTCTGACCTCCCCTCGAAATAAAATGATCCGGCGTTTTCTCCGCCATTGCCACCAGTAACCCAGCCACCGTGTCATACTGTCATCGTTGATTCCAATAAGGCCGAAGCCTCCCACCGGTACAACGACCACCAGTGTCACTATGATCTTTGCAGTCAGCCCAAATGGGAGAAACGCAATGCAGAGATACAAGGCTGGGACTGTCAAAATCACTGCCTCTACCAGATTTCGAAGCTCGAAAAGGCCCATGATGCGTCCTGCATCTGTAAAGTTTGATGGAATGTGGTAGACTTCATAATTCACCTTTTTCCACCTCCACGGTTTCTAATAAGTGTCCGCGATACTGCCGTATCATCTGCTCTAACCCTAAAAGCGAGCTCTTGCGCGAACGGATGAGCTCATCGATCGCACAGCCAAGAACTTCTTCGTTGTTTGCCGTGCGGCTGGCATTTCCCAGCTCCAGCGCACTCAGATATTGATTGCTGACGTGGCTATGACGCTCCATCTCAATTAGTGAAATGCCATATTTCAAGCGTATCGCACGCAGACGGGTCATTCTTTCCATCAATTTCCCTCCCGATAGTCAATATAGGGGAGCTTTCCCCAGCCTTGCCAGTTTCGGTCACTGACCTTGGTTTTCACAACGCCTTTGCTTGTCCCCATGGCCTCTATGGCATATCCACCGCCGATATAAACGCCTGCGTGCCCGCTTTTCCAAAGCATCAGGCCGGGAATTTCAGGCATGGTAGATACGGTGCCATAGTCTTTATTCAATGTTCCGGCGTTTTTGCACGCATGGTACATCTGGTCGGCACCGTAGTCGGGCATCCCGTTCGTTGCATAGCGGATGGTCATGCTTTTTGTATCCAGCCAGCCATAGCCCTTGATGAGACCGATACAATCTGCGGTGCGGCGGCCAAGCCAGTGATCCTTAATAAAATCGGCGTAGTTTCCAACACCGTCCGGATACTGCTGTTTTTTGTACTCAAAGAGGGCAGGCGTAAGAACATTTCCATAAGTGCCCCATACGTAGCCCCAGTTGTTCGTCCATGCCTGTATGGCGTAGGCCGCAAGATCCAGATTGTTCTTTGTACTGGGATCAACAAAGCCGGATATATCGATTTTATTATCGTAGCCGCTGCCATACTCTACATCACCGGAATAAGAGCCGTCGCCGCCGTAGCCTGGCTGGTATGCCTCATAGTAGGACTTGTACTTATTGATGGCATCGCTCTCTTCCAGCGTTTCGTAAAGCGCTCCTGCCCATTGCCGTGCCTCATCGTCAAAGCCCAGCTCGTCCATGAGCTTTTCCGGGTCAAGGTGCTTGACCTCTATTCGCAAGGTCGTTACGACGCCATCATCGCCGCTGTCCATAAAGCTGAGCGAAGGCGTATAGGATAAGCTCGATTTGCAGAAGTCGCGGATAAGATCAGCGCTCATAGTATTGAGATCCTGTTGATGTGCGGCAGAGTTGATAGCAATAACCCAAAGA
>OGEU01003526.1_pt1 | contig 9882 bp, 9 predicted proteins | sample 1570651 | NCBI WGS metagenome assembly OGEU01 (sample SAMEA2582129, study PRJEB24529) | metagenome | biome: Human gut stool | place: China | collected 2011
GGCGAAGCAGTCTGGCGGCAACACCGCCCAGAGAGTCGAAGCGCTTGTCCGCCCCACCGTGGAGGGCATGGGCCTGCGCCTGTGGGATGTGGTTTTTGAAAAGGAAGGTCCAGACTGGTATCTTCGCGTGCTCATCGACAAGGACGGCACCATGGATACCGACACCTGCGCGGATGTTTCCCATGCGCTGGACCCCATCCTTGACGAGGCAGACCCCATCGACCAGAGCTATTATCTGGAAGTGGGCAGCCCCGGCCTTGGCCGTAAGCTGACCCGCCCGGAGCACTATGAAGCCCTCAAGGGCCAGAAGATCCGGGTAAAGCTCATCCGCCCGAATGCAGACGGCGTGCGTGAGTTTTCCGGTATCCTGACAGGCCGCGAGGGCAGCACCGTTACAGTGAACACCGATGCGGGCGCTGTCACCTTTGAGGTGAACGCCGCATCCAGTGTGAACCTGTGCGATGATGAAGACCTGTTTGACTAACATAGATAGAGAGTAAATTACAGGAGGAACCCGAAAAATGGCAGCAGCGAACAATGAATTTTTTGAAGCTCTCTCCATGCTGGAGCACGAGCGCGGCATCACCGCAGAATACCTGATCGAAAAGATCAAGGCTGCGATCATCATTGCCGTCAAGAAGAACTATGAGGTGGAAGAGGACCACGTGAAGGTGGATATCGACCCCACCGCAGGCCGCTTTGATGTGGCCCTGATCCAGGACGTTGTGGCCGACGAGGACTGGTACGACGAGCACTCTGAGATCGGCATTACCGAGGCACAGAAGATCCGCAAGAGCTACGAAGTGGGCGACCGCATCGTGACCCCCCTCAAGACCAAGGACTTCGGCCGCATTGCAGCCCAGACCGCAAAGCACGTGATCCGTCAGGGCATCCGCGAGGCTGAGCGCAGCCAGCAGCTGAGCGAGATCCAGTCCCGTGCACACGACATCGTGCAGGCCACCGTTACCCGCGTGGACCCGGAGAAGGGCATCGTTGCTCTGGATCTGGGCAAGGGCGGCGAGGCTATCCTGCCCCACAACGAGCAGGTGCCCGGCGAGGTGTACACCGAGGGCCAGACCCTGCAGGTCTACGTTGTGGATGTGGTCAGCACTGAGCGCGGCCCCCGCGTTATGATCAGCCGCACCCACCCCGGCCTTGTCAAGCGCCTGTTTGAGCTGGAAGTGCCCGAAATTTTTGACGGCACTGTGGAGGTCAAGGCCATCAGCCGCGAGGCCGGTGCCCGCACCAAGATGGCTGTTTGGAGCAAGGACCCCAACGTGAACCCTGTTTCCGCCTGCATCGGCGAGCACGGTGCCCGTGTAGCTGCTGTTGTGGAAAAGCTGGGCGGCGAAAAGATCGACATTGTGAAGTGGAGCGAGGATATCTCCGAGTTCATCTCCGCAGCACTCAGCCCGGCCAAGGTGGTCAAGGTGGAACTGCTGCCCGGCGAGACCCGTTCCTGCCGTGTGACCGTGCCCGACCAGCAGCTGAGCCTTGCCATTGGCAACAAGGGCCAGAACGCACGCCTGTGCGCACGCCTGACCGGCTACAACATTGATATCCGCCCCGAGAGCGGCTATTATGGCGAGGAAGAGCCGAAGAAGGAAGCCGAGACCGACACCGAGTAATTCTGGCGCAGATGGCCAAAGGAGGGAAACCGGATGGCACAGAAAAAGATCCCTGCCCGCCAGTGCATCGGCTGCATGACCAGCCGCCCCAAAAAGGAGCTGGTGCGTGTGGTGCGTGCACCCAGCGGAGAGATCAGCATTGATCTGGTCGGCAAAAAGCCGGGCCGCGGCGCGTATCTCTGCCCGAACCCCGACTGCCTGACCAAGGCAAAAAAGAAAAAGGCGCTGGAGCGCTGCTTTGAGCAGCCGGTTCCCGCCGAAGTTTACGAGGCTCTGGCCGCACAGCTGGCCGAAGCCGCAAAGGAGGCAGCAGCAAATGGCAAAGAAGAATAACACCCCCGCAAAGCCCAAGCTGCCGCCGGAGGAAGCGCTGTTTCAGGCGCTGAGCCTGTGCCGCAAGGCGGGCGCACTGACCATGGGCTTTGATGCCGTGGAAGATGCCTGCGTCAAGAGCAAGGCATGGCTGGTGATGGTGGCAAGCGATGCCAGCGCCAAGACCGTGCAGCGCCTCGACTATTCTGTGGGCGATCTGGTGGATGTGATCACCATGCCGCTTACGCAGGATAAACTGGCCGATATCAGCCGCAAGCCTGTGGCTGTTTACGCGGTGACTGACCGCAACCTCGCAAAGCTCTGCTTTGACCGCCTGTCGGACTGCGGAGCAATCAAAAATGAGGAGGATATGAGCGAATGATCGTAAAATATAAAGTGAGTGACTTTGCAAAGGATCTGAACCTTTCTGCAAAGAAGGTGCTGGACGAGCTGGCTGCTATGGGCAGCACCGGCAAGAAGAACAGCTCCAATCTGGAGGAAAACGAACTGAACTACCTGCTGGAGAAGTTCAGCAAGGACAACAGCGTGGCAAATCTGGACGAGTTTTTGAACAGCGCCAAGGCTCCCAAGGAGGAGCCTAAGGCCGAGAAGAAGGCTGAGCAGAAGGTCGAAAAGAAGGCTGAGAAGAAGCCCGAGGCTCCCAAGGCTGACAAAAAGCCCCAGCAGCCCGCCGCAAAGGCCGAGCAGCCCAAGGCAAACAATAATAACAATAACGGCAAGCACGGCGACAAGAAGCCCGAGCAGCACAAGAAGCGCGAGGAAAAGACCGTTTCCTTCAGCGAGCTGGCACGCGAGACCGGCGCAAAGGCCACCGCTGCCCCCGCACAGGCAGTCTCTGTCCGCCGCGAGGACAATCAGGTCACTGTGGATACCCGCACTGTGGATATGAACGTGGATCGCTTCGATGCCCGTTACGATGATCTGGCCTCTACCAAGAACACCGAGAACCGCCGCAAGCCCACCCCGCAGGGCAACAAGCAGAAGTTCACCCAGCGCGGTCAGCGCCAGCGCCAGCAGTTCCAGAAGGGCAAGCGTGAGACCGAGTTCGAGCGTCTGCAGCGCATCCAGCTGGAAAAGGCACGCAATGCCCAGCTGAAGGTACTGATCCCCGATGAGATCACCGTGGGCGAGCTGGCTACCCGCCTGAAGCAGCAGGCTGGTAAGGTCATTGCCAAGTTCATGCAGATGGGCGAGATGCACGCCATCAACGATGTGATCGATTTCGACACCGCAGCTCTGCTGGCAGAGGAGTTCCACGCAAAGGTCGAGCACGAGGTGCACGTCACCATCGAGGAGCGCCTGTTCACGCAGGAAGAGGATGCACAGGAGGATCTGGTGGAGCGTCCCCCGGTGGTCTGTGTCATGGGTCACGTTGACCACGGCAAGACCAGTATTCTGGATGCTATCCGCAAGACCAACGTCACCGCAGGCGAGGCCGGCGGTATTACGCAGGCCATCGGTGCATATCAGGTCAAGGTCAACGACAGCCTCATCACCTTCCTGGATACCCCGGGCCACGAGGCATTCACCTCCATGCGCGCCCGCGGTGCCAACATGACCGATATTGCAGTTCTGGTCGTCGCCGCCGATGACGGCATCATGCCCCAGACGGTCGAGTCCATCAACCACGCCAAGGCTGCAAACGTCAAGCTCATCGTGGCCATGAACAAGATGGATAAGCCCACCGCCAACCCCGAGCGCGTGATGGAGGGCCTGACCAAGTACGGCATCATCACCGAGGACTGGGGCGGCGACGTCGCCTGCATCCCCGTCTCTGCTCTGACCGGCATGGGCATCAACGACCTGCTGGAGCGCATCGCTCTGGAAGCTGAGGTCATGGAGCTGAAGGCCAACCCCAACCGCCGTGCCAAGGGCGCTGTTGTCGAGGCTCGTCTGGACAAGGGCCAGGGCCCCATCGCTACCATTCTGGTGCAGAACGGCACCCTCCACTCCGGCGATGTCATCATCGCCGGTACCGCCGTGGGCCGTGTGCGTACCATGCGCAGCGACAAGGGCATTCTGCTGAACGATGCCGGCCCCTCCACCCCTGTGGAGATCACCGGTCTGACCGCTGTGCCTGAGGCCGGCGACCTGTTCGAGGCCGTCGAGGACGAGCGTCTGGCCCGTGAGCTGGCCGAGCAGCGCATCGCTGCCGCCAAGGAGAAGCAGTTCTCTGCCTTCCAGAAGGTCACACTGGATAATCTGTTCAGCCAGATGGCCCAGAACGATATGAAGGAGCTGGCCATCGTCGTCAAGGCTGATGTGCAGGGTTCCGCCGAGGCCGTCAAGCAGAGCCTCGAAAAGATCTCCAACGACGAGGTCCGCGTCCGTGTCATCCACGCCGGTGTCGGTGCCATCAGCAAGTCCGACGTGGACCTGGCCGATGCGTCCAACGCCATCATCATCGGCTTCAACGTCCGCCCCGACAATGTGGCCAAGGAAGAAGCCGCTGCCACCAAGGTCGAGATGCGGATGTACCGCGTCATCTACGATGCCATCAACGATGTCACCGACGCTATGAAGGGTATGCTGGCGCCTAAGTTCCGCGAAGTCTCGCTGGGCGAGCTGCAGGTCCGTCAGGTCTACAAGATCAGCAATGTCGGCACCGTTGCAGGCTGCCGCGTCACCAGCGGCAAGATCACTCGCGACAGCAAGGTGCGTGTCGTCCGTGACGGCATCGTCATCACCGAGGACGAGATCGCATCCCTGAAGCGCTTCAAGGACGACGCCAAGGAAGTGGCCGAGGGCTACGAGTGCGGCGTCACGCTGGCAAAGTTTGCGGACGTCAAGGAAGGCGACGTGTACGAGGCCTTCAAGATGGAAGAGTACCGCGACTAAATAAGGAGAAACCGAATGTCTCAGAAAAATATGGGGCGTCTTGCCCAGGATATGAAGCGTGAGCTCATCGCCATCATCGGGCGGCTGAAGGACCCGCGCCTGGAGGGCGGTCTGCTGACCGTCACCCGTCTGGATGTGACGCCCGACCTGGATGTCGCCAAGGTCTATGTGAGCGTGATGGGCCGTGCTGACGGCCCCAAGCCCGCCATCGAGGCGCTGAACCGCGCTTCCGGCCATGTGCGCACCGAAGTGAGCAAGAAGATGCACATCCGCAAAGCTCCGCGCTTCATCTTCGTGGAGGATGACGGCGCAGCCTATGCAGCCCACATCAATGAGCTGCTCCGTGAGCTGAACGTCAACGGCGACAGCGAACAGCCGTCGCAGACCGAGGAATAAACAGCCTGCGGAAAGGATGGATCATGGGATGACAGAACAGTTGAATGTGCAGCAGATGGCCGAAAAGCTCCTGACTGCGGACGACATTTTGATTCTGTGCCACAAAAACCCGGATGGGGATACCGTTGGCTGCGGCAGCGCCCTGTACTACGCGCTCAGTGCGCTGGACAAAACAGCGGCGGTGCTCTGCTCCGACCCCATTCCCAGCCGGTATGCGTTTACCAACCCGCGTCTGTACAAAGGCGAGTTCGAACCCCAGATCGTCGTGGCCGTGGACGTGGCAAGCCTCCAGCTCTTCGGCGAGAACAACGGGATGCCGCAGTTCAGCCGCCACGTCGATCTCTGCATCGACCACCATGCGGGCAACAGCGGCTATGCCGAGTTCACCCTGCTGGACGGCACGGCAGCGGCAGCGGCAGAGCTGCTGTACGAGGTGCTTTGCGCCATGGGCGTAGACCTGACCCCGCACATCGCCAACTGCCTTTATACCGGCCTGTCCACGGACACCGGCTGCTTCCGGTTCTCTTCCACCACGGCCCGCACCCACATCGTGGCGGCCAAACTGATGGAAGCGGGGGCGCGGGTGGAAGAACTGAACACGCTGCTCTTCGACACCAAGCCCCGCGAGCGGATGGAGGCGGAGCGGATCGCGCGCAACCATCTGGAATATCATCTGGACGGCCGCTGCGCCCTCATCTACCTCACACGCGATGAGATCGAGCAGAGCGGCGTAGACCCCGCCGACCTCGAAGAACTGACCAGCCTGCCCATCAGCATCGAGGGCGTCAAGGTCGGCCTGACCCTGCGCCAGCAGCCCGGCGGCAGCTACCGCATCAGTGTGCGCACCGCCAAGGGCGTGGACGCCTGCGCCATCGCGCGGCGTCTAGGCGGTGGCGGCCACACCCGCGCTGCGGGCTGTGAGCTGCTGGGCAACCTGGACAACGCCAAGAGCGCGATCCTGGCTGAGGTGGAAGCCGTGCTGGACGCAGAAAAACAGCCGCAGGAGGGCGAATAAATGCAGGGCATCCTCATCGTTGACAAGCCCACCGACTGGACCAGCTTTGACGTCATCGCAAAGCTGCGGGGCATCCTGGGCACCCGGAAGCTGGGCCACAGCGGTACGCTGGACCCCATGGCCACCGGGGTGCTGCCGGTGTTCTGCGGCGGGGCCAGCAAGGCCGTAGACCTGCAGCTGGACCACACCAAGGCCTACCGCGCCGTGCTGCGGCTGGGGGCCCGCACCGATACCGGCGACAGCACCGGCACGGTGCTGGAAACGGCCCCGGTCACGGCAGGGGAGAAGGAGCTGCTGGACGTGCTCCCGCAGTTCATCGGCCCCCAGATGCAGACGCCGCCCATGTACTCGGCCGTCAAGATCAACGGCCAGCCGCTCTATAAAATGGCGCGGCAGGGCATCGAGGTGGAGCGGAAGGCCCGCCCCATCGAAATCCTGCACATCGAGTACGAGGGCAGCCCGGCAGAGAACGAATACGCCCTGACGGTGCGCTGCTCCAAGGGCACGTATATCCGCGTTCTGCTGGAGGACATCGCCGCCGCCATGGGCCAGAAGGGCACCATGAGCGCCCTGCGCCGCGTGGCCGCCGGTGTTTACACCGAGGCCGACGCCCACACGCTGGAGGAGATCCAGGCGGCAAAGGACGCAGGCCCTGCGGCGCTGGAAGCGCTGATGCTGCCGGTGGAGAGCGTCTTTGCCTCGCTGCCGCTGCTGACGGTGGCCCCTAAGGTGGAACAGCACCTCTACAACGGCTGCCCCACCAGCCGCTACCCCGCCGCCGACGGGCGCTACCGCGTCCGGAACGAGGCCGGGCAGTTTCTGGGCCTTGCTAACATCGTGGGCGGAGTGCTCCGAGTCGAAAAGCTCTTTGTGGAGCGAAACTAACACAAAAAGGAACAAAATTTGATGCAGATCTTATCCTCTCTTTCGCCGCTGGCGCTGGAACACGAGGGCGGCACCGCCGTCGCCATGGGCTTTTTTGACGGCATCCACATCGGCCACCGTGCCGTGATCAACGGGGCCGTCCAGTGGGCCAGAGAACACGCTGCGGCCCCGGCGGTGTTCACCTTCCGGCTGCCGGCCGACAATAAGATGAAGGGCAAGCGCCTGCTCTCCACCGAGGACAAGCACGCCCTGATCGAAAGCCTTGGGGTGGAATATTACCTCTGCCCGGACTTTGAAGAGATCCGCGCGATGACGCCGGAACAGTTCGTGTACGGCATCGTGCAGGACTGCCATGCAAGGGCACTGTTCTGCGGCGAGAACTTCACCTTCGGGGCAAAGGCAGCGGGCGACCCGGATCTGCTGCGCAGGCTCTGCGCCCCGCTGGGCGTGGAGGTCGTGGTGGTGCCGATGGCCCAGTTTGAGGAAAAGCCGGTGTCCTCCACCCGCATCCGCACGGCGCTGGAGGGCGGCGACATCCCGGCGGCCAACGCCATGCTGGGGATGCCCTACGCCATCCGCTTTGCGGTGCAGCATGGGGCGGGCCTCGGCCATACGCTGGGGGTGCCCACCATCAACCAGCTCTACCCGCAGGGGTTCCAGCTGCCGCGCTTCGGCATCTACATCACCCGCACGAAGATCGGCGATGTTTGGTATCCCTCGGCCACCGGGCTTGGCACCCGGCCTACCGTCAACAACGACCCCTCCAAGGTGACCTGTGAGACCTTCATCCCCGGCTTTTCCGGCGACCTTTACGGCACCGACCCGGTGGTGGAGTTCCACGCATACCTCAGCCCCAGCAAAAAATTCGATACGCTGGACGAGCTGAAAGCCTGCATCAACCATGCAGCCGAGCGGGCGCAGGCGTATTTCCGGGCAGAGGCCTGAGCGCGAGCCGGAAAAGAAAGCACAGAATGGAGAATTTTTTCTTGCTTTTTACGTTGGTTTCTGTTATACTAGCCTTGTTACCGCAGCACGGGGCTGGGAGTATGCCCATTTCTGGGAGTACCGTTTTTCCCGCATTCTGTGCCGACGGCAAATAAAATTTTATAAAGAGGTACTGTTACTATGAACAAGCAGGAAGTTATGGCCAAAGTCGCTCTGACCGAGAAGGACACTGGCTCCCCCGAAGTTCAGGTCGCTCTGCTGACCGCTCACATCAATGAGCTGAACGAGCATCTGAAGAAGAACCCGAACGATCACCACAGCCGCCGTGGTCTGATGAAGATGGTTGGCCGCCGCCGCAATCTGCTGGCCTACCTCCAGAAGAAGGACATCGAGCGTTACCGTGCTCTGATCGCAACCCTGGGTCTGCGTAAGTAATAGAAAACAGAGGGCAGGTACCGCAGCTGTGGTGCCTGCCCTTTGCCTTTTTTTGTGGAACAAACGGCCGCTGCTGCGTGTTGCAGCAGTAAATCGAACGCCTGTGCCCGCCCTTTGGGGCGGTCTGCACGGGCGCTGGATTTATTGCTATGATGCGCGGCGGGCAGCCTTTTGGAAGATAAAAACCGCTAAAAGGACAAAGGAGGCAAACCAAATGGCAATCGAATTTGGTTCCCGCAAAGAGACCTTTGAGAACTTCAAGGTCTACGAGACGACGCTGGCTGGCCGGCCCTTCAAGGTCGAGATGGGCAAGATGTGCGGCCTGTCCAACGCAAGCGCCCTCATCCGCTACGGCGAGACCTGCGTGATGTGCAACGTGGTCATGAGCCCCAAGCCCCGCGAAGGTGTGGATTTCTTCCCCCTGAATGTCGAGTATGAGGAGAAGCTCTACGCCGCAGGCCGCATCCCCGGCAGCTTCATGCGCCGCGAGGGCCGCCCCGGTGAGCGCGCCATCCTCACCAGCCGTGTTGTGGACCGCCCCATGCGCCCGCTGTTCCCCAAGGAGATGCGCAACGATGTCTGCATCACCATGACCGTCATGAGCCTGGACCCGGACTGCAGCCCGGAGATCGCCGGTATGATCGGCGCATCCCTCGTCACCGCTGTGTCGGAGATCCCCTGGAACGGCCCCATCGGCGGCGTTCAGGTCGGCCTGGTGGACGGCGAGATCGTCCTGAACCCGACCCAGGAGCAGCGCAAAAAGAGCGACCTGGCCCTGACCGTGGCTGCCACCATGGACAAGATCGTCATGATCGAAGCCGGTGCCAACGAGGTCGATGAGGACACCATGCTGAACGCCATCAAGGCGGCGCATGTGGAGATCAAGAAGACCATCGCGTTCATCAACGAGATCGTGGCCGAGCGCGGCAAGCCGAAGATCGACTTCCAGGTCGTGGGCCTGGATATGGACGTCTTCCATGCCATCAAGGAGAAGTATCTGGACGACTTCAAGGCTGCGATGGACACCGACGACAAGAACGTCCGCGATGCCGCGCTGCTGCCCATCCTGGACAAGATCGCCGCAGAGTACCCCGATCTGAGCGACGCAGACCTCGACCTCGTCAGCTACAAGATGCAGAAGTACGTCGTCCGCCGCTGGCTGCTCGATGAGGGCAAGCGCGTGGATGGCCGCGGCATCAACGAGATCCGCCCGCTGGCCGCAGAAGTGGGCATCCTGCCCCGCGTCCATGGCTCCGGCATGTTTACCCGCGGCCAGACCCAGGTGCTGACCACCTGCACCCTGGGCGGCACCAAGGACAACCAGCTCATGGATGACCTGACCGACGAGCAGACCAAGCGCTACATCCACCACTACAACTTCCCGCCGTACTCCGTCGGCGAGGCCCG
>OGEU01003535.1_pt1 | contig 9850 bp, 7 predicted proteins | sample 1570651 | NCBI WGS metagenome assembly OGEU01 (sample SAMEA2582129, study PRJEB24529) | metagenome | biome: Human gut stool | place: China | collected 2011
CCAGGCTGATGGTACCTGTATAAGGCTCCGCCGGGTCGGGCTGGCCGGTCAGCAGCTGGCCGATGGGGTTTACACCCGCTGCAGCCGCCGATGTTTTATGCCTGGTATACCATCTTTCCGCCAGCCAAACGGCCACCAGCACTGCCAACAATATCAGGACCACTGCAACTATTTTGCGATATTTTGCGCTTTCCTGTTTGTATCTTGTCATCCTGCACACCAGCCTTTCCAATCTACCATCGTTATCTGTATCATATTCTGTACTGGTATCAAAGTTGTAGCAAAAGATGACCAAAACGTACATAAATTGCAATTTTTATACACGATAAAACGCTATTTTTCTTTTTTTGTCAAAAACGCCGGGAAATCTCATTTTTTCGATTGCCAAATATTGACATCAGTGGAAATTAAAGGTATACTGTGTATACAAAAAGCGTTGGTGTCGCTTTTTCCAGGTGATGTACTACATATGAAAGAGGTTAGCCTATGAAATCTACTGGAATCGTCCGCAGTGTTGACAGCTTAGGCCGTTTTGTTCTGCCCAAGGAACTGCGAGATTCGTTTGGTATCACCACTGATACTCCCATTGAAATCTTTACCGATGGTAATACCATCCTGCTGCGCAAGTACCGCGCAGACGGCTGCTGTGACCTGTGTGGTGAAGTAACCGGGGATAGCATTCTTTTCCGCGGCAAGCGCATCTGTGCAGCCTGCCGCAAGGAGCTTGCCAAACTGTAAGCTCTGCCGCATCGTTCACCCTTATACAAACACTGCCTGTCCCAAATCCCTTGGGGCAGGCAGAATTTTTGTTATTTTGCAGCGGCATCCGGTTCAGGCATTGTGCTTGTGGATGACTTCCTCGCTGTTCTTGATCAGGTTCATCAGGCTGGTGGCGTGGCGCGGGTAATCCCTGGCCAGGGTCTCGGTGTTCATCTCAAAGGCAGCGGGGTCGGGGCATGCGCCGTTCTCCCCTGCCATGGTGGCCGAAAGCTCACCTTCCTGCAAGAACATTGCGGCATCGGCGTCACGCTCCCAGCGGGCGGGCGTTACGCGGAACATGCTGGCCACATTGCCCGGCGCAGCCTGGTACAGGCGGCGGAACATGCGGTAGACGGCCAGCATCAGATAATTGCTGACGGAGGTAACCACCCGCTTATCCCTGCACTGATCCAACCGGTCAAACAAAATGTCCAGCGAATTTTCAATCAGCTTTTTATACATGGTGGGCAGCACGCTGCCGCGGTAAATGCTGCCGGAGGTTGCGCCGCCGGCATCGGGCAGTTCTTCCACCTTGATGGTCTGGCCGCTGCGCTCTGCACTGCGCCCCAAAAGGTAGTCACAGGAAACATTATAGTAATCCGCAATCTGCACCACAAATTCAAGGCCGCATTCCCGGATGCCTTTCTCATAATGGGAAAGCTGCGCCTGGCTAATGCCAAGCTCCTGCGCCGCCTGTTTTTGGGTAATGCCCCGCTCTTTGCGCAGCAGGGTAATGATGCGGTTAAATTCCATTGCCATCTTGTTGCCATCCTTCACACTTTACCAGAACGCAGCGCGCAAAGGCCGCAAAAAAAGGGAACAGCTGGGTGTTTAACAACTGCTCCCTCGCTTTCCTATATAGTATAGCTGGGTTTGCGCTGCATTGCCAGGGCGCAGGGGCCGGACGTTTCGCCGGTTCCTGCAGCACCTTAGGGGCCGGCACGCCCCCGCCGTTCTGTTTTCCGCCTTGCGGGTTTGCACCGCTGCCTGCCGCCTTACACCCTGCCGGGCTTGCGGCAGATAAAGACCCCAAAATGCGCAGAAATCCCCAAAGCACACCGGAATGTAGCTTAAGGGTTCGCTGCGCCGCGTTGGGCCGGGTAGGCATCCTATTGGCAGGAACCGCGCTTTTGTGCGCCGCTTTTGGCTGCGGCACAAATGCGGGCTCTACTGCATTCTACATGGTGTAAATTATATCTGCCAAAAAACGATTTGTAAACATCAAATTCGCCAATTTTTTGTCAATTTTTTCGGTATTTCCTTCAAAGCGGGCCAAACAAACTAGATATTGACATTTTGCGTGTTTTCCTGTACAAATATTGTGTGTCTTTTTTCACCCGTTCTTATTTTGTAACCATTTTGTAATCTTTTTTTTTGCAACATATATCCGTCAGGAGGTTTTGTTTTTGAAATATTATAAACTGCATCTGATCCGCCACGGCCTGACGGCGGGCAATCTGCAAGGGCTGTACATTGGCAGCGGCAGCGACCTGCCCCTGTGCGACGAGGGCCGCGCCCAGCTGAAAACGCTGAAAAAGGATTTTGACTATCCGGTCGTGCCGCTGGTGTTCACCAGCCCGATGAAGCGCGCCACCGAGACGGCGGAGATTTTATTTCCCGGCGTGCGGCAGATCGAGCTGGACGACCTGCGGGAGATGGCCTTTGGCAAGTTTGAGGGCCGCGCCGTGCAGGAGCTGGTGAAGGACCCGGAGTTTGCCCAGTGGATGGACCCGACGAGCCGCACGGTGCCCGCGGGCGCGGAGGACCGGCAGATGTTCTTCAACCGCACGTCGTCGATGCTGATGAAGATGTTTGAGTACATGCTGCGCACCCACACCGAGGAGGCCGCCTGCGTGACCCACGGCGGCGTTATCATGAACATGCTGTCCCAGCACGCCCTGCCCTTCCGCAAGCCGGAGGAGTGGATGACCGACCCGGGCGCGGGCTACAGCGTGCGCCTGGACGCCGAGATGTGGATGCGGGATCATCTGGCCGAGGCGTATGACGTTGTGCCCCACGGGTATCTGGACGGGATGGAGTAATTTACGGGGGTTTTGTTCCTTACCATGATATAAAAAGGCACCTGCTCGGGGTTGAGCAGGTGCCTTTTGGTGTATTGGGCGGTAGGGGCGGCAATTTTTGCAGCGGGCGGCGCCCTCAACGCCCGGCGGAGGGGTCAAGACCCCTCCCTACAGTACTTGTGGAAAAGCAGGTGCCTTTTGGGTTATTGGGCGGCAATTTTTGCAGCGGGCGGCTGTGGGGGATACGGACGGCCATGGGAAGGCCCGTCAAAGCCCCTCTGGCCATTTGCGGCTGCCGCTCACCTTCATCATTCCGCCGGGGCTTCGGTTGCCTCCGGCTGCGCGGTTTCCTCCGGCTGCGGAGCGTTCGCATCCAGATACGCCTGATTGTCCGCGATGGTCTGGTTCAGCTCGTCGATTTTTGCCTGCGCGGCATCGCGGGCGGCGAGCAGGTCGGCGTTCTCGCTGTCGGCGTCCAGGGCGGCCTGGGCGTCCTGCAATTCAGTCTGTGCTTCGGCCAGGCTGGCGTTGGCCTGGTCAATGGCAGCCTGCGCATCGATGAGCTTCTGCGCGTCCGACAGCGCGGCCTCGGCGGCGGCAGCGGCTTCATCAGTGACGCCGCTTGCCAGCAGGGCGGGCTTTTCGGGCAGGGTCTGCTCGCTGCCGTCGGCGGCGGTCAGGCGCAGGGCCTGGCCGTAGTAGCCGCCCCAGATCGCGATAAAGCTCTTGCCCGGGGCCACGGTCAGCGGCGTGCCGTCAGCGGCGGTCAGGCTGAACGGCCCGGTGGCGTCCTCCTTGCTCCAGGAGATCTGCTCCCACGCGCCGCCGTGCAGGTAGAGGCCGGTGCCGCCGGTCATGTCGTACTGGCGGGTGTAGCCGTCATCCTTGACGCCGCTGGACGCATACAGCACAAACACGTTGGTGAACGCCGCCTGTTGACCGTTGTCGGCGTCGGTCATCGGGCTTCCGTCGGCGTTCAGCTTCTCGTACAGGCCGGTGCCGGTGTTGTAGTTCAGCTGCTCGCTGTCGGATTTCGAGAACGTCACGGTCAGGCTCATGCCGCTGCGGTTCTCGGGGGCGACCTCCTCCCGCGTACCAAAACGGAACAGCGGGGTGTTGCTGCCCTCCAGCGCCGTACCGTAGCTGGCCGCACCGTTGCGGATCAGCTCGCCGGTGGTGTACCAGCAATTTTCCTCGCGGTAGCCTGCGTCCTGACGGCCCTGGTCAAAGGCAAACGCCGTCTTGCCGACGTGGTAGCCGTCCAGGTCCTGATACGCCAGCGTGTTGAGCAGGTTTGCCGCGTAGACGTTCTTGTCAATCGAGACCGGCATCGCGTTCAGCGGCAGCGCGGCCTGCAAAAACAGGTCGCGGCCCGGGCCGACCGGCCCCACCTTGCTGATGCGGTCCACGTCGGCAAACAGCGCCATCAGACCCGCGGTGTTGCCCTCGGTCACGCCCTCGATCAGCACATCGGCGGACGCAATGCCCCACTGGGGCTGTGCGCCGTCCAGCGTGCGCAGCATCACGGCCACGGGGCGCTTGCCGGTGTAGTCGGCGTCGTCCAGCCCGGTCAGCGGGTTGGTGCTCAGGCCCACCGCGGGTTCGGGCATCGGCTCGGCAGTGACCTCCGGGGTGGGGGGCGCTGCCTGCTCCGGCGTGGCGGTCACGGTATCCTGCCGGGCGCAGCCGCCCAGCAGCAGGGCAGCCAGCAGCGCCGCAGCGCCGCCCCATGCCTGCAATTTCCTCATATACAATACCTTTCTGTAAACAAACAACGCGGCCCGCCGCCGGGCGAGCCGCGTTGTACGGGCAGGTTCAATTATTCCGCGGGGGTCTCATCCGCGGGGGTCTCATCCGCGGGGGTCTCATCCGCCGGGGCCTCGGTGTTCTCTGCGGGAGCCTCCTCGTCAGCGGGCGTTTTCTCCTGCGCGGGAGCCTCGGTGGTCTCAGCCTCGCCGCTGCCGGTGGCGGCTGCGGTCAGGTCGTCGGTGGAGGAGCCGAGGGTCTCACCGGCCTTGGCGTCGTCCTCGACATAGCTCTTCTCGTAGGTCTGGGTCGTAGCGGTGGACAGGTTGACGCCGTCCAGCGTGCTGTGGACAAAGTTCCCGGCAAAGTCTACGTCGGTCACAGCCACATAGCTCTTGCCGATGTTGACCTCCAGCGGGGTGTCGCTGCAGGTGCCGTCCTCGTTCAGGTAGTACAGGCGCAGGGCCTCCAGCGGGGTGCCCTTCTGCCAGTAGATCTTCTCGCACTTGCCGCCGTAGCAGTAGTAGCCGATGCCGCCCCATGCGTACTCAACGTACTGCAGGTCCTTGGCCTCGTGGCCGGGGTAGGTGTGGATGTCGGTGTACAGGACGATGACGTTGGGGAAGGTCAGCACCTTGTTGTCGGCGGCCTCGTCCACGGTATCGCGCCACTGGCCGTCGGAGTAGTTCTGCTGCATCTTGTACTCGTTGGTGGACTCGTCGTAGATGAAGCGGGTCTTGTAGGACTGGCTGTGCTCGATCTCGATATACTGGCCGTCGGAGACGACGGGGCCGTACTTATCGCTGTAGGCGCTGTCCAGGCTGTTGGACAGGTCGCGGGTCGTGCCCAGGCGGTAATCCACAAAGTTAAAGAAGGTGGAGTTGTAGGTGCGGTTCATGTCCACGTTCTGGCTGCTGATATAATTTGCGATGTTGTCGGCGTTGGTGTACATCGTGTGCTCCAGCGCCAGAGAACCGGCGTTGTAGCTCTTGCCGGCCCAGTTGACGCGGCCATAATCGCGGTAGCCGTTGGCACCGTCGTTGTTGTTCAGCTTGCCGTAGTCGTAGTCGATGGCGTACTGCTGCATGACGACGGACTGGCCCTCATGGATATAGAGCGCCTGCCAGGGCAGGATCAGGCGGAAGAACTGGTCGCGGCCCGAGCGGACGGGGCCGACCTCGCCGACGGTCTTATAATCGGTAAAGACAGGCATGAAACGGGTGATGCCGCCCTCGACCTTGATCTCAAACAGGATGTCGGCCTTGGACAGACCGCGCTGGGGGCGTGCCGCCACGATGTTATTGACCATCACGGCGGTGATGCGCTGGCCCTCGGGGTAGTCAGCACCCTTCGGCTCACCGGTCAGGACGTTGGCCTCATAGGGGGGCAGCTCGGTGGGAGCGGGGGTCGCCTCCACAGTCGCGGGTGTGCTTTCCGCGGTGGGGGTCGAGATGGTATCGCCGCTCTTTTTGCAGGCCGCCAGCAGCACCGTCAGAGAAAGCAGCGCTGCGATCACAAGCAGAACACGTTTCATTCCATTGCTCCTTTTCAGGTTTTCCTGTTGTAGTAAATATACTAACATTGTAGTCGTTTCAAGGGCATTTGTAAAGGTGGGGGCGGAGATTTTACAAATACAATTTTTTGCCTCCCCCCACGGGGGAAAGCTTCCTTATTTTCGCGTCTTGAGCCAGTACTCCCCCATGCTGCTGCCGGGCTTGCCGGTGCATTCGTCGTGCAGGTAGTCGGCAAGGCCCGCGGCGGCGGGGTCCCAGGCAAGAGCCTGGGCTTCGGTTTCAAACTCGACCTCGGCGTACCAGAAGGCCGTGGGCAGGTCGGGGTCCACGCAGTTGACCTCGAGCGTCAGCCCGCCGGGCAGCCGATAGCCGCGGCGCTCCTTGTGGATAAGGGGCTTACCTATTAAATGCTCGAGCTTTGCGAACAGCTCGGCGTCGATTTCGGTCTCGATCTCCTCGCGGCTCAGGGTGCCCGCCCCTTTGAAGCAGAGCACCAGCGCCGTGCGCCCGCCCTGCAGGGCCTCGCGCCGGATGCGCACCGTGGGGCGCACGCTGACGTAGCCCTGATCCATCTGATAGTCCGAGGTCTGGGTCAGCCCCTCCGGCCAGCCCGTGACCATCCATTTGCGTTCGATTTCCATAATGAGTCCCTGCCTCCCTGTAGGGGCCGGACATGTCCGGCCCTCAACCTATCCGTTATCGCTGCAATGCCGTACAGCAGCGGGCCGGGCATGCCCGGCCCCTACGGCGCTGCGCAGCAGTCGTTGCACCTGCAGCCATCCGACCTGCTCTTAGTATACCACATTCCGTCTCTCGCGCACAGTTCACAGTATTGCCGTATTTCAACCAAAAAATCGTTGCTTCTTTCGTCAGATTGCCAGTTGCATTTTGTCCGCTTACCCCGTATAATAGAGGCATAACAGCAAGGGCGCTGCGAATGTGTTTTCGCAGCGTCCTTTTTCTGTAAATAGAGGAAATAAAGGAGTAAGAAGTATGGCAGCAACCGTTATGGAACTTTACGGCAGCAAAGTCTTCAACGAGCATGAGATGCGCGAGCGTCTGCCCAGCTCGACCTACAAGAGCCTCAAGGCGACGATTGAGAAGGGCCAGCCGCTGGACCTTGAGGTCGCCAACGTCGTGGCCAGCGTCATGAAGCGCTGGGCCATTGAGCAGGGCGCCACCCACTACACCCACTGGTTCCAGCCTCTGACCGGCATCACCAGTGAGAAGCATGACGGCTTTGTCAGCCCCCAGCCGGACGGCACCGCCATCATGGAGTTTTCCGGCAAGGAGCTCATCAAGGGTGAGCCGGACGCCTCCTCCTTCCCCTCCGGCGGCCTGCGCGCCACCGCCGAGGCCCGCGGCTACACCGCCTGGGACCCCACCAGCTACGCTTTCGTGAAGGACGATACGCTGTGCATCCCCACTGCGTTCTGCTCCTACACCGGCGAGGCACTGGACAAAAAGACCCCGCTGCTGCGCTCGATGCAGGCCATCTCCGACCAGGCCTGCAAGGTGCTGAAGCTGTTCGGCAAGGACGTGGACCGCGTCGCGACCACCGTCGGCCCCGAGCAGGAGTACTTCCTGATTAAGAAGGAGGACTACCAGAAGCGCCTGGATCTGGTGCTGTGCGGCCGCACGCTGTTCGGCTCTGCCCCGTCCAAGGGCCAGGAGCTGGAGGAGCACTACTTCGGCACGATCCGCCCCATCGTCTCCGGCTTTATGAAGGAGCTGGACGAGGAGCTGTGGAAGCTGGGCGTGCCCGCCAAGACCAAGCACAACGAGGTGGCTCCCTGCCAGCACGAGCTTGCTCCTATCTTCGATACCACCAACGTAGCCATCGACCACAACCTGCTGACCATGGAGATGATGCGCAAAATCGCACCTAAGTATGGTCTGGTCTGCCTGCAGCACGAGAAGCCCTTTGAAGGCGTGAACGGCAGCGGCAAGCACAACAACTGGTCCATGAGCACCACCCACGAGAACCTGCTGGATCCCGGCGACACTCCCATGGAGAACCTGCAGTTCCTGATCTTCCTGGCCGCTGTCATCAAGGCTGTGGATGAGTACGCCGATCTGCTGCGCACCTCTGTGGCTACCCCGGGCAACGATCACCGTCTGGGTGCCAACGAAGCACCTCCGGCCATCATCTCCATCTTCGTAGGCGAGGAGCTGGAAGCTGTTATCGATGCTATTGCATCCGATTCTCCCTATGCCGGCCCCGTCAAGATGAAGATGGATCTGGGCGTGGACGTTCTGCCTAAGTTCAGCAAAGACACCACCGACCGCAACCGTACCTCCCCCTTCGCCTTCACCGGCAACAAGTTCGAGTTCCGTATGCCCGGCTCTGCCGAGAACCTGAGCGACTGCAACACCATCCTGAACACCGCTGTTGCCAAGGAGCTGAAGGGCTACGCCGACGAGCTGGAGGGCGCTGAGGACTTTACCAGCGCAGCCATCGCTCTGGTCAAGCGCACCATCCGCGACCACCGCCGCGTCATCTTCAACGGCAACGGTTACACCGCCGAGTGGGAAGCCGAGGCGGAAAAGCGCGGTCTGCCCAACAAGAAGAACACCCCGGCTGCCCTGCCCGCCCTCATCGAGCCGAAGAACATCCAGCTCATGGAAGACTTTGGCGTCCTGACCAAGGTGGAGATGGAAAGCCGTTACGAAGTTGAGATGGAGCACTACTCCAAGATCATCAACATCGAAGCCCTGACCATGCTGGAGATGGCCCGCAAGCAGCTGCTGCCCGCTGTCAACTCCTACATGAGCGAGGTTGCCAACACGGCTGCCTCCAAGCTGGCCGTCAGCGAGGCCATCAGCGTCCGCAGCGAGACCAAGACCCTGCAGAAGCTCTCCGCCGACGCCGACGCCATGAGTGACGCCATCGACACCCTGCAGGCTGCCGTGGATGCCGCCAAGACTCTGCCCACTGAGACCGAGAAAGCCGTTGCTTTCCACTCTGACGTCATCCCCGCCATGGACGCCCTGCGTGCCGCGGCAGACGATGCCGAGACCATCTGCGGCGAGGACTACTGGCCCCTGCCCAGCTACAGCAAGATGCTCTATTACGTCTGATTGTTTCGGTAATCCTGCATCGGTGAGGCTGTAAGTAATCTGCCATTCTCCTTTTCCTATTTCTTACACCAGCCTAAAGACCTGCTTCCTGATCGAAGCAGGCCTTTAGGCGTTTTTGTGGGAAGTTTCAGTCTTTTCCAATTTCGTCAGCAAATACCATGATGATCCGCTGCGGGGCGTGGTCCTCTGCAGCGCGGAGGTGTGTTATGAGCTATACGACTCAGCAGGACGTGCTTGATTTTGTGGAGGACAACAACGTCAAATTCGTCCGCTTTGCGTTCTGTGATATCTTTGGCAACCAGAAAAACATTGCCGTGCTGGCCAGCGACCTGACCAAGGCCCTGGAGGACGGCGTCTGCTTTGACGGCAGTGCCATTGCCGGTTTTATGCATGTGGAGGAGAGCGACCTTGTCCTCCGCCCGGACCTGTCCACCATGTGCATCCTGCCCTGGCGTTCTACCGAGGGCCGGGTGATGCAGTTCTTCTGCGATGTGGAAAAACCGGACAGCACCCCCTTTGGCGGCAACTGCCGCGGCTTTCTGCGGGACATAAACCGCCGCTTCAAACGGCTGGGCCTGACCTGCAACGTGGGTGCCGAATGTGAGTTTTACCTGTTTGAAAACGACGACCATGGCCGCCCCACCCGGGTGCCCATTGATTTTGGCGGCTACTTTGATGTAGCCCCGCTGGACGCCGGTGAAAACCTGCGCCGGGACATCTGCCTGACCA